>OAVH01000290.1_pt1 | contig 39133 bp, 37 predicted proteins | sample 1495281 | NCBI WGS metagenome assembly OAVH01 (sample SAMEA2580082, study PRJEB22360) | human gut metagenome | biome: human gut; feature: human-associated habitat; material: faeces | place: Denmark | collected 2008/2010
GCTAAAGCCATACCGCCTAAAGGCGGTGGATTTAACCCCACGCTTGGAAATTAAAATATACCATTTCTTCTTCCAGAGGCTCACAGGGTTCTACAAAATCTGCATAAAGCACGATCCCTTCTCCCTGATATTCCATGCGGTTTTCAATGCCTACCTTCGCTGTAACCTCCACCCACTGTCCCGGATTCAGCTTTGGTGCAAAAGCGCTTTTGCACACATAGCCCAGAAACGTGGTATCGTCTGCACAGCAGGTCATTGCGGTACGGCCCGGAACAAAAAATTTACTTCCCATTCCTCTTGGTTTCATGACTCTTGCTTTAAACTTCACAGTTTTTCCTTCATAGGTTTCCGGATGATCCATCGCGTCCACAAACCAGATCCCATAATCCTCCGGAAGGATCTCGATCTCCGGGGCATTGACGTCAAAAGGCATCTCATCCTGAAAAATATCATCCAGTTCGCCTTCTTCATCCTCAAAGATCACCTCTGCCCTCTGATTGGCAACCTTGATGCCTCTTCTGTAAGTAGCAAGAGGATCTTCTTTTTTGCAGCGGTTAAACACCACCATGTCGCTGCCTCTTACCATATCCATAAAAATAGATTTCATATTTGCCATATACATCTGGAAGGTACTTGCATCCACACAGGTGATCTGCTGCTCTATTCCCCAGCCTGCCGGCTTTTCCATTTTTTCAAAATTACTTACCAGCCACATACCGTTATATTCTATGATCACTCTTTCCGGCTGATACAGAATATCCATAGCCGCCAGACGGTCTGTCGTAAGGTCCTCTTCTTTTTCAATGACCTCTACTACCGTATTGCTCATTTCCAGAACTGCTTTGTCATATTCCACTTCTCCCTCTTCACAGAGGATCAGAAGTGTTCTTCCTTCTGTATAAAAATAATCCTGCTGCAGCGTAAAATTCAGGAAAGAGGTCTTTCCACTTTCCAGAAAACCTGTAAGCAGATAAATGGGTACTGTAATCTCGTTCATCCTCATCCTCCTGTTATAATCCAAAAAGTTCTGCCAGCCTGTCCTCGTTTAATTTTGAACCGATCACGCAGAGACGTCCGGTATATTCCGGCGCGCCTTCACGAATCTCTGTTTCCTCCGGAACCATATCAAAATAGATCCAGGTTCCGTCTTCTGCCGGAAGCATTCCCTTTGCACGAAGGATCACACCGTACTCCTCTGATCCTGAAAGAGTCTCCAGGATCTTTTCAAGATTTTCTCTGGAATATTTCTTAATGGTCTCGCGGCCCCAGCTTGTAAACACCTCATCTGCATGATGGTGATGATGATCATGACCGCATCCACACTCATGGTCATGATGATGCTCGTGTTCCTCGTGATCATGGCCGCATCCACACTCATGGTCATGGTGATGCTCGTGATGGTGACCATGCTCATGTACATGTCCGCATTCCGGGCATACTTCCTCATCCATCATTTCCTGTTCCAGGGATACCGGATGCTCCATTACCTCCAGAAGCTTCTTTCCATCCAGCTTTTCGATCGGTGTGGTGATGATAGCAGCTTTGGCATTCAATCCACGAAGAAGTTCCATGGACTGCATAGCTTTTTCCTCATCCACGATATCCGTTCTGCTCATAATGATTGCGCCGGCATACTCTACCTGGTTGTTAAAAAATTCTCCAAAGTTTCTCATATACATTTTGCATTTCTTGGCATCTACCACAGTTGTATAACTGTTCAGTACAAGCCCTGTCTCTTCCTGCACATCCTTAACCGCACGGATTACGTCGGACAGCTTGCCTACGCCTGATGGCTCAATGAGGATTCTGTCCGGATGATATTTCTCGATCACTTCTTTCAGAGATGCACCAAAATCACCTACCAGAGAACAGCAGATACATCCGGAATTCATTTCTCGGATCTCAATTCCTGCTTCCTTCAGAAATCCTCCGTCAATTCCGATCTCACCAAATTCATTTTCGATCAGAACAACCTGTTCTTCCTGAAAAGCCTCCTGAAGAAGTTTTTTGATAAGAGTTGTTTTGCCGGCTCCAAGAAAGCCGGAGATAATATCAATTTTTGTCATGATCTATACCCCTTTTCTTATTTAACGCACATTTGACCAGGAAGTAAAAATACCCCCTGGTCACAGCTTTTTATTTATTATATACACCTGCCGCGATTTCATTCAGATATCTCAGCAGGCACATAACGGGGACATGAACCCTGTCATGCCCCCGTCTTTTTGCTTTTTATCAGCCGTTGATCATAAAGTTTAACAGCTTATCAATATCCTCTTTTTCATAAGCAACGATTTCCAGCTCCGGGATTTCTCCGCCAGAGAAGATATTTGCCAGAGAAACATACTGGGAAAGTTTGGATTTCAGATTCAGTCTGTCTCCCTCGCCTGTTACAAGCTCAACTTTACCGGTGCAGCTGTCTACTACTTCAAAAAATTTGTCTACGTCTTTAATATTAGATACTTTCATTTTCATTCTCCTTTCAGGATTCCATTATCGATTCTTCGTCATTAGTAATTGTCTGAACTTTCAGACGCATACAGTATAACCCATCTTTTCACAAAAATCAATATTTTTTCTTCCAAAAATCAGGGCAGAATCGTCCTGAAACTGTCCAAAATATCAGTATGTAAAGACTGCAACTCCGTATGGCGGCAGTGAATATGCAAAAGAATACTCTCTGTTATCACATTCTTTTGTTTCCGCCTTAAATACCTGTGGTTTTTCCACGAGTCCGTTCTCATCCATGATCAGCTTATACTGTTTCTTTTTGGGAACGCCAACCCGATAATCGGTGCGTTCTACCGGTGTAAAGTTTACAACAAACAAAAGGTTGTTTCTCTTGGTAGGAGATTTGCGCACAAAACTGAAAATACTTCTGTCTCCGTCATCCGCATTAATCCATTCGAAGCCTTCCGGATTATTGTCCCCGCCGTAAAGAGCCGGATATTTTTTGTACATATGCAGGAGAGTCTTTACAAAGGACTGAAGATCCCTGTGATTGTCTTCGCCCAGAAGGAACCAGTCAAGCTCTCTCTCCTCACTCCACTCACGGAGCTGTCCGAATTCCTGTCCCATAAACAGAAGTTTTTTGCCTGGGTGGAAGAACATGAACGCATAGGCAGCCTTCAGATTCTTGAACTTATCATCCGGATAGCCCGGCATCTTGTTCAGCATGGAACATTTCAGATGTACTACCTCATCATGAGAGATCACAAGAACGTATTTCTCACTGTATGCATAAGTCATGGAAAAAGTCATCTTATTATGGTTGAATTTGCGGAAATAAGGATCCAGCTTCATATATTCCAAAAAGTCGTTCATCCATCCCATATTCCATTTCAGAGAAAATCCAAGACCGTCATCCTCCGCTTTACCGGTAACCATCGGCCATGCTGTGGATTCTTCTGCAATCATAACCGTTCCATGGTTTCTTCCCAGAACAACCGTATTCAGATGCTTAAAGAACTCGATGGCTTCCAGGTTTTTATTATCACCGTATTTATTTGCCACCCACTGTCCGTCCTGTTTACCATAATCCAGATAAAGCATGGAAGCTACCGCATCTACACGAAGGCCATCTACATGACATTCCTCTATCCAGAAAAGAGCATTGGCGATCAGGAAGTTCTTCACCTCCGGACGTCCGTAATTATAGATCTTGGTTCCCCAGTCCGGATGCTCTCCCTGACGGGGATCCTGATGCTCATAAACAGCAGTTCCATCAAATTCTGCCAGACCATGGGCGTCTCTTGGGAAGTGTGCCGGAACCCAGTCAAGGATCACGCCGATCTTGTTCCGGTGAAGATAATCTACCATGTACTTAAAGTCCTGTGCTGTTCCGTAGCGGGAGGTAGGCGCATAATAGCCAGTTACCTGGTAGCCCCAGGAGCCGTCAAAAGGATGCTCTGCAATTCCCATTAATTCCACATGGGTATAACCCATTTCTTTTACATATTTTGCAAGCTCATGGGCAAATTCTCTGTAATTATAAAATCCGCTTTCGTCTTCCTCACTGATCGGATGCTTCTTCCAGGAACCCGGATGCACTTCATAAATGGACATGGCATCCGTAGCCTCGTTGAACTCCGGGCGCTTTTTCATCCATGTGGTATCTTTCCATTTATAATTGGTAATATCTACAACTCTGGAAGCTGTTCCCGGACGTAATTCCGCTTCGTTTGCATAAGGATCTGCTTTATAAAGATTTTCTCCGTGCATACCCACAATAAAGAATTTATAAAGATCTCCTACCTTTGCTCCCGGAACAAAAACCTCAAATACACCAATAGGTCCTGCTTTTTTCATAGGATTGGCTTCTGTGTCCCACTGGTTAAAATCTCCGATTACAGAAACCGACTGGGCATTAGGCGCCCATACGGCAAAATAAACTCCCTTTTTTCTGCCTTCAGTCGTGGGATGCGCACCAAGTTTCTTATAAATATCATAATGGGTCCCCTGTCCAAACAGATATTGATCCAACTCTGAAAACTGCATTTTCTCTCCCATCAGAAAGTACCTCCCTTAGTCCTTATATTTACTTAAATTTAAAAATCTCACTTTCATTCGGCGCAAGTGTCACACAGATACAGCCATCCTGCACCACTGCTTCTTTTCCGCTGATCAGGCTTGTGTAGCTTCTGCCTCCCTCCGGAATCCGGATCCGAAGTTCTGCCGGATTTTCATCATTATTCACTGCCACTACGATGCCTTCCCCATCCAGTTTCCGTGCAAAAGCATACTGCCTGTTCGTCAGAAGCAGTTCCTGATAGCTTCCGTCTGCCAGTGACGGTTCTTCTCTGTGGATTTTTCCCAGAAGTTTCACCCATTCCAAAAGCTTCGGATCATCAGGATTCTTAAGAGCCTCCTCTATGTCCACAGCCGGGCGGAGAGGATCATCATTTCCGCCTTCCTTACGCCCCTGGATTCCCCACTCCGAACCATAATAAATGGAGGGGATTCCCGGAAGGGTAAAAAGCAGTGTATATACCGGATAAATATGACCCGGTACATTCAGCTTGGATGCAATCCTGTCTACATCGTGATTATCCACAAAGGAATACAGGCGAAGTCCCTTATAAATCCCTCCGTTTGCATCAAATTCCCTGCGGATAGTATGTGCAATCTCAAAATAGTTATGGTCGTTATGACCGGAATACAGTCCCTTATGCAGTTCATAATTCGTTACGGAATCCAGCATTTCAGGCTTCACATAACGGCTGTAATCCCCATGGATCACTTCTCCCATCAGCCAGAAATCTTTTTTCTTTTCATTTGTAAAACGTCTCATATCTTCCATAAAGGAAAATTCCAGACAATCTGCACAGTCAAGACGTATTCCGTCTATATCAAATTCATCGATCCAGAAACCGATCACATCCAGAAGATATTCCCTTACCTTCGGCTCCCAGAGGTTTAAATTCACCAGTTCAAAACAGTTTCTCCATGCTTCATACCCGAATCCGTCGTTATATGGAGAATTCCATCCAAAATTGATTCCCTTATACCAGCTGCAGTATGGAGACTGCTCTCTGTTTTTCTGTATATCCTGGAAAGCAAAAAACTCTCTTCCGGTATGGTTGAACACTCCGTCCACTACAACCCGTATATCCATTTTATGAGCTTCTGCTACAAATTTCTTAAAATCTTCATTATCCCCAAGACGTCTGTCAACCACCCGATAGTCCCGTGTATCATAACCGTGTGTGGATGATTCAAACAACGGTCCGATATAAATGGCTGTACATCCCAGTTCCTTAATATGAGGCAGCCATTTCATCAGGCTGTCAAATCTGTGCACCACCTCTGCCCCTTCATTTTTCCTTGGTGCTCCGGTCATTCCGATCGGATACATGTGATAAAATACTGCTTCTTCAAACCAACTTCCCACTACTCTGACCTCCTGTCCCAGACCCTTTCACGGCTCTGAGATAATCTATTCCTATTATACCCAAATTCTGATAGCTCTTCAACAGAATTTTGATTTCTTCCCCTTTATCATAAGTTTAAAAAGCGGACAAAAAGCTTTCGCTTGCTGTCCGCCCTGAGTCTGATATTCTCTTTTGCTATGAGTCTCTTAATATTCCTCTTCACTTCCGTCGCTGTAGTCTTCTCCGCCATCAGAGTAATCCTCTTCGTCTCCGTCAGAGTAATCTTCCTCACTTCCGTCGGATATATCGCTTCCATCTCCGGAGTCTTCCTCACTGAGAAGCGGTCCATCATATCCCGGAGCTCTTCCGGCAGCAAGGGTACTGTCCCAAAAATCTGTATATGTGGCATACTGAAGTTCTACATCCTTTGCCTCTGCAAGCTCACTGACTGTCATCAGCTTATATCCTTTTTCCACAAGCTGTGGGATGATCTGCAGAGCAGCCTGTACAGAAGGCTCATGTATATCATGCATCAGGATAATGGAACCATCTGTCAGATCTCCGTTCATAACTGCATTAACGTCATGTTCCACATCCAGATACCGCCAGTCCTCTGTGTCCAGTGACCATGTAAAAAACGGTTTCTGAGCAAGCTGGAATTCCCTCTCTCCGGCAGCCCCATAAGGAGCTCTTGCAACAGTGGATTTCTGACCGCAGGCCTTAACCAACGCATCATCTGTCTTCTGTATCTGCTCTACCACCTGATCTTCTGAAAGTCCCTGGAGAGTTGCCTCCGGATGGTTCCAGCTGTGGTTTCCAATCTCACACCCGATGTCCAGCATCCTCTGTACTGTAGCTTCCCATTCTCCAACATTCTGTCCCTGCATAAAGAAGGTTGCATGAGCATTATTTTCCTCCAGACAGTCCAGAAGCTGATCGGTATACTGTCCCGGTCCGTCATCAAAAGTCAGGGCAATCCGTGGTTTATGTTTTTCCGGATTATAGGATCCGTCATCATTAAAGTACAGATCATTAAATCCGTCGCTGACCCACCCGGTCTGTATGTATCCGTTATCGTCAAAGGAATAGGTTTTACCGTCTATTTCCTTCATACCTCCGGCATAATAGGTTCTGTCATAATTCTGATACCATTTGCCGTTTTTATCCTCATGCCAGCCTGCAGTCATATCGGAGGCCTGGCTGATACGGGGAGCACTGGTAAGGGGCATCCTTACGGCTGCATCCTCATCCTTCTCCACCTTTTCTGTTTCTCCGGCAGCTGAGGTACTGTCTGCATCCGCTTCTACCTGAACCGGCTTGTCCGCGTCCCTGCCGCTGATCCCTTTTGTTATCGGGAGGATTACACCTTTGACCACAAATACAACAACCAGAACAACCGCAAGAACATATCCGCCAAGCTTCATCATCTTGCGCCGCCGAAGCTGCTGCTGTTTTTTTCGCATTCTTTCACGAAGTACTTTTTTATCCATCTATTTTTCACCCATTATTACATAAATCTGTCTTTGTTTGTCTTGTCTATCATACCCTATTTTCTGAAGAAATACAATAGATCCGGCTTCTCATTTTATAAATTTTTCCTAAATTTATCCATTTTTATAAGCAGTCCCGACAGATTGTGTATAACAGCTATGGATCGGGTTATTCTTCCACAACAGGTGCTTCTCCATCGTCAGCGCCGTCCTCTGTCTCAATGGCTGTATCCTCTTCTACCGTGTCATATACGTCTTCCTCAGTCAGAGCATCTTCATTTTGTGCAAGATCGTCTCCGCTGCCTACCTTTTCATCTATTTCAGCATTATCTGCTATAAACTTTTCAACCCGCAGAAGTGCCAGAGATTCATCAACCTCTGTCTGTCCGTAAATATCCACAATCTCACTGAGGTCTGTCACACCATACTGACGGAAAAGTGTTGTCTGAAGCTCTTTTGCAGCATCATCCTCCAGGCTCAGTCCCTCCTGATCCATAATATACTGAACGATTAGATTCTGCTCTACCTTGGTTTCTGCATACTGTCTGCATTCTGCTTCATACTCTTCCTCTGTAAGTCCCTGGGCTTTCAGGAATTCGCTCATATCCATCTGAGCCTGCTCAATATATTCTCCATTCAGCGCTTTATAAGCTTCTGCTGCTTTCTGTACATCTTCCTCCGGATATTCGATAATCTCTGAGTTTTCAAGAACTGTATTCCATGCGTCTGCATAAAGCTGAAGCTCTGCAGCTTCATTCGTGTAGTTCTCAAGGTCTTTACGAACAGTATTTCGGTATTCTTCTATGGTCTTACTTTCGGTATTTTCTGCCACCCACTGATCTGTCAGCTCCGGAGTTCTGCTGACGCTCTGAAGAGTCACCTGATAAACTGCTGCTTTTCCGGCCAGTTCGCTGTCATAATATTCTTCCGGGAAAGTAACGCTTATCTCTTTTGTTTCACCCTTTTTCATTCCGATCAGCCCGTCGTCAAATCCTTCTGCGATACTTTCTCCCCCGACTACCAGGTCATAATTTTCCTGTGTGCCTCCGTCAATCGTTTTGCCGTCTACGGTTCCTGTATAGTTGATCCTTACCCGGTCGCCCTCTTCCACAGATGCATCCGGAACCTCTACAGGATTTTCCTGAAGACGGAATTCTATCTCCGCATCAATATCCTCATCGGATACCGGTACAGTGACCTTGTCCAGCTCCAGTCCTTTATATTCTCCGACTGTAACATATTTGGAAATATCGTCTACAGATACCAGTCTTACAGAAGCTTCTTCCTTCTCATCTTCTTTTTTTCCGTCTGTTTTCTCTTCCTTTGTTTCTTCTTTATCTGCCTCTGCCGTCTCTGTACTGCCTGTCTCTTTCTGAGAAGACTCTTTGTTTCCTCCGTCCGCACATGCAGCCGCGCTCAGAGCCATACACATTACCAGCATTGCCATAACTGTTTTTTTCTTCATAATAAAAATCTCCTTTCAGTTCTGTCACATCTCCGGTACCGGAGTAGGTCTTGAAGAATCCCAGACTGCCGACACATCAAACAGATCGCTGAGCATCTCCGGGTTATAATACATCCTGTATCCGTCCAGGTTTCTTCTGCCCTGACGCAGATACTGGTCTGTAAGCTGTACAAAATACTGGCTGGAATCTACATTGCAGTAATAATGATACCCTCTGCTCTTATAATACTGAAACTTCGGATTATCTGCAGAATAGCCTTCCCAGCCGCCAATGTCTGCCCCGAAAGCGAATATGATCATATCTGTTTTTCCAAGAATGGGAGCTACATATGCCTCCCACTTTTCATTATCTGTTTTCAGATCCTCTGCAGAACGATCCGTTGCATTCATATGGCCCCAGGTATGACTTGCAAATTCCCAGCCGTTTGCCTTCATGGCATCTGCCACTTTTTTTGCCTCTTTTACTTCTGCATCGTAGTCAAAATCCGGATGCTCTTCCAAAAACTTCTGCTGATCCGTCTGCAGATTTTCTCCTGTTTTATAACCGATATCTGTACGATATCCCAGCACACCGTTATATCCTGTCATCGCCAGGATCCCCTTGCGTCCATGATAGGAAAAATCCGGATGCTGTTTCACAAATTCATCGATCAGCGGCACCATATCATAATTCCCTATGGAAATACTGCCGTCGTCTTCTATATATTCATTCTTCACTTCACCGTTTTCATCCAGGACAAGTCTGGACGCATACCCGTCACCGTCCATGTAGTGATAATAGCTTACATCATCCTGAGAAAGGACAAACGGAATCTTTCCCTCCGGAAGCATGATCTTTCCTCTGGACATCGTTCCATCTTCATTGACGGACGCTATATCATGAAGGCTGACCATTACATATCCCTTCTCATACATGAGCTGCATCATTTTATTAAATTCGTCGATGGTCGTCATCATCTGATTATAGCCGCCCTCGTCAGAATCTCCGTCAAAAGCCTTAGACGTATCTCTGATCAGTGTATGAAAAAACACATGTGTGATCTTCTCAACAGGATATTCTACCAGAGTTCCCCTTGCAACCTGACATTTTGCCGCTATATCCATATAATCCTTGTTTTTGTCAAAATCCTTCTGACTTTTGAGAAGTTTGATCGCTTCATCATAATTGTACTGGGCATACATGGTTTTTGCCTGCTCAAGTACAGAGTCTGTTGATTCAGATACAGTTTCTTTCCTGTTTTTTTCTTTGGAGGCAGATATCGGCATATACGATGCGGATACCCTCTCCATTTTTGTCAAATCCGGCAGAAATCCGCTTCCCACTGCCACTGCAGCAGCCAGGATCACTGCCAGAACTGCTTTTTTCATAATCTGTGTTTCCCCTTTCGTTTCTCTTCCGGTCCCCTTAAACCGGCACTCTTATCCTTATTAACTCTGTCCGGTTCAGCCCATAGGCGGTACCGGTGTAGGTCTGCTTGGATCAAATACTTCTTTTGCATCAAACAGATCTTCCAGAAGCTCCGGATTGTAGTACATTCGATATCCATCCAGATTTCTTCTTCCCTGACGGAAATACCGATCTCTTATCTGTACAAAATATTTACTGGAATCCACATTGCAGAAATAATTATAGCCTGCACTTTTCAGATACTCGAATTTATCTCCGGAATAATCCTCCTGAACAGTCAGATCTGTTCCGAAAGCAAAAATGATAATGTCTGTACCTCCGATCAGCGGATCTACATTTTCCTGGAATTTTTTTGTATCAGTCTGCAGATGCTCCAGACTGATCTGACCTACATTCTGGTGTCCCCATGTATGGCTTGCAAACTCCCAGCCGTTTGCCTTCATGGCTTCTGCAACCTTTTTGGCGCCTTCCCGTTCTTTTTCCAGACTAAAATCCGGATGCGCCTCCAGCCACTCTACCTTATTGGCATCCAGATCATCCGGTCTGGTCTCGTAGCTGATATCTGTCCGGTATCCCAGAATCCCGTTATAGCCGGTAAGGGCAATGATCCCTCTGGCCCCTCTGTAGGAAAAATCCGGATGTTTCTCCACAAAACGGTCAATCAGCGGAACCATGTCATAATCTCCTACAGAAACAGTTCCGTCATCCTCCACATACTCATTTCGGATCTTTCCCTCTTCATCCACCACAAGCTTCGTAGCATATCCGTCTCCATCCATGTAGTGATAGTAGCAGACATCGTCCTGTGAAAGGACAAACGGAATCTTTCCGGGCGGCAGAAGGATCTCCCCCGGAGTTATATTTCCATTTTCATCTGCTTTTGCCATATCCTTGACACTGACCATCACATATCCCTTATCATACATGATCTGGGTGATCTTATTGAACTCATCAATGGTGGTCATTACCTGGTTGTAATCTCCCTCTTTATAATCACCGTCAAAAGACCTGGACGGATCCTTGATCAGCGTATGATAAAATATATGAGTCACTTCCTCCAGAGGCCATGCCTTACAGGAAGCCTTTGTTTCCTCAAATTCCTTTACCGCATCCTGAAATTCTGTATTCGACTCATATCCCTGATCGCCTTTCAGCAGCTGGATCGCTGCATCATAATCATACTGGGCAGCCTTCCGCTTTGCCTCCGCAAGAAGATCTGTCTGAGCAGAAACCGCCTTGCTTTCTTCGGCTTTTTTTCCTGCATCTTTATCCTTCTGCGTCTTCGCCTCTGTTTCAGAGGTTTTGGCAATGATAAACCTGGTGATCCCTCGGACAGAACCAGCCACCACAAATACAGAAACAACTGCCATTGCTCCCAGAACTGCCAGTTTCTTTCTCCGTTTTATCTTTTGTTTCATCAGTCTTTTTTCTTTACGTTTTTTCCGGAGTTCGTCAAAATACCGATCCCGTTCTTCTTCTGTCATAGCCTGAAGCTCTCTGTCCCCCATTTCTGCAGGTTTCTTTTTCTTCAATTCCCTTTTATCCCTGTCTCGCCTCTCCATAGTAACTCCTAACCATTATTTTTTTGTAATTTTTAATATACCCAATACAAAAGCCTTTATTCTTTTCAAAATATGTCGAATTGTGTTGTTTCGTTTATTATAGCTGTTTATATGTATGATTTCTACTGTTTTTACTGTAATATAAAATAATTTTCTATAAAAATTATCTAAATTCATTTTCCGGGTTTTTCCTCGAAACTGTTTGCCTTTTAGACAGATTAATGATAAAATATACTTCGCACAAATATTTTACATATTGAGGAGGGTATTTATGAATACATTTACCATCGTCATGCTGGTTATCCTGGTCGTCCTCATCGGCGTGCTGGTTGCTCTTTATTTTTTTGGAAAAAAGGCTCAGAAAAAACAGGAAGAACAGCAGGCGCAGATCGAAGCTGCAAAACAGACTGTTTCCATGCTGGTTATCGACAAAAAGAGGCTCCGTTTAAAGGAATCCGGTCTTCCGCAGATGGTTATTGATCAGACACCCAAGCTTATGCGCCGCACCAAATTGCCTATTGTAAAAGCAAAGATCGGTCCGAAGATTTCTATTTTGATAGCAGATGAAAAAATTTACGAACAGATTCCTGTAAAAAAAGAAGTCAAGGCGGACATCAGCGGTTTATACATTGTCGGTGTACGTGGAATCCGTGGTCATCTGGATACACCGCCGGCTAAGAAAAAGGGCTTTTTCAAAAGAATATTCAGTAAAAAAAATTAAAAAATGAGGCTGCTGTGTAATACAGCAGTCTCGTTTTTATTTTCTCTACAAAACAAAATCTCCCGAACCTGCAGACTGCGCCTGCACACAGAGGTAGCAGTCAGCCACATGCTCTTCATTCATATCCAGAGCGTAGTCTACTTTCATGTCAATGCTGTTTTCACTTTCCTTCAGCTCCATTCCTGTCGCCGCGATTCCCATCTGCAGAGTACCGAAGGGAGTGGTATAAAACGTCATGTTTTTCTTGCCCTGCTCAAATACCATATGGACATTTACAAGTCCCTGTTTCCTGACTTCCATAGCCTCCGGGGACATTTTTATGTAGTTGACAGTCGGCTCTGCTCCTTCATCCAGAAGTTCTTCGTATCTGAGATAATGGCTTCCGTTTCGGAAATAATATTCCCCGGGAACAACGATCTCTATGGGTTCCTGATCATCGCCCATATCCATCATCTGAAGCCCCCGTACATGTATCAGCACATTTTTGTTCATAAGTGTCTCCTAATATTTTTCGATATCGATTTTCTGTGTCATTTCCACATCATAAGGCAGGATCGATCCGGCAAAGGCCTTGAATTTCTCTGCAAGATCGCTGACATAAAAACGGTAAGGAAATTCCTCCTGACCCTTTCCTGTACTGCCAAGCGACTTCTCTTTCAGAAGATTTCCGAGGTCCAGTGCCGTTTCATAGGCGGGATTTACCAGCCTAACCTCATCTCCCATAAATTCCCGGATAGCGGAACGAATCAAAGGATAATGCGTACAGCCCAGAATAAGGGTATCTACATTTTTGTCCTTAAACTCCTGAAGGTATCTGGCGATCACCTCTGCGGTTACCGGATCATGAAGCCACCCCTCCTCCACAAGAGGTACAAACAGAGGACAGGCCTTGCTGATCACAGTAATCTCCGGATCCAGTTTCTTCAGACAGGAAGCATGAATACCGCTGTCCACAGTCCCCACGGTTCCGATAACACCGACTCTCTTGTTCTTCGTTTCCCCGGCCGCAATCCTTGCTCCCGGCTCAATCACTCCAAGGATCGGGATGTCAAACTCATCCCTGACCTCCTCCAGAGCAAAAGCGCTGGCTGTATTACAGGCGATCACAATCGCCTTTACCTTCTGCTCCATGAGAAAATGAATGATCTGACGTGAATAACGGATGATGTTTTCTCTTGATTTTCCTCCATAGGGTACTCTGGCTGTATCTCCGAAATATACAATTTTTTCTGACGGAAGATTCCGCATGATCTCACGGGCAACCGTGAGTCCGCCCACGCCGGAATCAAATACACCGATCGGTGCATCTCTGTCTGGCTTCATATATGGTTCTCCATTTCTGAACTGATGCGTATTTCAATATTCCTGATCTGTATATCATATCACCAATCCAACACTTCCGCAAGCCAGAAGGATATCTTTGGGGAACCGTCCTCCTTCTCTTCCGCATAACAGAATTCCGGGTACAGAGTTCCCCACCAGGCAGCTGCCGGCGAAAACTCCGGTATTCTGATGCAGCCTGCCACAAGTGCTGCAGCTGCCATTGCCGCCAGCACTGAAACGGTCAGACGGTTCTTTCTGTCTTTCATCCATTCCATTGATCCATACCTCCTTACTAATCAGAGTATGGACATTTTTGCAGATATTATTCCAGGTATACCTGAAGCTTCTGATCCTCCAGATGGATCACCGGCAGCAGCGGAAGGGTTCTGTCCTTGTACCACTGGTGATAGACCTGTCGAAGTGTCACTCCCTTTTTCTGCTGATCCGGCAGACGATTTTCCAGAAGTCCGGTAAGGTACTCCCCTATGGAAGTACCTCCGCTGTCCCAGGCGATCACAGCCTCCGGATCCTCCGTGCGAAAAACATAAACGTTTTCTCCTACAAACGGATCCTGATCCAGGTAATCCAGGAATTCCTTCCATCTCCCGTTTTTCAGAAGAGCATCTCCTAGAAGGATCACCTGAATATGGCTCATATCCAGATATTTTTCCTGAGAGCGGTCATAGCTGTCCTCAATGGCATAAAAGTCTGTTCCTTTTATAGAAAGAACCTGATTCTTTTTTTGTTCCTCCGGTTTTTCCTGACCGGTAGCCTTTGGCAGATCCGGCATTCCATATATAAGAGAAAATCCTTCCGGAGCCGTATTTACTCCCAGAGCAAGAGGATACATTCTTTTTTCCGGTTCTATGGCGGCACAGCCTCCCAGAAGCAGTCCGGACAACAGAATCATACACCCTGCAGCTGCCGCTCTCTTCTGTCTTTTGCGGTTTCCACACAAAAGCATACAGCTCTGTATCAGAATCAATCCGGGGACAAATACATACCCCAGATATGTTCCAAAAACATCCTGTATCCCTTTGTTTTCCATTCGGAGCACTGCCGCCGCAAATACTGTGGCAGGAATCCAGAACCGTCCGCTTCCCATGCGGCATGCCGCCGTAATCTGATGACCGTAATGAAACAGACTGCCCGCGGCAAAAAGCAGACTATAAAGAAGAAATCCCATCCAAAGTACATCAAACCTTGCCAGCACATTTCCGGGAAGATCTGCTCCGGCAAGAAGAGGCAGCACCGGGTATGGTTCATTTTTCAGTCTCTGCCAGCCCAGAACAGACGGAAGAAGCAGAAGAATACCTGCCAGAAGACCTGTAAGCGTCAGGATTCCCAGTACCATCGGCTTTCCTACCGTACTTCTTTTTTCCACATCTTTCAGAATAAAGGGAAGTAGCGCTGTTCCGGAAAAACCGCAGACCGCTCCATAAAAGCTTCTTACAAAATCTTTTCCCTGAAGTCGGGAAGCGGCCGCCATTTCCCTCAGATATGGAATACGGATCTGTCCGATACAGAGGATCATCATCAGAAGGATTCCTCCCAGAAGCACACCTCCTGACACTTCTGCCATTCTCCCTCTTCTTTGCATCCCCTTATGGGTACCAAAGCTGCATACCAGAACTGCCAGGAAAATAATCACAATATCCGGGATTCCTGTCACAAGTACCGCGGGCACCAGTTCTCCCATCAGCGAAAGAAGATATCCACAGGAAAGGATCACATAGCTGAGGAAAAGAATCCCTGTAATTCTGCCTGCCACAGCCCCCATCGCTTTCACCGGATCCGAATAGCAGGATGTAAGCCTCCTGAGAAAAAAGCTGTACAGAATCAGAACGAGCGCCGCCGCTGCTGTTCCTGCGATTCCGTCTTTTCCTGACAGTCTCCCTTCTCCGGGCAGACACAGAAGCACCGGAGCCAGAAATCCAAGAATCATCTGACGGTACAGCTGTCTGTGAGAAATTTTGTTATTCTCTGCATAATTCATGGCTGCTTCCTCCTCTTCAGGCGTAGCTTCTGATCCCCGCGTGCATAAACAGGACGAAACCGGCGTTTCCGAAACGGCAGACGCAAAATCCCATCACCAGCCTCGCTTACCGGATCTTTTTTTACAAAAGGCAAAAGATACGGCATCCCAAAGCTCAGAAGTCCGGACAGGTGTGACACAGTAAAATAAATTCCCAGTACGATCCCAAAAATGCCCAGATATCCTCCCAGAAATAAAAACAGATATTTCAATAGACGGAATGCAGATGCAAATTCTTCACAGGGAATCACCATACCTCCCAGTGCAGTCAGCGCAACGATCATAACTACAATGGGACTTACCAGATTCGCGGTTACCGCCGCCTGACCTACGATCAGTCCTCCTACAATCCCTATGGCATTTCCCAGTGATCCCGGCACCCGGACTCCCGCCTCCCGTATCAGTTCAAAGGACAGCTCCAGAAATACCAGTTCTACCACACTGGAAAACGGAACACCCTCCCTGGCCTCCGCAAAGGAAAGAAGAAGATTTGTAGGAAGAATCTGAGTATGGAAACGGATCACCGACAGATACAGTCCCGGAAGAAGAACGGAGAGCAAAAGAGCCAGATATCTCAGAACTCTCAGAAAAGATGCCATCTCAAAGTGATGATACCAGTCTTCACTGCTTTCCATAAATCCGTTAAAAGAGCTTGGAAGGATCAGCGCATAAGGAGTATTATCACAGATTACCAGAATCTTCCCGTTAAGCAGTTCCTGTGCTGCCCGATCCGGACGCTCTGTTGTCTGATACTGAGGAAAAGGGGAGTACCAGTTTTCCTCAGTCAGCTGTTCCAGCATCCCGCTGTCCAGAATCCCGTCAATCTCAAATTCTTCCAGCCGATCCCTGATTTCCTCCAACAGCTCCTCCCGAACCAGATCTTCAATATAAAGAAGCTGGAGCATGGTATTTGACCGGACTCCTGTGCTCATCTCCACCACCTTCATCCGCGTATCCCTGATCCGTTTCCGTACAAGAGCAGAATTGATTTTTACCGAATCCGAAAAACCTTCTCTGGAACCACGGAGTACCTTTTCTGTTTCTGCTCCCGACACTCCCATACCGGGATAACCTTTGCTTGAGATTTTCATGGCTCTGTCATAACCATCCATAAAAAAGATGGCATTTCCTGCAAGGAGAGCGGCAAAGGCATCTTCCATATTGTCAAATTTCCGCACATCTGCAATTCCCAGACTGTTATTCTTCACAAAGTCCTGTATCTGTTCCGGTGAAATTTCCCAGAAATGATTGACCATTTTTCCGATAGCAGAATCATCCAGCATCATATTGGAAACAGCCACTTCAATATATACCATAAGACAGTCTATCTTTCGGCTGTCTCCCAGACGCATGGGCCGGATCAGGATATCTGCGCAGTTCTCACATCTTTTTCGTATATAAGCTTCATTTTCTTTCAGATTCAGGGAAATTTTTGTTTTTTCCATGGGGTCCTCCTGACAAAAAAAGAGAGATACCAGACGTATCCCTCTTAGAGTAACCATGTTTTTCAGTTTTATTTATGTTTGCCGTTTTTTTCCCGGAACTCCGTTTCTTCCCTGATGGAACGTACGATGGCCTCCCTCTGGTTTTCAATATGACGGAAGGAGATTTCCTGCGCTTTTTTTACATCTCGTTCCCGGATTGCCTCATAAATCTCTTCGTGCTCCTTCACCAGAAGATTCCGTGTCTCTTCGTCCTTCAGATACTCTACTCTGTAGCGGTAAATCTGTTCTCTCAGATTATTCAGAACCTGATTCAGCCGGCGGTTATCGGAGGATTGATAGATCACCTCATGAAATGCCACATCCGCTTCGGCAAGCTTCACCAGATTTCCCTCATCCATGGTCTTCTCAAAATGTCTGGCAGCATCCCACAACTGTGCAAGCTGCTCTTCTGTCATCCTGGTACAGGCTTTTTCTATGGAAAGATTTTCCAGTGCGATACGCACTTCAAGAACATCGTTCAGATCTTTTTCCGTAATATTGGCCACCTGTGCTCCTCTTCTCGGAATCATTACCACAAGACCTTCCAGTTCCAGCTTTCTCATAGCTTCGCGGACAGGCGTCCTGCTGACTCCCAGTCTCTCTGCCAGCGCAATCTCCATCAGTCTTTCTCCCGGCTTCAGTTCCCCCTTTAAAATCGCCTTCCGGAGAGTGTTAAATACCACATCTCTCAGAGGCAGGTATTCATTTATATCAACAGAAAAATCATTCATCTTGTGTATTTCCTCCTTCTTGCCTTTTCCGGATAACCTGTTACCTGTCTGGTTCAGGACGATTATATACCTTTGTTGCAAAAACTGTTTTTGCAAGGCTGGTTCTTTTCAGTGCTGAAGCTGCCGCATTCAGTTTTTCTCTGTCGTCAAAAATTCCAAATACTGTCGGGCCGCTTCCGCTCATCATTGCCTTCAGCGCGCCCCTTTCCTCCATGAAATCTATGATCTCACGGATTACCGGATATTTTCCAATGATTCCCGGTTCGAATACATTGACCATTCCTGAGGTCATTCCATAAAGATCCCCCGCCTCAATGCTGCGTATCATGCCGTCAATATCAGGTCGTTTCTCTATGGCGTCAAGATTCAGATTTTCATAAGCTGTTTTGGTGGAAACATTAATGCCCGGTTTCCCGATCAGTACATAAAATTCCGGTACAGGAGGAAGCGGTGTCAGCTTTTCACCGATTCCTTCCGCAAGGGCAGTTCCACGCATGATACAGTAAGGCACATCCGCCCCGATCCGTACAGCTCTTTCCATCAGTTCTTCCTGGCTTAAACCCAGATGGAACAGACGGTTCACTCCCACAAAGGCTGCTGCTGCATCCGAACTTCCTCCTGCCATTCCGGCTGCCACAGGAATGGATTTGGAAAGCCTCATGGAAAGACCTTCTTTTACCTGAAATTCATCCATCAGAAGCTCCGCTGCCCTGTAGACAAGATTTCTGCTGTCTGAAGGTACATAAGGCAGATTTGTGGAAAGAGTGATTCCCGGTGACTGTCTTTTACGGATCTCCAGCATGTCATACATTTTAATCGTCTGCATGATCATGCGGACCTCATGATACCCGTCCTCTCTTCTGCGGATCACATCAAGGCCAAGATTAATTTTTGCCATTGCTCTCAGGCGCATACGCTATCCCTCTATTCTTTCGTGTTTTATAAGTGTCTTCTGTACTTTGTATACATTATTTAAAATTATTTTAAATGATTTTTACATGAATTTCAATAGCTATTCCTCCACTTTTTTGACCAGAAGAAGCGGCTGTCCCGAAGAAATCTCTTCACTCTCCAGTTCATTCATCCTGCATATTTCTTCTGTTGTCGTATAGAATTTTTTTGCAATCTCCCACAGAGTATCTTCCGGCTTTGTCATATACACAGTAATTCCCGGAAGCGCTCTGACCTTTTCCATGTCAAGCGGCTGTTCTTCTACTCTGTCAATGATCAGTTCCCTGTGGCATCCGGCAACAAGAAGGTTCAGGCTGACGGTTCCCTTGATCTCAATTTCACTGCTGTCCACCATGGATGTAGAAAGCTGCTCCAGATCCGCATGGAGACAGCAGACACTTTCTTCGGTAATCCCCTGTGCCTCTACTACATGACGGAAAGGAAGAATCGTTTCTGCTGAATAAAACGGCATTTCGTCATTCCCTATAATATAAAGGATCTTCATGCAGACAATTCCCTCTGCCTGAAGTCCGTTTTCCACAATCTCAGTCTTATCCACCTTGACTTTTCCCCAGCTGTGACAGATTTGCAGGATTCTTCCCTGTGTTTCTTTCATCTCAAGCCTGTGGCTGATTCTGCATTTGGAAAAATTCCTTACCAGAAGGCTTTCCAGATTTTCAGTTTTGCCCTTTGGAATACAATGGCGAAACGGCGTATACACATCAAGGATTACCTCATGCTCTTCCTCCCGGTAAAGTTTCATATTAATTTCCAGTACCACATCTGCCAGAAGTACACGCTCTTCTCCGTCCGCATCCGGTTTTACCTCTACCGACTGGTTGAGCACGGAAGCCTCCATATCCGGAATCATGTCCGGAGTACAGCCCGCACACTCCACCTCTCCGGAAAAAGGCACGGAATATTCCAGCCACTGTATCGTACCGTCTTCATCATCTCCTGTATAAATCACAAAGACAAACAGCTCGCCTCTGGCTTTTATCCGGTTCTCCTCCGGTCGGAGATCCAGCCCCCGTACTTCTGTGGTATGCCACAAAAGTTCTGCTACATTTGGTTTATTTGCGGCTATCGTAATCTCTTCTTTTTTACGCAGTGTATCTTTTTTATGTACGGCAAGGCTCATAAGCCGCATGTTTTTTTTCCTGACAGAAACGGAAGAATCATCCACAGATACCGGAAGGCGGATTCCTGCCAGCTCATCCACTACTGCAAAAAAGGTAACTACCGCTTTGATATTCAGTTTTCTGGAATGAATCATATGGATACTCAGATCCTCAATCTCCCACTTCAGGCATATTTTATCTCCACCTGCAATCCCGTCCAGATTCAGAGTTTCTTCCATAGGAAGTCTGGCAGAAAGACACTTTACTTTTCCCTCCTCTTCTGCCACATAAAGCAGATCCACATCCAGATTTCCTTTTACAAAAGCGTGACCTTCATTCAGACGCACCTCTTCCACAGATACCTGCCCTTTGTTCTGAATCATTCTTCCTATATCCGGCTTTACATCCGGAACATTATAATCCGCATCAAAAGTCACCTGACTTGTGGCGCGGCTTTTTACCCTGAGCATCTGGATATCTTCTTTTTTTAATTCCATTTCCTTTCCCCCTGTTATTACTGAAACTGTACCGGTGCTGCCCGATACTCCATTTTTATTGCTATATACGGATAAGATGGTGTTCCTCCCTGCTCTTCCGGAGATGGTCCTTTCAGTTCCGTTTTAAAAAATATCGCTGTCGAAGAAGCAGAAACCTCCTTTACACAGATACTGTAACCACCGCTCAGCTGCCTTCCATACCCCCGGATCAGATACAGGTTCTCCCCGCTCTGATAAGTCAGCCGGAACTCCTCTGCTTTTTTTTCCTCTACCATTTTCCGTGCTTCCTCCGGAAGCTGTCCCGGTTCAACAAGTGTATACGAAAGAGGTTTCCTGTCCTCTTCCTCAATCCGTACCAGACGGCATCCGGCCAGATTTACCATAAACAGCATAAGCAAAAGAAGAGAGGCTGTTTTTTTCATCCTGTCCCCCTGATCCGCTCCTTGATAAGTATTCTATGTAATTGTCAAAAGATTTATTGCAAGTATTTTCTAAAATTTGTATAATGGTACTATTAACGCGGAAAATCCATCAGATCTGCGATATATGAAAGAGGTATGATTATGATCCGTTTTATACTTGTCGCCATCATAGTGATTGGCTTTCTGATCCTTTCCATTCCGGTTCTTATTATCGAATGGATCATCGGAAAATTTTCTCCCATGACAAAAGACATCAGTTCACTCCGGATAGTCCAGGGTGCCTTCAAATTTATCCTGTGGGTTGCCGGAACCAGGGTCACAGTCATTGGAGAAGAAAATGTTCCAAAAGACACTCCGGTTCTTTACATCGGAAATCACAGAAGCTATTTTGATATCCTTCTTACCTACAGCCGCTGCCCTATCCGTACCGGCTATATTGCAAAAAAAGAAATGGAAAAGATCCCGCTTCTGTCCAACTGGATGAAGTATCTCCACTGTCTGTTCCTTGACCGTAAGGACATCAAGCAGGGACTGAAGACCATCCTGACTGCCATTGACAAAATCAAATCCGGAATTTCCATCTGCATCTTTCCGGAAGGAACCAGAAACAAGGCACAGGATGAGACAGAACTTCTTCCCTTCCACGAAGGAAGCTTTAAGATTGCCAGCAAATCCGGCTGTCCCATTATTCCCATTGCCATGAATCATACCGCAGAAATCTTTGAGGCACATTTTCCAAAGATCAAACCCTGTCATGTAATAGTGGAATACTGTAAACCTGTTTATGTAAAAGAACTGGACAAAAACGATCAGAGACATCTTGGAGAATATACACAGAAGATCATTCTGGAAACCATAGAAAAAAACAAACATCTGGTATAATTTTCACATCAGGCAGGTAACAATCCATACTGACGCAATTATCCCTGCGGTTGAGGCAATCAACGCACCTGCAAGAGTATATCTTGTTTTTTGTATTCCCACAGAGCCAAAATAAACACTCATACAGTAAAACACGCTTTCTGTGGCGCTGAGCATTATCCCTGCCATTAACCCCACCGGAGAATCGGCTCCGGATTCTTTGAATATATCCAGAAGCAGCCCTGTTGCCGCGCTGGAAGAAAATAGTCTTACAAGTCCAAGAGGAACAATCTGCGGCGGGATTCCCGCCGCAGTTGTTATCTTTCCAAGTAACTTTCCCAGAAAATCCAGAAACCCCGACGCTCTTAGAACTCCCACTGCTGTCATTAATCCTACAAGGACCGGAACAAGTCCTCCTACCGTCTTTAAGCCTTCTTTTGCCCCCTCCAGGAAGTCACTGTATATATCTCTTTTTGCCAAAATCCCATAGCCTATCACGTAAAGCAAAAGAAAAGGTATCATAAACTGTGAAATATAGGAAAGAAACTTCATTTTTTCTCCCGTATTTCTGTTTATGATACCTTATGAAACAGATTTATGATTTATGTCTTTCTATCTTTTGGATCTCATCTACAGGGACATCCGTCATATCAGAGATTTCTTCATAGGTAAATTGTTTCTTTGCCAAAAGCTTCCTTACAAATTCTCTTTTTGCGAATTCACGCCCCTCTTCACGGCCTTCCTCTTTCAGATCTTCCAACGCTTTACACATATTGATCTCCTCCTCTTTTTCGTTGATCTTAAACTCACTGCCTGTTATAACCTTTATCACCTGACTGGCTTTCTGCTCTGCAGACAAAAATCGTGGATCTGGAGAAATAAGGTTGATTCTGTAATCCGGGATGTAAGGGAGAAGCGCCGGTTCCCTGATATCCATCATATCATGGATTCCTGCCGGACCATCCCATTTATCCGGTCCAAAATACAATACCAGGGTAATAACAGGAATCAGCCTGTCTTCTTTATAAAAACCTGAAAGAAATTCCCCGGAACTTATCTTTTGTAAAAAATTCTTCCCATGATTTTTCCTGCATTCATATGCCGCCTGTGCTCCCGGAAAATTTTATCTACCTGAGAGGCATACTCCATAGAATCATAGAGCATATTTTTTACCGGCATGGCATAATGGATCTCAGACTGATCCTCCACTCCCAGAAGGAGATACGCAGTATCCCTATCCTGCATGGCTGCCAGATACTTGAAGTTATCACGAAATCTCTGGATCGGATATATCTTACCATCTACTCCATAGGGAAGGGCAATCTCCGCAGTACCCAATGGATAGAGATCTTCCGGAGAGATTACCTGCTTTCCGTGATAGATAAAATAATTAAACGCATCTGCAAAAATCCTTGGATCGTTCATATAATCTTTTGTAATCGTATCTTTTTTACCCAATTTTATCACCACCTGCTAAGATTTTCAGCTGCTTCCATTCTTTCGATCGGGATTTTGTTTATGGAAGTTTATCTTAAGTAAATGGCAACATAAAAAGTTCTGACTTTATGGTAACATAATGTGCTATGCAAAACAATTAAATAACCATAAAGTTTTGCTTATTGTTATAATATTTTTATTCACTCCAGAGGACTTTCCAACAGGGAAACTCTTTTCTTCTCCGCATCCAGCTTTACCTGACAGCCAATAGGCAAAGTAAACATGGGGTGGGTATGACAGCAGTCAAATTCTGCCAGAATCGGAATTTCTGTTTCGCCCAGCACCTCCTGCAGAATCTCATACGGTTTTCTTCCTGTTCCATTATCATCAAATTTTTCATGTTTTCCCAGAATAATCCCGCTTACCCTGTCTAATACTCCTGCAAGCTTCAGCAATGAGAAGGACCGCTCAATGGTACAGGCATCTTTCAGGGAATCTTCTATAAATAAAATATCCCCTTTTTTTATCTCAGGCATATATTCTGTACCAAAAAATCCCTCCATGGTATTCAAATTTCCACCGATCAGTCTTCCCTGGCATACTCCCGGTTTTACGCATATCCAGTCATTTTTGTACTGTTCTTTTGAACGGTTCTGTTCATCCCATTTAATCACTTCATCCGTCCAGAACTCCGGCATCTGATAATCATAAGGACAGGTTATCTCACTCTTTATCATGGATTCAAAATACTTAAATGTCCAATCCACAAAAGGCGGTAATTCCCCGAAGGAAGAGGCTGCCGCAGGTCCATAGAATGTTACCAGACCTGTTTTTGCATAAACAGCAAGAAGCAAAGCCGTAGTATCAGAATACCCCATAATGATTTTCGGATGTTTTTTCAGATATTCATAATCAATATACGGAAGAATGGAATTTGTATTGTTCCCTCCGATAGAAGCCATCAAAATCTGAACCTTTTCGTTATATAAAAGCTGATTAAATTCCTGCGCCCGCTCCTGAATAGTTCCTGATCTGTAAGAATCCTGTTTTCTGTACAAACTCCCATTTACAATTTCATATCCTCCTCTTTTTCGTTGATCCCAAACTCGCTGCCTGTTATAACCTTTATCACCACCTGCTAATATTTTCAGCATAGCACAATAAAATAGGTAAAACAATGTGTTTCTGTAACGATATTATTATTGACACAGGGTATTCTCTCTGTTATCATAAAATTAACGATAAACATTAAATCTTATATGATATTCATAATATTTTATGTAAAGGAGGCACAAATATGGAAAACTCTGTTATCATCAAAATCAACAGACTGGGACATGCCGGTGTCATCATCATCCGCATACTGAAAGCATTTTTTATTTTCTTGCTTGCAGTATCGCTCATCGGACTTTTTACCTGGGGCTATATTCCCAAAGGTCATGTTACATTCAATTTCATTGACAAAATAATGGTTGAAACAGACTCCCGGCTGGAATCCATGAATCTTCTCAACGCGGAATTAGGAGATATCACCCTGAATCATTCTGAAGAAACTAAAAACGGCCGCATCTACTGGGGCGAGCATCAGGCGTACTCCCTGAATGATCCCGGAATGCTTATGTTGCTGCTGGTGATATGCTTTGCTGTTTGCTATGTGGTGCTGCACTACAGCGGAAAGCTGTGCAGAACTATCCGGTACTGCCGTTCTCCCTTTGACCCGGAAATCATCAACGGCCTGAAAAAACTGGAAATCGCCATGATTCCCTGGGCGCTGGTTTCTGTTTTTACTGACCTCTTCGGCACTGTATTTCTCATGAAAGGCAAACCGTCTTTTACCATAAACATAAATCAGCTGCTGCCCATACTTATCCTTTATGCCCTGCTTTTTATTTTCCAGTACGGCGCGCAGCTTCAGCAGGAATCGGATGAAACACTTTGACAAAAGGAGGATATGACATAATGGATAAAATTATTTTTTCAGAAAAACTCCCGGCACAGTCAAAAAACACTTCATTAACTGCCTGCCGGCATACTGCTGCTTTTCTGAAATGTATTCTGCTTATTTCCATTCTGGGAATCGTTTACTTAACGGCTGCTCCGCTTCTTGCAAAAGCAGGGATCCTTCCTTTCCGCTATGAATACGCAGACAACTGCCATCGCTTTTTTACCTGGTCTGATATCTGGTACACGGAATTTACTTTACCCTCTGATCAATTTGGACAGATCATAAATCCTCTGAACGGATACCTGATCCTGGGAATTCTGAAAAGCATATTGATTCTTTTACCTTTTATATTTGTTTTATTTTTCGTAAAACGTATTTTAGACAGAACTCTGAATGGGCACTCACCTTTTATCCGTGAAACAGAAAAAGACCTTCGTAAAATTTCCCTGATTCTGATTGTCGTGGCTCTGTTTAAAAACACACTATATTACGGACTGCTTGAAAAATTTCTTTATCACTCTCTGTCCTTCCGTTTTCCGGACATCAGTTTTGAAATTCTGGCAATGGGAATCCTTTCCCTGGTTCTTTCGGAAATTTTTCGATACGGTATTGGGCTTCAGGATGAAGCTGATATGACTATATAAGGAGAGACACAAATGGCAATTATTTTAAGACTTGACCGGGTTATGGCAGACCGGAAAATTTCTCTGAATGAGCTGGCAGAAAGAGTTGGCATCTCCAATGTGAATCTTTCCAACCTGAAAACAGGAAAGGTTCGGGCAATCCGTTTTTCTACCCTTAATGCTATCTGCAGAGAGCTTGACTGTCAGCCCGGAGATATTCTGGAATATGCTCCGGATGAAAGTCCCTGAATCTTTTAAGCTGCTGCTCCGTATCTTTTTCTGTTTTTTATCAGCACGATCACCGCAAACACAGTCACAATCCCTTCCGTCACCGGATAGGACAGCCATACGCCCCACATTTCAAACACAGCGGACATGATAAAAGCTGCCGGGATGATTACAAACAATCCTCTGAGAAGAGAAATAATCTGTGCCGGAAGCGCCTGTTCTGTAGAGGTAAAAAACATGGCAGACACAATATTAAATCCTACAAACGGCGCTGCCAGGAAATACAGTCTCAGTCCCTCTTCTGCGATCTTCTGAAGCTGAAGGTCATTTTCACTGTTAAATACCGCCGTAATCGGAGATGCAAGGAAAAAGACCATTCCATAGATCACCGCTGCCGTCCCCAACAGGGTTACTATGGCATAGCGCAGGATCTGTCTGGTACTTTCTGCGTCTCCTTTTCCATAAGAGCGGCTTGCGATCGGCTGCATCCCCTGTGCGATTCCCGTAAATATAGACGTCACCACCAATGAAATATTCGTTACTACGCCATAGGCTGCAACTCCCAGATTTCCTCTGATCCCAAGGATAATAAAGTTAAAAACAATAATCACGATCCCGGACGCCAGTTCTGAGATCAGGGATGGGATTCCCAGTGAAAATGTCGTTCCCGTAAGCCTCAGATCCGGTTTTTCCGGATAAAAATGGAAATTATTTTTTCTGGCGATCCAGTGTCTGGAAAGCACTCCAATACTGATCACAGGGGACAGCCCTGTTGCAAAGGCAGCTCCAAACATCCCTATTCCCATAGGAAAAATAAAAATATAATCCAGAATGATATTGGAAAAACTTCCGGTCAGCATCGCCGTCATGGCAAGTCCCAGCAGTACAAAGATCAGAGCAAAAATCCCAACCAGATACACAGTATTTGTAAATATCCTGCTTCCCTCTTTTTCCATTTTCTGCCCACGAAAAATAGAATATTTTGTGGTGCCGCCCATTCCCAGCATCATTCCGCAGCCATGCATAAAGCTATAAGCGGGAATGGCAATATTTAAAGCTGCCAGTCCGTCCGAGCCCAGTCCTTTGGCTATAAAAAAAGTATCTGCCAGTATGTAGCAGGACAGACCGACCATCCCCAGAACATTGAGACTGGTATACCTCATAAATTCTCCCAGACATGATGTTTTTTTCATAAGACCTCCTTTATCTCCTGACGATTCACCAGGAAAATTTGTACAGAATTTACTACTTTCCTGGCGAAAAATAAAAACGCCAGCATTTTCGCTTTCTAAGACCTACGGCGAAAAAACTGACGTCTTTTTCCTCTTACCCGGTGGCAGAGGGATCGTTTCTTTTATTTTATTCGGGTCGTATGATATCACATTTCCAGGCTTCCAGTCAAGTACCGTATTTTTAACAGTAGTTTTCTGATGCAGGAAATGATAAGATATAGATATAAAAACAGAAAAGGAGTTAGATTATGGATTTTACAAAAGCCGCTCATGCTTTTCAGGAATATCTGAAAGACTACGATCAGAATAATGATAAAGTTAAATTAAAAATCGTCCACACTTATGGCGTCGTCCGTCAGGCAGAAGAAATAAGCCGCAGAAAGAAGCTCTGCCCGGAGGATATCGAACTGGCAAAAATTATTGCTCTTCTCCATGATATCGGCCGTTTTGAGCAGCTGAAACGATTTGACAGCTTTGAACCAGCCACTATGGATCATGCTGCCTATGGTGTGGAAATCCTTTTTCAGGAAGGCATGATCCGACGTTTTCTTACCGAAGATCAGTGGGATGATATCATTCGCACTGCCATTGCAAAACACAGTGATTTTATCCTGGAGAATGTAGCGGATCCCCGCGCACTGCTCCATGCAAAGCTGATCCGCGACGCAGACAAGCTGGATAACTTCCGGGTTAAGCTGGAAGACGATTTTATGACCTTTATGGGAATCACAGAAGAAGAAACCGGAGCTCTGAAAATCTCTCCCGTGATCTACGAAACAGTTTTCAGAAACAGTACGATCCTGTCCTCTGACCGTACCACAAAAATGGATTACTGGGTATCCTATATTGTTCATATCTTTGACCTTAATTTCCGGGAAAGTATGGACATTGTTGCAGAAAACAACTACATAGAACGTCTGATCCGGAGAGTTCCTTATTCCGATCCGGATACCGCCCGGAAAATGCAGACGATACAGAAACATACGGAAAAGTATGTCAGGGAATTTCAGGAAACACCCCTTCTGTGATCCATAATCTTACAAAATATTACTGCCACTGCTGTACTTACCGCTGTCGCCAGTATGGCAGGCCCTACGATAGCCGTCGGATCCACGCTTCCATATCTGGCGCGGTAAGCAATAATATTCACAGGGATCAGCTGCAGAGAAGAAACATTAATGATAAGAAAGGTACACATCTCCCGGCTGGCGGTATGAGAATCCTGTATTTGTACGCTTTTTCCCTGTGGCGGCGTTTCGTTCCTCCTTTTCTCTTCCAGCGCCGACAGTTCTCTCATGGCGCAAAGTCCGGCGCTGGTACTCGCCCAGGAGATTCCGAATAAATTTGATAGAAAATTCAGAGAAATATAATGGCAGGCAGGAGAATCCGGATTCAGACGTGGAAACAGAAACTTCAGTATCGGGCGCATTTTCCCTGCCAGCTGTGAAACCAGCCCGGTATTTTCCGCAATCTTCATGATCCCGGTCCACATAGCGGTGATCCCCGCCATGGCGATACAGAGACTGACTGCCTCCTCTGCCGAAGAAACTACCGCTTCTGTTACCGCCTGAAAATTTCCTGTAAATCCACCGTATAAAATTCCGATCAGAAGCATACCGCCCCATAAATATGTCATTTCTGCCGCCTGTTCTGTATGTTCTCCATATCTTATGCACAGCTGCTTTTCTCTATTCCTGTTCTCTGAGCATGTCTGATTTCCATATCTCTGCACGGACAATTGTTTCAGAACTTATTTTCACTCCATCGTCATATTATGCATACTTTAAAGAAAAACATTTCATTTTACGAGGTTTTTATGGAAATAAAAGGAATTGATCTCAGCTCCTACAACCCTGTTACCAGCTATTCCGCAATTGCAGATTCCGGGATCAAAGCTGCCATTTTGCGTATCTCTCAGTCTCAGAACAGAATTGATCCTTCTTTTGAAAAAAATTATAAAGGTCTGCGCTATTACGGCATAAGAGTCGGCGTCTACAAATACAGCTATGCCCTGAACGAAGCCCAGGCCCGGGAAGAGGCGGAAAAAGTCCTGGAGATCCTGAACAAACGTCCTCTTGATTTCCCCGTTTTTTATGATCTGGAGTGGTCCCGGCAGCGCGCTCTGGGTTCTGCCGCTATCACCAGAATCGTAAAAGCCTTCCGCCGCGTTATACTCGACGGCGGGTATCTTTTTGGCATCTACTGCAATACTGACTGGTATTATCATGTGCTGGATACAAAAAGCCTTCCCTACGACTACTGGCTGGCAGCTTATCCCTATAACGACCGGGGAACTCTGGTAGAATCTCTACGCCCGCCTGCAGGTATAGGATGGCAGTACAGCTCCAAAGGGCGGGTTCCCGGAATTTCCGGAAACGTAGATCTCGACGTATTTCATAAAACATATCCGGTGCGGCCAGCCTCCAGTGGATCTTCCTGTCCGGAACATGACGATCCGAAGCCTTCAGATTATTTTCTTTATACTATCCAGTCCGGAGATACCCTGACCTCCATCGCCAGAAGGTACAACACCACCGTGCAGAAACTGACAGAGCTGAACCATATCTCTGACCCGGATCTTATCTACGCAGGAACCACCCTGAAGATCCCCCGGGAAACGCTGACATCATAAATATTTTTAAATAACATCAAAAAACAGGAACTGACATCAATCGAAACGACAATCAGTTCCTGTTTTTTATTATGTTGATCTACCGTATGTCCCAAACACTGCGAAGGCGGATTTCTTCTGGTTTTCCTCGAAGGACCTCCACACTCTTGGCATATACAGGGGAAGAAACCGTAATATAATTTCCATCTATCTGACAGGTAAGCTGTGGATCCTCATATCGGAAATACTTAGGATAGGAAAAAATCACCGTTCCGGCCGAGATCCTGTTTCCATTTTCCCAGGCTTCATGGCTCACATATTGGGTAAATACATCCAGCTCCGGAAGTTCCACTTTAGGAAGCCAGCAGCTTTCCAGCGCCGGGACAGAAATCTCTTCCTGCTCTTCTCCTTTTTCCTTTTCTAAAAGATATAAATGTTTTACTTGTTTAAACATGTTACCTAGAATATACCTTGTCTAAACATGTTTGCCAATACTTTTTTAAAAAAAATGGACTGCATTTCTGCAATCCATTTCATTATTTTATACGTGTCAGCGTTTTCTTGTTGCCGTATCCTGAAAACAGAAATAGTCCGGCCGGTGTCTGGACTGTGTATATTCAAACATCACTCCATCTGCATTATATGTCTGGCTGCTGATCACAGCCAGAAAATCATAATCCTTCAGATCCAGATATTTTTCATCTATCTCCGTAGCATGCTCTGCAGTCATTTTTCTCTTACTGGTAATAATCTGCATACCTATGGTATTTTCTATATAATCATATACTGACTGCTCACATATCTCCGGTGTCAGACCCGGAACTGCCGATTTCAGAAACATATTTACATCCAAAATCAACGGTTTTCCATCCAGATAACGAACCCTCTGCACATAATACAGTTCACTGCCTTCAGGAAATCCCGCTTTTGTACAGATTCTCTTATCGCTGAGAATCTCAGCAAACCGGACTACCCGGGTCTCTGACTGCTTCTGATTTCTTATGGCAGATTCTTTGAAAGACTCAATTCCTCCAATGGTAAAATTCGTCTGTTCTACCGGCTGATAGATCACACGGACTCCTTTTCCATGAAGGGACTGCACATAGCCCTCTTCTACCAGATCTCCCACAGCTCTCCGTATGGTGTTTCTGGAACATCCATATATCTGAACCATTGTATTTTCTGAAGGCAGAAGACTTTGGTACTCATATTCCTGTGTTTCGATTCTTCTTTTTAAATCTTTATAAATACTTTCAAATTTCGATCTGGGCATAATCTTATTTTGTCTCGATCATAACCTTATCCAGATGCCAGATATCGTCTACATATTCCTGGATTGTTCTGTCTGATGTGAACTTACCGCTGCATGCAGTGTTCATCATTGCCATACGAGCCCAGCGTTTTTCGTCGCGGTATGCTTCCTCTACACGTTTCTGTGCTGCCGCATAGGAACGGAAGTCAGCCAGGATAAAGTATCTGTCTGCACGGTCTGTATTCTTCGTTGTAAGAAGGGAATCATACAGGTCGCGGAACAGTTCTGTATCATGAGAGAAGGTTCCGTTGATCAGTTCCATAAGAACCTGACGGATCTCGCCGTCTGTGTTGTAGATCACATTTGGATCATAACCGCCATTGTTCTCATAATTGATGACTTCATCAGAGCTGAGACCGAAGATAAATGCGTTCTCCTCTCCAACCTCCTCAACGATCTCCACGTTTGCGCCGTCCATAGTTCCCAGAGTAGGTGCGCCGTTCAGCATGAACTTCATGTTACCTGTACCGGAAGCCTCTTTACTTGCTGTGGAAATCTGCTCGGAAACATCTGCAGCGGCAAAGATCATCTCTGCATTGGATACACGATAGTTCTCAATAAATACAACTTTCAGCTTGTTGTTGATGGACTTGTCGTTATTTACCACATCTGCAACTGAGTTGATCAGTTTGATGATCTTCTTGGCTGTATGATAACCTGCAGAAGCCTTTGCACCGAAGATAAAGGTTCTCGGGTAGAAATCCATCTCCGGATGAAGCTTGATCTGGTCATACAGATAAATCACATGAAGGATATTCAGAAGCTGACGTTTGTACTCGTGAAGTCTCTTAACCTGAACATCGAAGATGGAACGCGGATCTACCTCAACACCGTTATGCTCCAGAATATATTTTGCAAGGCGAACCTTGTTCTGGTATTTGATATTCATGAACTCCTGCTGTGCCTTTTCGTCATCCACATAAAGTTTCAGCTTGCTGATCTGGGAAAGATCTGTGATCCATTCCGGTCCGATATGATCGGTTACCCAGTTTGCAAGAAGCTGGTTTCCGTGAAGCAGGAAACGTCTCTGTGTGATACCGTTTGTCTTGTTGTTGAATTTTTCCGGCATCATCTCATAAAAGTCTCTCAGCTCCTGGTTTTTCAGAATCTCTGTGTGAAGTCTTGCAACACCGTTTACAGAGAAGCCTGCAACGATTGCAAGGTGAGCCATTTTTACCTGACCATCATAGATGATCGCCATCTTTTTGATCTTCTCATAGTTACCCGGATATTTAGCCTGGATATCAAGGATGAATCTTCTGTTGATCTCCTCGATGATCTGGTATACACGGGGAAGAAGTCTGGAGAACAGCTCGATCGGCCATTTTTCCAGTGCCTCGGACATAATAGTATGGTTTGTATAAGCAACACACTTGGTTGTGATCTCCCATGCCTCATCCCAGCCAAGACCTTCTTCGTCCATAAGGATACGCATAAGCTCTGCAACTGCTACAGTCGGATGAGTATCGTTCATCTGGAAGACAACCTTCTCATAAAGCTTGCGGATATCATCATGGTCTTTTTTGTATTTTTCAATTGCTGCCTGAAGACTGGCAGAAACAAAGAAATACTGCTGTTTCAGACGAAGCTCTTTACCTGCCATATGGTTATCGTTCGGATAAAGTACCTCTACGATATTGCGGGCAAGGTTTTCCTGCTCTACCGCCTTCTTGTAGTCACCCTTATCAAAGGAATCAAGTCCGAAATCAACGATCGGCTCTGCATCCCAGATACGAAGAGTGTTTACGATCTTGTTGTTATATCCAAGGATCGGCATATCAAACGGAACCGCTTTTACTGCCTGGTATCCTTCATGGATGAATTTATTTGTGCCGGTAGCCTGATCGTACTCTACACGTACATATCCGCCGAAGTGTACTTCCTTTGCATATTCCGGACGACGCAGTTCAAAAGGATATCCGTTTTTCAGCCAGTTATCCGGTACCTCATACTGGAAACCATCCTTGATCTGCTGTTTGAACATACCATAGCGGTAACGGATACCACAGCCGTATGCACAGTAGTTCAGGGTTGCCAGAGAATCCAGGAAGCATGCTGCCAGACGTCCCAGACCGCCGTTTCCAAGAGCCGGATCCGGCTCCTGGTCTTCGATCACGTTCAGGTCAAGTCCCAGCTCATCAAGAGCTTCCTTTACCTCGTTATATGCAGTAAGGTTCAGAAGGTTGTTTCCAAGGGCACGTCCCATAAGGAACTCCATGGACATATAATAAACAATCTTCGGATCCTTTTCGTGATATGCATTCTGTGACTCCAGCCAGTCATCAATGATCACGTCCTTTACTGTATAGCTGACTGCCTGGAAGATCTGCTCCTGTGTTGCCTCCTCGAGTGTCTTGCGGTACAAAAACTTTACGTTTTCTTTCACGCTTTCTTTAAACGCCTCTTTTTTAAACTGCTTGTTAATCATTTCCTCTTTCCTCCTACTTTCTGGTTACTCCGAGAACAACATTCTCTTTATTGATATTCCATTCTTTTACATAACCATCGGTTTCATTGAGGGTGATCTCCTCTGCCAGCACTTCTGACATGATCTCCCCTTTATGTTTTTCCATGATATCCATGATATACTTGTTATCCTTTGCATAAACATGGATCTTATCCATAACCTCAAAACCAGCCTCTTTTCGCATGGTCTGGATCTTACTGATGATCTCGCGGACAAAGCCCTCCTCGATCAGCTCCGGTGTCAGGTTTGTATCCAGAACTACGGAAGTATCTCCGTCTGTCTCTGTTACATAGCCTTCTGTCTGGGCAGTCTCGATCAGGAGATCCTCCTCAGCCAGTTCTACTTTATTTCCATTGATATCCAGAGTAAGAAGTCCTGTTTCCTTCAGTTCCTTCATAGCCGCTGTACCATTCAGCTCTGTAAGGGCTGTACGGATACCGCCCAGAAGCTTGCCATACTTCGGCCCCACCGTACGGAGCTGCGGTTTAAAGCTGTAGGAAATAAAGGATTCTACATCTTTTGCAAATTTAACCTCTTTTACATTCAGCTCGTCTGCAATAATGTCTGTGTAGAACTGATCCATTTCTTTCTCAGATTTTACATACATTGTGCCAATAGGCTGACGGTTCTTGATATTGGCCGTATTTCTTGCCGCACGTCCAAGAACAACCACCTTCAGAAGAGCTTCCATGTCCTCTTCCAGTTCTTTGTTGATCCATTCTGTTTTTACTTCAGGGAAGTCGCAGAGATGGATACTTTCCGGTGTGTTCTTATCTACGCTTCTTACCAGGTTCTGGTACATGTCCTCTGTCATAAACGGAATCATAGGCGCTGCAGCCTTGGAGATTGTCACAAGGGCTGTATAAAGAGTCATATAGGCATTGATCTTATCCTGCTCCATTCCCTTTGCCCAGAAACGCTCGCGGCTTCTTCTTACATACCAGTTACTCATTTCATCTACAAATTCCTGAAGAGCTCTTGCACTTTCCGGGATCTTGTAGTTTGCCAGATTCTCATCTACTGCTTTTACCACAGAGTTCAGCTTGCTGAGAAGCCATTTGTCCATAACCGGAAGCTGATCGTAATCCAGTGTATATTTCGTCGGATCAAATTCATCAATATTCGCATAAAGCACAAAGAATGCATAAGTATTCCAAAGTGTGCTCATAAATTTACGCTGTCCCTCTACAACTGCCTTGCCGTGGAAACGGTTCGGAAGCCATGGAGCGCTGTTGATATAGAAATACCAGCGGATCGCGTCTGCGCCGTACTTTTCAAGAGCGTCAAAAGGATCTACTGCGTTTCCTTTGGACTTACTCATCTTCTGTCCGTTCTCATCCTGTACATGGCCAAGAACGATAACATTTCTGTACGGAGCCTTGTTAAACAGCAGAGTGGATTCTGCCAGAAGAGAATAGAACCATCCTCTTGTCTGGTCAACTGCCTCGGAAATAAAATCTGCCGGGAACTGCTGTTCAAACAGATCCTGATTTTCAAATGGATAGTGATGCTGTGCAAAAGGCATGGCTCCTGAGTCAAACCAGCAGTCAATTACCTCCGGTACACGGTGCATGGTTCCGCCGCACTCCGGACACTTCATAGTGATCTCATCAATGTAAGGACGGTGAAGCTCTACGGTCTTCGCCTTCTCATCACCACTCATCTCATAAAGCTCCTGACGGCTTCCGATGGAGTGCATATGTCCACATTCACACTGCCAGATATTCAGTGGTGTGCCCCAGTAACGGTTTCTGGAAATACCCCAGTCCTGAACGTTTTCCAGCCAGTCTCCGAAACGGCCTTTTCCGATGCTTTCCGGAATCCAGTTGATGGTATTGTTGTTGCGGATCAGATCGTCCTTTACTGCTGTCATTTTGATGAACCAGGACTCCCGTGCATAGTAGATCAGCGGTGTGTCGCAGCGCCAGCAGTGCGGATAGTCGTGCTCAAACTTCGGAGCGTCAAACAGCTTGCCTTCTTTGTCAAGGTCAACAAGTACAAGCGGATCTGCCTTCTTTACAAATACTCCTGCATATGGAGTTTCTTTTGCCATATTTCCCTGTCCGTCTACAAACTGTACAAACGGAAGGTTGTAATCGCGGCCCACACGGTTATCGTCCTCACCAAATGCCGGAGCAATGTGAACGATACCGGTACCGTCGCTCATGGTAACATAGCTGTCGCATACTACATAATGCGCTTTTTTCTTCTGCTTTGCAGCTGCTTCTCTGGTACATTCCCAGAGAGGCTTATACTCTTTGTATTCCAGATCGGTTCCTTTATAGGTTTCCAGAACCTCGTAAGCCTTTTCATCCTCTTTGGCAAGCTTGCCAAGAACCTTGTCCAGAAGAGCCTCTGCCATATAATAGGTGTATCCGTCAGCTGCCTTTACCTTACAGTAAGTCTCATCCGGATTTACACAGAGTGCCAGGTTGGAAGGAAGTGTCCATGGTGTGGTTGTCCATGCCAGGAAATAAGCATCCTCTCCTACAACCTTAAAACGAACGATCGCAGAACGTTCCTTGACTGTCTTATAGCCCTGGGAAACCTCCTGTGCAGAAAGCGGGGTTCCGCAGCGCGGGCAGTAAGGCACGATCTTAAATCCTTTATAAAGAAGATCTTTATTCCAGATTTCTTTAAGAGCCCACCACTCAGACTCAATATAGTTGTCATCATAGGTTACATAAGGATGATCCATGTCTGCCCAGAAACCAACGGTAGAGGAAAAATCCTCCCACATTCCTTTGTATTTCCAGACACTTTTCTTACACTGCTGGATAAACGGTTCCATACCGTAAGCCTCGATCTGCTCCTTGCCGTCAAGTCCAAGCTTCTTCTCAACCTCAAGCTCTACCGGAAGTCCGTGAGTGTCCCAGCCTGCCTTACGCGGAACCATGTTTCCTTTCATCGTACGGTATCTGGGGATCATATCCTTGATAACACGGGTCAGTACATGGCCGATGTGAGGCTTGCCGTTAGCGGTAGGCGGTCCATCATAAAAGGTATAGGTTTCTCCTTCCTTACGGCTGTCCATACTTTTTTCAAAAATATGGTTTTCTTTCCAGAACTGCTCGACCTTTTTTTCACGGTCAGCAAAGTTCAGGTTCGTATCTACTTTCTGATACACGATAAATTCCTCCTGTCTTATAGCTGGTAGTATATGAATAATAAAAAAACTCCCGTCCTGTAAAAGGACGAGAGTATACTTCACTTCGCACCACCTCATACACTGTACAGGCAAAGTCCTGCCGATACATGTCCCCTTTAACGGCGGGAAACCGTCCGACCCTATTCCCTGTCAGTTTCAGGCTGGAAACTCCGGAGTGATATTCAGCCGTTTCTACTTGCGCCGGGCTTCCACCTTCCCCCGGTTCTCTGAAGCGTTCGATCTCTTCTCAGTCAGTCTGTAATGTCTGCGGCTTACTGTCTCCATCACAGTTTTTGCGTGATTGTATATGCAGACTATATTATAAAATGAATAGATTCCTTCTGTCAAGCCTTTTTCAGGAATCACTTCTGGAAAATCCATTCCTCATCAAACTGCTTGAGGTAAACAGCACCTTATCCAGAACCTCTGTTGTCTTCTCTTGTGTAAAATCAGAAATCTCCTGATTGGCGGCCTCAAAAAACGCTTTCTCATTTTCCGGCTTTTTCTCCATAAATTCCCGGTCAAATTTATTGACCAGCGCATATACCTTACGGTCTACCGCTGCCTGATACCGTTCAATATTGGACTGGTTCTCATAATAATGAGCGTCCGCCAGGGCTCCGATAATCCGGTTTACCCAGTAGAAGCTTTCTGTCGTTGGCTTTACATATGCCTTTGAAAGATATTCCGGCATCTTATCCACATGAGGATAAACAGGAATCATGACATTAAATACATTGGATCCCACAGCCAGCCACTGAAGAACCTTCAAAGGCTCCGGCACATAAGGTCTGATCTGCACCAGACCCAGAGCGTTATTTCTGTTTACGCCAATTGCCCGGTATATACCAGCCTCTTTATTTTTCTTTCCGTATACATCATACGGTGTTCCCTGATAATGATTAGAGAGAACCCATTTCACGTCTTCTACGGTAATCTTTTTTTCCGGAACAAGAGACCATGGAAGGTCATCATCTTCCGGACCATATTCTGCATCCGGACCGTCCCAGGTATAAGTACGGGGATTAAAATAACGAAGCATAGCCCAGGCACGGGGTGTATTGTAAACATGGTCAGAATCGTCATGAGAGCCAAAGGCATCCCGGGGATTAAACTTCTCTTCCGGATCCATGCGAAGATCCAGATGATTTTCTTCTATCAGCTTTCTTAAAGTTCCGGAACACATATGGTTTCTTTCTTCCCCGTAAGCATCCTCCAGATCAAAACTGTCAATTCCAAGCTGGTTTGGCATTACCACATATTCATTATCCGGTACTCTTTTTGCGATCCAGTTATGACCTCCGATGGTTTCCAGCCACCAGATCTCATTCTCATCCTGAAAAGCAATTCCATTTATCTCATAGGTTCCGTAAGTTTCCAGAAGGTTTCCCAGTCTCTGTACACCTTCTCTTGCCGAAGAAATATAGGGAAGGACAATCGTTACCAGATCCTCCTCTCCGATTCCGCCTTTGATCTCAGGCTGATCTCCCTGCGCTTTTCTGTAAACCACAAGAGGATCTCCTCCTGCCACTCTTGCATTGGTAGTTAAGGTTTCTGTTGCAGTCATAGACACATTTTTTTCATTGACGCCGTAAGCGCCCCAGATTCCTTCCACTGTATCGCTGTTTGGAAGGTATGTATACTGCACAGGAGCTTCCGGAAGAGGAATCTCTACATGGGAAAGAACAGATTTATAAAGTCTGGGCTGATCTTCCGGCTTCATGACTTCCAGTCTCTTGGCACAAAACTCTCCGGAAGGAGAATCTTCGTTTCTCGCAACAATCGTTGAGCCGTCATAAGAGGCTTTTTTTCCGATTAAAATTGTTGTGCATGGCATAAGTATTTCCTCCTTGGTAAAACATGTAATTACATAAAACTACTATACCAGACAGTTTTTCTTATTTCAATCTGTTCAGAACCCCATTAGTTGAAAATGATATCTGGGTTTCCGTTCAGTGCTTCGCAGATAGCCGTAAAAGCATTCATTCCATGCTTGCGGGCTGATCCGATGTATCTCATGATTGTAAGATATTCCTGTGCGCCTTCTTCGCTTCGGAAGCATCCTGAGACTTTGGTTTTTACTTTTACCATTCTCAGATCGCGTTCCGCCTGGTTGTTATCGAATGGCACACAGAGATTCTTTATAAATAGGCAGACTGATTCCTTGTAATTATCCAGTCTGCAGATCA
>OAVH01000291.1_pt1 | contig 38897 bp, 19 predicted proteins | sample 1495281 | NCBI WGS metagenome assembly OAVH01 (sample SAMEA2580082, study PRJEB22360) | human gut metagenome | biome: human gut; feature: human-associated habitat; material: faeces | place: Denmark | collected 2008/2010
ACCTTCATTACTCCAACGACGAATTCTAGGCGGTGTCCCCTCCCTTTCAAGAAAGGGAAGAGGCGGGGCATGCCCCGCCTCTTACGCCACATCTCTGCGCGCTACCGCCACTGCTTGCCGTCCTCATGGATTGGGGAGGGCCTTCATGAATCGCTTGTGTGCGAGAGTTCGAGAAATATTGGAGCCTTTTGGCGAGAAAACCAATACTGCCAAGCGCGCCTTAAGGGTTTTGGCCGTCCCGCTGGCGGCGTGTGCGCTCATGTTTGGTGCGACGAGCGCGTCGGCCGATCAGACGGTTCCCTATAGCAACCATACCGTGCAGACGGTGAATCCCACCGGCACCACGGTCAATCTGTTCGACTACTGGGTCGTGAACGGCGATAACGATAGCTCGAAGAACACAAACAATGACAACAAGAATGACAACAGCGGCATCAATAAAGACCGTCAGCTCAAGTTCAATGGTGGTGCCGGTACGGGCATTAACAAGTGGACGGGCAAAATCGGTACTGCTGGCTACGGTCGCCTACAGTTTGTTAAGGACCAGCTTGTAAAGGGCTATCCGGAGATCAAGGCTGGCACCTACGCCTCCCAAGGCCAGGGTGTTAACTACACCGACGAGTCGCTGGCTTATCTCTTTAATAATGACAGTCAGGCAAATGGCAAGCAGGATGGCAAGGCTGTCTACAGCAACGTGAAGGGCCTCTTCCGGCTCAAGGATGGTTACTACGTCTACGACTCGTACGGCTCTAACGGCTCTAACGGCAACTACGCTGTGTATAACTTCACGACCAATTCCTTTGACGTCTACGATAAAGCGGGCGTATATAAGGGCGATGCGAGCAAAGAAACCAATCTGGGCCAGTTCTTTCCCTTTGACTCTGCAAGCAAGGTTTTTGATGAGAACGGCAACAACCTCTCCCCTAAAAAGATCGTTGATGGAAGCACGGATCTCAACCATCACTTTGGCATGTCCATGACCACGGAGTTTGTCCAGCCTAACGGTGGCAAGACCACTAAAGGCGAGGACATGGTCTTTGAGTTCTCGGGCGACGACGATGTGTGGGTGTATATCGACGGCGTGCTCGTGGGCGATCTGGGCGGCATTCACGAGAAAGCAACGCTTAAGATTAATTTCGCCACTGGTGAAGTAAAAGTCGGTCATGTCGACGGTGCGAATGGAACCAAGAAGGAAATCGAAAATACCACCATCAAGGCGAAGTTCGACGCCGCCGGCGCAGATACCAAAAACTTCCGCGACAACACCGTCCGCGACAGCACCAAGCACACGCTGAGCTTCTTTTATCTGGAGCGCGGCGCGGGCGCATCGAATATGTCGCTTAAGTTCAACCTCACCACCCTGCCGTCGTCCGAGGTCGAGAAGGTCAACCAGAACGGCGAGGCGGTCCAGGGCGCCGAGTTTGCCTTGTATCGGTCGGATGCCAACTGGAACACGCAAGGCGAGGCCATCGCCCTGGGTACGACGGACGACAAGGGTCAGCTGGTGCTTTTGAAGCCGGGTGGCTCGGTTCTCTCGTTCGACGAAGAACACAACACCAATCATTGCGACAACTTTGTACTCAAAGAAGAAAAGCTGCCTGAGGGATACCGCTCGAGCTTGACCTCGTCGACCACTGCAGCGCCAGGCGAGCTGCACCTGCAGTACAAGCAAGCTGCGGCGAGTGGCTCGGGTGGCGTGGTTGTTGCACCGGAAACAACGGTCACCATGGCCGACGGCGCAACGCAATGGACGGGTAGCCGCATGTGGCTCAACGGCGGCTATCTGGCCGCGAAAGAGACCATATCTCTCGATAAAGAAAAAAAAGACAATAAGGGTAACGCCATTAGCTCGGGTGCGACCTTCGCTGTCGTGCTCAAGCTCACCGGTGCGAGCGAGGACCATAAAAGCGAAAATGCATGGACGCCAGTCACGGGCAATCCGCTCGATGGCTACAAGCTGTGCTCCAAACACGGCATTGAGGGCGCGGTAGAGGCCGCCAAATCGGCCGACACGAGCGTCTTCGCCGTCAACACCAAGGGCGACTACGAGGTGACGGTCAGGTCGCTGCCCGGCGATATCGAGAAGTACGCCGCCATGATGACGGACAAGTCCCAGTCCGAATATACCGTGGCGGTCTATCACACCACGGCACCGTCTCTGGCGGAGGCAACCACGGCTAACACCTCCATGGTTCAGTACCAGGCGACAAGCAGGCAGTTCTCAACCGTGATCCATCTCACCAACGTCCAGAACCGTCTATTTGTGCAGAAGGTCGATGACCTGGGCGAGCCCGTCAACGGCGCAACGTTTGATCTGTACAAGGCAGACGCCGTTACCGGCGATAGCCCCAGCACGTATGCCATCAAGCCTGGCGCCACGCCGTATGACACCGTGCAGGCAAATGGGATGACCTATCCGTATGAGATTAAGGGTGCCGCATGCTTCCCGCTCAATTCTGCAAAACATGCACCCCTTATCAAGGGTACGTACTATCTGCGCGAATCGATGAGCCCGGATGGCTACGAGTCAAATACCACCATTACCAAGGTGATTGTGGACGATTCGGGCGTGTACGTTGATGCCGGCAAGGTGAACGATGACGTGCGTAGCATGAGCGGCCCGGGCTCGCTCATTGCCTCTCTGGCGCAGTTTGGCTCTCCCGACTCCATCGATAACACGCTTACGCACATCAAAGGCAAACTGCAGAGTGCAACTGGTGCAGATGCCAAGGGTAACCTGACGTGGGACCAGACGAGCACCGCCGAGGGCGTGACGCCGACTCTTGTGGACGGCATGATGCACATGCGCTATGACAAGACGATGCAGGGCACTAGGACCGTTCTGCGTTACGTCGAGGACGGTGGAGACCGCAACGGCCAGCTGGCGACCATCTTTGCCGACACGGGCATCAACCGCATGGCCCTTTACCAAGACGATGATGCCACCAATGGCACTGACCTGGGCACGCTTCAGCTCAATCACCTCTTTACCACGGCAACGGCCGTGCAGTATACCGATCGTCGCGTGGCACGCTTGCAAGTGACCAAGACCGTGACGGCAGACGATGGCCTTACCGCGCCTACCAAGGACGCGAGCAACAACGACCTGACGTTTACGTTTAAGTTCACCCTGCCGGAGTCCCAGAAGGGCTACGAGGCGCATGTGTTCGACGCGAATGGCGAGGCCGTGGGCGGCTCTTTCACGCTCAGGAACGGCGACACCCATTCCATCAAGGCCGGCGAGACCATTCGCGTATACGACCTTATGAAGGGCGACAGCTACAGTGTGAGCGAGATCACCACCAAGGGCGAGGAGTCCAATGGCAACGTGCTGGCGAGCATCGTTAACACCGTGACCGGCTCTGCCGACGAGTCGGTGCTTCCTGCCGGCTTCAGGCTTGCCCACCGCAAGGCCGGCGGTCAGGAGCAATCGGGACCCGGCAACACCATCACGGGCAAGATCGCCGCACTCGAGGACGGAAAGATTCCCGCAAGCAACAAGCTCGAGTTCACCAACAACTACAGCGCCAGCTCCGTGACGCTCGATGCCAAGAATGGCCTGAGCGCCAAGAAGGTGCTCAAGGGCCGCAAGTGGGCCGATGGCGAAACCTTTACCGCGCAGCTTACGGCCGACGACGGCGCCCCCATGCCCGAAGGCGCCAAGAGCAAGGTGTCGACGGTCGAGCTCACCGAGGATGACCAGCCGGCAACGTTTGGAGTCATCACCTATAAACAGCCGGGCACCTACACCTATACCATCCAGGAGGGTATCCCCGAACCCGACGCCAGGGCAGACGGCATAAGCTATTCCGCCGCCGTCTATACCGCAACGGTCGTGGTGGATGATAACCACGCCGGTGCTCTTGTCGTTGCGAGTGTGACGATGACGCAGCTGCGCGACGATGCCGGTGCTGAGAAGAAAGTCGAGGTCGCCGGTAAGACCGCAACCTTCACCAATCGCTACGATACGCACGAAGCGAACATCCCTATCCAGGCTAAAAAGAACCTGACCGACAACGCCGGGACCTTCTCGCTTTCCCAGAACGCCTTTAGCTTTAGGCTTGAGGGCCTGGGTGGCTATACGGATGACAGCGCAGCGTTCGATCCCGGTACGTACGACAAGAGCATGACGGCCCCCATGCCCCAGGGCGCCGAAGGCAGCACCATGGACGTTGGCAACGTCGATGGCGCGGTGAGATGGCCGGATATCTCTTATACCGCTAAGGCTGATGCGGGACGTGCCTACGTGTACAGGCTTACTGAGAATCCCGGCAGCGTTACAGGCATGACCTACGACGGATCGGTCTATTACGCCGTGGTGCGCAATGCTGAGAAGGGTGCTGGCATCCAGACTTCGGTCGAGTACTACTACAATGACGCAAAGGATGGCTCGGTAAAGCAGCTGGGCAACAACGCCACGCCTTCCTTTACCAATATATATATCGTGGAGCCCACGAGCGTGACCCTGCAGGGTCAGAAGACCGTGAGCGGTCGCGACTGGAACCAGGGCGAGAGCTATACCTTTAACCTTACCGCCGCTACGGACGATGCCAGCGCAACTAGTCTGGGTAAGACCACAAAGCAGGCGGTAGCGGATGGTGCCGTTGTCATTAACACTAACCAGGCCGTCGCTAGCGCGCCCGAGTCGGGACGCGTTGCCTCGTTCTCCTTTGGCACCGAGGCCGCCCCGGCCGTGACGTTCAACCGCGCGGGCACCTTTAGCTTCAATATCACCGAGGACACTGCGCAGGGCCAGGCGGGCATGTCTATGGATAAGCACACCGCACGTGCGACCGTCGTGGTGACCGATCTGGACGAGCGGGGCAGCCACACGGGCAAGCTGCACGTGTCGAGCGTGACCTATGCCAACACCGGCGCCTCCGATGTGGACAAGGGCATAATCGATAAGGCCGCCTTCACCAATGCATACCATGCGTCGGGCACCTTTGGCGGCGTGACGGTGAGCAAGACCCTTGAGGGCCGTGCCTCTACCGCGGGCCAGTTTACCTTTGCCGTGACGGGTCTTTGGTACAACGGCGTTCAGACGTTGGTCAATGGCGCCGAGACTAACCTGTCCAACAAGGCGGCGGAGGCCGGTGTGTCCGGTGCCGTGGTGGGCACGAACGGGAAAGAGAAGCTCTTTGCCCGCAAGCTCACGGAGCAGGACCTGGGCCATACGTTTGCCTATCGCATCCACGAGAACCAGCCTGTGGCCGCCGGCTACACCTATGACACCGGCTACACCGGCGACGCCATCGTGCTCGTTAAGGTTCTTGCGAGCGAAAACAACCCCGCCAAGCTCTACACCGTGACGACCGTGCTCAAGGGCGCGGGTGTGACGGAGCTGCTGGGCGATACCGGCGATGCGAGCGCGTTGACGGACGAAAAGATTGCCGAGCTCGACCAGAATCCGAATACCTACGTGCAGCAGTACGATGCAAGCGAGGCCGGCGCCACGACGCCTACCGTCTCGTTTGTGAACCGTTATGAGGCAAGTCTCGACTATGGCGCCAATGGCGGCCTGCAGATCGAGAAGACGCTGACGTACCCCGAGGGTGCGACGGTGTTCGGCTCGCCCAAGAGTACGTTCCGCTATATCGTCAAGCCTGCCGACGAGACATCTGCCAACAAGGTCGGCCTTTCCACGGCCGGCAAGGTCTTTGAGACCGCAAATGTCGAGGCCAACGCTCCCAAGACCGTAAGTTTGGTACCTGCGGGCGGGCTGACCTTCACTCAGGATGATGCCGGCAAGACGTTCACCTATACGGTGAGCGAGATTGACGACAAAGCGACGGGCTATACGTACGACGAGACGGTCCATACGGTTAGGGCCGTCGTAGCGGATAACGGCGACGGCACGCTTAGGGTCACGACATCGGTAAGCAAGCAGGTCGATGGCAAGGACGAGCTCGAGGGCCAGTGGATCTACCCGTCGGATGCGACGTCTACCGGTGTCGCGACGGTCAAATTCAAGAACACCTATACGGTCGCCGAGGCAGCAACCTATACTCCGTCCGTGACCAAGGTGGTTGCCGGTGCCAATGCTCCGGACAAGTTTACCTTTGCCATGACCGCGGCCGATGATGTCACCAAGGCTGCTATCGACGGCAAGCTCATCACCGGCTCTTCGATGAGTGCGGAGAACGGCTACGCTGAGAAGAAGCAAACGAAGGAGGGCCTCAAGGACGGGGGGCACTACCAGCTTGACTTCTCGAAGCTCACCTTCAACAAGCCGGGCACGTATAAGTTCGCTATTAACGAGGTGGCTGCGAACAGCGGTCTTGGCGAGTGGAAGTATGACCAGCACGTCTATACCGTGACGGTCACCGTAACCGATGAGGGCGGCAAACTTGTAGCGCGTGCCGATGGCACGACCGGCTCGGAAGGCTTCATCTTTACCAATAGTTACCAAACTTCAACGAGCTACGAGCTCCAGGGCGGTTTGGAGATCGTCAAGACGCTTAACGGGCACGATCTGCATGCCGGCATGTTTGGCTTTACGGTGACGGGCGAAGACGATGCTTCAATCGAAAAGCTCAACAAGCTGCTGCGCGCGGATGAGGGTGAGCTCACCGTTACGAACGATGAACCGCAGGCCGATGGCACGTCCCACACCGGTATTTTGGGCGGCCTGACCTTCGCGACGGGCGATGCGGACAAGACGTTTGCCTACAAGATTGTCGAGAATGGCGGCGGTAGGGGCGGCTATACATACGGCTCCACCTATTGGAAGGTAGAGATTGCGGTTAAGAAGCGCGATAACGGTTCGCTCTATACCGTGACCACGGTCAAGCACTATGACGCCAACGACGTTGAAGAGCCCCGCGATGCGAATACCTTTAGCTCCGAGAGCGGTACCGCCAAGGCCCAGGTGTCCTTTACCAACAGCTACATCGCGACCGGAACATTCGACGGTCTTGCTGCCGAGAAGGTAATGGACTCCGGCGACAAGATTGAGGCGGGTCAGTATACGTTTGACCTGTATGCCGAGAAGACCGATGGCTCGCTCGAAAAGATGGATGAGGGTAAGACCCAGGCGAGCGATAACGGTATCGCCACGGTCGACTTCGGCAAGGTGACTTTAAGCTTGGCGGCGCTCTCGGCGGATCCCATGAGCTGACGATTGACCTTGCTGGCGCTGTGAAGGATGGTGTTGCCACCAAGCAACACAATGCCGACCACACCACTACCTACAGCTTTAACCTGGTGGCAAAAGAGCGCTTGGCCAACCTGCCCGAGGGCGTGCGTCCCGTGGACACGTCCGCGACGTGCCGCGTGCTGCTCGAGGTGACCGATAACAACAACGGCAAGCTTACGTCCAAGGTGACCTATCGCAATGGTACCGAGAACGGCAAGATCGTCTTCCACAACACACGCGATAAGGTCAAGACGATCGGCACGGTTGCGAAGCCCGATGTGGACATCGACGGGCAGTTGCTCTCCGTGGGCGACTCCTACGTCTACACCATTAACTGGGTCAACACCGAGGCCGATGTCAATGGCAACTTGGTTCCGGCCAACGTGACCGTGACCGACAAGCTTCCTGCCGGCGTTGTGTTCGAGGCCTTTGAGGGCGAGTGTGCCGATAAGGGCGCCGCGAGCGGACAGTCGCTTACTTGGGACCTGGGTAAGCAACCCGCGGGCAGCCACGGTTCGGTGCGCGTGCGCGTCAAGATTACCGAGGACGCCGTGGAGGATGCCCAGGGCGCTGTCGGCACCGTCAAAAACGCCGCCACTATTACGGTTGGCAACAAGAGCTATACCGGCACCACGACCAACTACGTGCCCAAGAAGTCCGAGAGCGACGCTCAGGATTCGAAGGGATCGGGCGTCAAGCTGGGCGATGAGCTCACCTATACCATCGGCTACAAGAACACCGAGAACAAGTCGGCTACGGTGACGGTCTCCGATGCCGTTCCCGCGGGAACTGAGTTCGTTGAGTTCGCGGGCGACCATAAGGATGTCGCATCCAAGGACAACGACGGCAACCTCACCTGGACGCTGGCGGACGTTCCCGCCGGCGAAGAGGGCACGGTTCAGTTTAAGGTTCGCGTGACCGAGGACGCGTTTAAGAGCGGCGGCGCTTCGGGCGATATCTCCAACCAGGCGTCGGTGACGGTCGGCAACAACCCTGCCGTTAAGACCAACACTACTACCGACGAGGTCTCCGACGGCCGTCTGACGCTGAGTAAGACAGTCACGGCCGCCGAGGGCATTGTCGCGCCCAACAAGGCATTCACCTTTAAGGTGCTGCTCTACCAGGCCGATGGTGCAACGCCTCTGACCGGTACCTTTGCGTATGCTGGTCGCCCCAGCGGCACCAATGGCACCTATGTAAGCGGACAGATCAAGAGCGGGGACACCATCGCGCTCAAGGCTGGTGGCTCCGTGACGGTTACCTTGCCCGCGGGCTCTCGCTACGAGGTGCAGGAGCTCGACTCCAAGGGCAACCTCATGACGAGTGAGGACGGCTTTGCAATTGCCGACAAGGCGAACACCCAGAAGGGCGCCGTCGGACAGACAACGCAGGCGGGCTTCACCAATGTCTATAGCGTGGAGTCCACGAAGGTGGAGAGCGCCTTTAAGGTTCAAAAGAAGATCTCCGGTCGCAACTGGACTAAGGCGGATGCCTTTACCATGACGCTGACCGCCCAGGGCGAGGCGCCCATGCCCGATGGCGCCAAGGATGGCGTGGCGACGATTGCGCTGAAGAAGGACGTTCAGGTCGGCAACTTCGGAACCATCGAGTACGCCAAGCCCGGTACCTATACCTATGTGATTGCCGAGCAGACGGGCGACGAGACGGCGCTCACGTTCTCGAAGGCCACCTATCGCGCCACCGTCACGGTGACTGACGACGGCGCCGGTAAGCTGTCTGCCAAGACTAAGATTGCGCAGCTGACCGACGATGCCGGTAATGCTGCCGAGAGCACGGTCGAGGCGGCGGTCTTTACCAACACCGCTAAGACCGGCGGCCTCACCGTTAAGAAGACGGTCGTCGGCGGCGACAGCCAGCGCGAGTTCGGCTTTACGGTCGCGCTGGCCGACGGGGACGGCGAGCCCGTCTCCGGCACCTTCGGCAAGGGCGACGGCGCCGTGACGTTCACGGACGGCAAGGCGACCTTCACGCTTAAGGACGGCGAGAAGAAGACCGTCGCCGGCCTGCCCGTGGGCGCGCGCTACACCGTGACCGAGGACGCGGCCGAGGGCTACACGACTGCTGTTAACGGGGCTGACGGCTCCAAGGCCGAGGGCACCGTGACCGAGGACGGTACGACCGCGGCGTTCACCAACACGTACGGAACGGCCACCGAGGGCAGGGATGTCTCCACCGCGGGGCTCTTCACCAAGACACTCAAGGGCCGCGACTGGGCGGAGGGCGACAGCTTCCAGTTCACGCTCACGGGCGAGGACGGCGCGCCCATGCCCGAGGGTTCCGTCGCTGGCTCCAAGACCGTCAGCGTGACGGCCGCCGCCGGCACCAAGGCTGGCACTAAGGTAGCCTTCGACTTCGGCTCTATCCGCTACACGCTTAACGACATCAAGGACGCCGGGTTCGCGGAGGTCGGTGGCAAGCGCGTGCGCACCAAGACCTTCACCTACGCGGTGAGCGAGGTCAGGCCCGATGACGGCTCGGCCATCGCTGGCGTGTCCTACGACGGCCACACCGCCACGATGACGGTGACCGTGACCGACGACGGCTCCGGCAACCTCACGGCCTCGACGCCCGCGATAGCGCAGGTGAGCGGCGGCGACTTCGTCAACACCTACACGACCGAGCTCGACTACTCGGCCCGCGCGGGCGTGCGCCTGTCCAAGACGCTCTCCGGCCGCGCCATGGAGGCGGGGCAGTTCGCCTTCACCGTGACCGCCGACGACGAGACGGCCGCCAAGCTCGGCCTCAAGACCGATAAGAATGCCTACACCGTAGCCGCGGCAAATGATGGCGCGGCCGACCTCATCGACCTCATCGGCGGCGCCGCGGAGGGCGACGTGACGTTCACCGACGCCGACGCGGGCAAGACCTACAGCTTCACCGTCACCGAGACCAAGCTCGGCGACGAGGGCTACACCAACGACACCGAGCCGCGCACGGTGACCATCGCGCCCGCCTACGACGCCGCGACGGGCAAGCTCACGGTCACGACCACGGTCGTCAAGCACGGCGTCGAGGTCGCCCGCAGCGAGGTCTCGACGGTCGATGACGCTGCGTCGCTGCCCGCGCCCGTGACGGTCGCGTTCCAGAACTCCTATGAGGCCACCGGCACGCTTGGCGGCGAGGGCAGCGTGGCCATCGACGCCACCAAGACGCTGACGGGCCGCACCGCGGCGGCGGGCGAGTTCAAGTTCTCCGTCCGCGATGCCCGCGGTAACGTGGTCGCGACTGCGACCAACCGGGCCTCCGGCGACGGCGAGGCCGCGGAGCTCACATTCTCGCCCATCGCCTACACCACCGGCTCGCTCGAGCAGATGGTGGCGGACGGCACCGCTACCAGGGCCGCCGACGGCTCATGGGCCATTCCCTATACCGTATCCGAGGACGGCACGGACCGGCTGCCCACGGGCGTGACGGCGACCGCCTCGAGCTTCGACATCGCGGTCAAGGTGACCGATGACGGCAAGGGCGGGCTGGATGTGGCCGTGGTCTATCCCGAGGGCTCCGGCGGCACGCTGTCGTTCGTGAACGGCTACGGCACCAACGAGGCGACAGTCGACCTCGCGGGCACCAAGACGCTGGCGCTCGGCCAGGCCGGACTCGGCCTCACGCAGGCCGACATCGAGGGCAAGTACACCTTTAAGATTGAGCCGCTGGACGGCGCGCCCGCGCCGGTCGACGCCTCCGGCAAGACGGTGACCGAGGCGACCAACGACGCCGCCGGCAACGTCGAGCTGGGCCACGTCACGTTTAAGCAGCCGAGCGACCTCGACGACGCCGAGATCGACGGCCAAGGTCTGCGCACCAAGACGTTCGCCTACCGGGTGAGCGAGTCCGGTTCGGTCGACGGCGTGGTCAACGACGCGACGGCGACCAGGACCTTCACGGTCAGGGTGGTCGAGGACACCGCCGCGGGCACGCTTGTCGCGAAAGTCCTGCCCGCAGAGGGCACGCCCGAGGGTAAGGGTGCGTTCGAGTTCACCAACACCTACGGCGTGAACCCGACGCCGAACTCCGTCACCGACCAGATCACGGTGAACAAGAAGCTCAAGGGCCATGACCTGGCCGAGGGCGAGTTCGAGTTCCAGCTGGTCGAGATTGCCGCCGACGGCAGTGAGAGCGTCGCGGCAACGGGCAGGAACGCCGCCGACGGCACGGTCGCTCTCAGCCCCGTCACCTACACCGCGCCCGGCACGCACAGCTATGAGCTGCGCGAGGTCGCCGGCACGGCGGGCGGCGTGACGTACGACAGGGCGACGTACCGCGTGCGCACGACGGTTGCCGATGCCAAAAACGGCACGCTCACCGTCAAGCACGAGCTGGCGGATGCCGAGGGCAATCCCACGGGCGGCGACTCGGTGACGTTCACCAACGACTACGAGGCCGCGCCCGTCACCCTCAAGCTGGGCGCCGCTAAGGTGCTCAAGGGCGCCGAGCTCAAGGCGGGCCAGTTTAGCTTTGAGCTCAAGAGCCGGGACGGCAAGGTCATGTCGACCGCCAAGAACGCCGCGGACGGCAGCGTCACGTTCGATACGCTGACGTTCAAGCAGACCGGCACCTACACCTTCACGGTGAGCGAGGTCGACGACGGCCAGGCGCACGTGACCTACGACAAGGCGGTGCGCAAGATCGTCGTCACGGTGAGCGACGAGGCGGCAGACGGCACCAAGACGGGCTATCTGTCGGCGAAGGTCTCCTACGAGGGCGACGCCAACGTGCCGCCGGTCTTCACCAACAGCTACGCCGAGAATCCCGGGACCCCCGGCACCCCCGAGAACCCCGGCACGCCGGGCGGCGGCTCGGACGGCGGTTCAGATAACGGCTCCGGCAGCGGCTCTAGCGGCGACGGCTCCAAGGGCGGCATGCCCGACACCGGCGACCGCAGCCTGCCGGTTGAGGCACTCGGCGCCATGGCCGGCATCGGCGCGCTGGCCGTCGCGGGCGGCGTGGTCCTGTACCGCAGGCGCCGCTAGCGATATGGACGAGTGGGGCGAATCCATCCGATGGGTTCGCCCCACTTGCCCTGCTGGGCGGGAGCAGGTAAGATATACCGAGCGCCTAGCGCGTTCGATGGGTTCGGATGACGACATGTTCCGAATCTGGTCAGGTCCGGAAGGAAGCAGCCATAAGGAGCCTCTGTCGGGCATCCGAATCCATCGAACGCACGGGCGCTTTTTTGTTACCGCGACATGGCCCGGCCGGCGGCGAGGCATTTGGTGTCTCGCTGGTCCTCGGCTGCGCCTGCGGGATCGCTCGACTACCAAATATCTCGCCGCCGGCCGGGCCAAATCGTCCAAAAATCACCCGTAAAGGCGCATTTATCTGAATAATTTAATCCCGTGCTTTGTGCTGCTTGCTGGCGTTGCCGGGAGCGCGGTGGCCACGTGGTTCATGAGACGGCGGTGCTGCCTCCTTTTTTGCAAGTAAAGAGGTCCGTTTGCGAACGAGCTTCGACTACTGAAGATGCGATGTTCGCACTAACGACATAGCGTAATTACGGCATTGTTGGTTTACGCACAAATTGAAGAAATCTAAAAGATGCGTCGATTTCACTTCGCCCGCAGCGTTATGGTGCGAGAACGTCCAATGGAACAACTTGGACGCCGCGGTCGGTAACATAGGCTTGTGAACCAAATCCAATAATCGCTACTTTAGAAACCGGCGGGGTGTTTCCGGCAGCAACCATCCGCTCTTCGACGGCAACAAGATTGTCAGATGCCTCTTCGATTTGAGCGGAACTGAGCTTGACCTCAACGGGAATCCACATCCCACCTGGAGCCGCTATGACAGCGTCGACCTCAAGATCGCGGGAATCGTGATAGTGATAAAGGCTCATTCCGTTTGCCCTCGCATAGACCCATAGATCATGGAGCGCCAACGATTCGAAAAGCAGCCCAAGTGTCTTGAAGTCTGACAACAACGTCTCCACAGTCGCCCCGAGCGCAGCCGCTGCAAGCGACGGGTCGGCAAGATGATGCTTACGCGCCTCCCTCAGATGCACCGGAGATCTCATCGCGGGATTCCATGCGGGGATATCGCAGACGAAACTCAATCTGCTAAGAAGGGATATGTATGATGCCGCTGTTTGTCTCGATACGTCGCCACCCAAATCGGCCACAAGCGTCTTGAGCGTCGCAAGAGTGGATTCGTTGCGCGCCAACGACGCGATGACGGCTTTCACTTTCTCAGGATCTCGTCGAGAGCCATCGACGCGGGGGATGTCTTCCTCAGCGACTATCTCGATATATCGTTTTGCCGTCGCGGACGCAATTCGCGCGTCACGCCCAATCGACGCCGGCCATCCACCGCAAACGATGCGCTCGGCGATCTCGGCAGAACCCATCGATCCGAAGGCGCCCCTGAACTTTTCGCCAGAAATGATGCCCGACAGCTTAACCGCACCGCTAGATTTCCCAAGTTCGAAAAGCGTCATGGTGTCCATGCGCAATTTAGCGAACCTTCCAGCGCCACTGTGCATCGGCCGCTCATTGTCTCGCGGTGTCGCCGACCCCGTAAATATGAACTGGCCAGGCTCGCCGCCGCGGTTGTCGCACTCAAACCGTGCCGCGTCCCAAAGTTTCGGAACCTCCTGCCATTCGTCGATCAGCCGCGGCACCTCGCCGGAAACGGCAAGCGCCGGGTCCGTCTCGGCACGGAAGCGATTCTCGAAGTTGCGCGACGGGTCCATGAGGAGGAGCCTGGACGCCGCACGGGTCCCGGCCGTGGTTGTCTTCCCGCACCATTTAGGTCCTTCGATGAGAACGGCACCGAATATCCCAAGCATCTGGTCGAGCTCATTTTCGATAATTCTAGCGTAGTACTTTTTTGGCATAGTTTTCACCATTGCTTACCAGCGCGTTTAACCAAATTTACAGTTTTCATTTAACCAGATTTCAATTATTTGATTAACCAGATTTGCATATTTCGGTTAACGAGACAGATTAAACATGAACGAGCCAAGTCAGATGAGAATCATCTACTCGACACCGCGCATGAGCTCCGAAATGGTGATGTGAAAGCCGTCGGTAATCTTCTTGAGATTTGAAAGGCTGACATTGCGCTGCCCGACCTCAATGCTCGCGTAGTAGGAGCGATCCATCTCAATCAAATTAGCGGACGGAGTGCCCGGGCTCGTTGCGCCTAGGGCGCGGCGGGGTCGGCGACGTCGGAGGTGTCGATCTCGCCAAGAATGGCGAGCCGGCTGATGAACGGGATGCCCTCGGGTTCGTCCACCTCGACGCCGCCGAGCACGATGGTGTTGTCACGCATGTCGATTTGGGTCGTGAACACGGCCTGATCGCGGCCCGAGGCGATAAAGCCGATGCCCGCGAGAACGATGCCCGCGGCAATAAGCCCGCCCGCCACGGCGAGGTAAATCTTCTTCGCGCTGGTCATGGTACTCACTCCTTTCTACGCCGCGAGATACGCGGCAGCAGCCCGGAGAGCGTCGCCCCCGCCGCGAACTCCTCATCCTGGACGAGCAGGGCTACGTGCCGCTGGACATCGAGGGCGCGAGGCTGCTGTTCCAGGTGATGTCGGTGCCGGAGGGCAGGCAGAGCATGATCGTCACGGCCAACATAGAGTTCAGCAAGTGGGTGACCGTGTTCGGCGACGACAAGATGGCGGCGGCTGTCGTGGACAGGCTCGTCTACACGGGCAGGCTCGTGGAGTTCAACGGCGCAAGCTGCAGAATTGAATCCCGTGTTTTGTGCTGCTTGCTGGCGTTGCCTGGGCATTGATGGCTACGTGGTTCAAGAGACGGCGGTGCTGTTGCTTGGATTTTGCAGTTAAAGAGGCCCGTTTCCCTGGGTTGGGGAAACGGGCCTCTTTTGTTTCTGGGCTTGTAGATTGGCGAAAGCAGAATGCTTTGGCGGGTATTTTGAGTTCTTGAGGCGGCGTACACCCGTGGCGGTTATTCCGAGGCCTGCGGCGGCGATTCCTGCGAGTGCGATTGCGCTCGGTGCTGTGTCACCCGTGTTTGCGAGCTTGCCGGCGGTCGTATTTGCTTGCTTGCTGCTGCTCGAGTTCGCCTGCTTGGTGGAGCTTGGTAGGGCGTCTTTGCCGGTTGCAGGTGAGGCAACGGGCGGTGTCGCCTCGGCGGGTTGCGTTGAGCCGGAGGGAGGCACTGTCTCGGCAGGTTTCGTTATCTCGGGCGAGGTGGTCTTGTCTGCCGCGGCTTTCGCCTCTTCGTATGCCTTGCAGGCGTCGTCATATGCCGCTTGCGCCTTATCCAAATTGTCGAGGAGCGCATCTCGCTTGGCTGTTTCCTCGTCGATGTGGGCTTTGACTTCCTCCGCCGCACTTTCGAATCTCTGAACCTGTCTTTCCTGGCTTTCGAGGCGGCGTTGGTAGCTGTCAAGCGTCGTTTTGCAAGACTCTTCTTGCAATTTTGCCGCCATGATTTCGGAGCGCAACTGTTTAATAGCTTCGCTGGGCGCCTCGTCGCCGAGTGCCTTAAGTGCCTCTAATTTTGCCTGAAGGCTGCTTACCAGGTTGCTGGCCTCGTCGTATTTGGCTTGGGCTGCATCGACGTTCGCTTGCATGGCGGGAAGGAGTTCCCTACATTCGGCGGCATGCGCCAGCATAATGTCGCGGAGCTCTTGATCACTGGCAATCATATTATTGATTCCCGCAATTCTCTCGGGACTTGCGGCGTCCTCCGCTGCTTTGAGTTTTTTGAGCGCTTCCTGCATGGCCGCATGCGCTTTTTCTTTTGCGGCGGCCGCATCTTCCGACTGCAGGGTGCCCGAATTGCCGCTGGTGGCGCTCGTCTGCGAAACGGCCGCACCGGTGGGGGAACTGGTTTCTGCCGCGATCGCCGTTGCGGGGGCGATTCCCGCGACAAGTGCCGCGGAAAGGGCGATGCCCACAGTTGCTCGTCTTGCTCTTCTTGCGAGAATGTCGTTCATCTCGGCACCTCATTTCAAGGGTCGGCGACTAACTTGGTAGCACTAATGTAAATATACCATGCTAGTTGACCCGACACTGGCTGGGTGTGCGCGTATACCCCTCTGAAAACTGAATCCCGTTAGAAATGACGAGTTGTTTACGCTTCTTTTGGGGTGGCGGTACTATCATGGTTCGAATTGAATGTGGATGATGATAGGGAGCGCCTATACATGATTGAGCTGCTCAGGCGTTTTGGTGGTAAGTTTCGCCGGTATATGGTGATTGGCCCTGCGTGTAAGCTGATCGAAGTGATCTTTGACCTGCTGACGCCGCTGGTGATTGCCCAGATGATCGATAAGGGTATTGGCGCACACGATGTCAACGCCGTCGTCCACTACGGTATGGTGCTTGGCGCCATGGCCGTGATCGGCATCTCATTTACGCTCGTCTGCCAAAAGATGGCGGCGCTCACCTCGCAGGGCATGGGTACCGACATCCGCGGCGCGCTCTACGGGCACATCAATAAGCTGAGCTATGCCGAGCTCGATTGCTTTGGCACGCCGTCGCTCATCACGCGCATCACCAACGACGTCAATCAGGTGCAGCTCGCCGTGGCGCTGGGCGTGCGCATGCTTATCCGCTGGCCTTTCCTGGCGGTGGGCTCCATGGTTGCGGCCCTCGCCATCGACCTTAAGCTCGGCATTATCTTTTTAATCTGCACGCCCGCCATTGGCCTGGTGTTTTGGTTTGTCATGGCGCGCTGCATTCCGTACTACAAGCAGCTGCAGGCAAAGCTCGACCGCATCGCGCTCATTTGCCGCGAGGGGCTTTCGGGCGCCCGCGTGGTTCGCGCCTTCGTGCGCGAAGATCACGAGCGCGAGCGCTTTGCCCAAGCCGCCGATGACCAGGCCAATACCGCCATCGCGGTGGGCAAGCTCTCGTCAATCCTTAATCCCGTCACGTTTTTGGTGATGAACCTGGGCGTGTGCGCCATCCTGTGGGTGGGCGGCATCCAGGTCAACGTGGGCGAGCTTACGCAGGGCCAGGTCATGGCGTTTGTGAACTACATGACGCAGACCCTGACCTCCATCGTGTACGTCGCCAACCTGGTCGTGGTCTTTACCAAGGCGAGCGCGAGTGCTTCGCGTATCAACGAGGTGCTCAACTGCGAGCCGAGAATCACCGACGAGGGCAATCAGTCGGTCGCGCTGCCCAAGCCGAGCGCGGCGGACAATGCCGCCCCGGTCCCCGCGCTGAGCTTTAGCCACGCGAGCTTCTCCTTTGGCGCTGGCGCGGCCAACGCCGTCAACGATGTAACTTTGGAACTGCCGCTGGGCAAAACGCTCGGCATTATCGGCGGCACGGGCAGCGGCAAGTCGACGCTCGTTTCGCTCATCCCACGCCTGTACGACGCGGGCGTCGGCAGCGTGAGCGTAATGGGCGCCGACGTGCGCGCCTGGCCGCTCGACCAGCTGCGCCATGTGGTCGCGACCGTTCCGCAGCGCGCGTCGCTCGTGAGCGGCACGATCCGCAGCAATCTGACCTGGCGCGACGAGTCCGCGACTGACGAGGAGCTCTGGGCGGCGCTCGATATGGCGCAGGCCAGCGAGTTCGTGCGCAACAAGCCGCAGGGCTTGGATGCCCCGGTCGAGGCGGGCGGCAAGAACTTCAGCGGCGGTCAGCGTCAGCGCCTGACCATTGCGCGTGCCCTAGTGGGCTCGCCGCAGATCCTGATCATGGACGACTCCGCCTCGGCGCTCGACTTTAAGACCGATGCGGCGCTTCGCCACGCCATCCGCGAGCGCAGCGTGCGCGGCGCCGCCGAGGGCGGGCTGCCGCTGACCACGGTGATCGTGAGCCAGCGTGTCTCGACCGTGCGCGATGCCGACATGATCTGTGTGCTCGATCACGGCTCGGTCGCGGGCCTGGGCACGCATGATGAGCTGTACGCAAGCTGCCAGCTCTACCGCGAGATTTGCCAGTCGCAACTTCGTCGCGAGGAGCTCGAGGGCCAGCAGGGGAGTGCGACGCCCGCTTCGGACTCCGCTCCCGCATCCGTCTGCGCAAAGGAGGGCTGCTAGATGAATCCGTATACTTCTTCCGGCTCGGTCGCCACGATGACGGCCAATGTGTCCGGCAACGATAACCTCAACGACCTGGGCGACGGTCCGCGCCAGCCCGGCGACCCCGAGCGCTATCCCGTGGGTGCGGTGACTCGCCGCCTGATGGGCTACGTGCGTCCGCACCGCATTTCGTTTGCGGCGTCGTTTGTGAGCGCCGCCATCTCGGTGATCTTGCAGCTCTACACGCCCATCCTCATCGGCGAGGGCATCGACCTCATCGTCGCCGCCGGACGGGTGGACTTTGACGCGCTGCTGCCGCTCGTCACCAAGCTCGCGATTGTCGTGGTGGGTGCCGCGGCCTTCCAGTGGTTGCAGGGCTACTGCGTCAATCGCCTGTCCTGCGAGACGGTGCGCGACATGCGCGTGGAGGCGAGCGACAAGCTCAGCCGCATGCCGCTCAGCTTTATCGATAGCCATGCCCACGGCGACCTTATGAGCCGTGTGGTCAACGACGTCGACCAGGTGGGCGACGGTCTGCTGCAGGGCTTTACGCAGCTCTTTACCGGCGTCATCACCATCGTGGGCACGCTCGCGTTTATGCTCTCCATCAACCTGACCATGACGCTCGTGGTGGTGCTCGTCACACCGCTCTCCATCTTTGCGGCCGGCGCCATCGCCAAGCTCTCCAACAAGAGCTTTACGGCTCAGCAGCGTATTCAGGGACAGTTGGGCGGTCATATCGAGGAGTATGTGGGCGAGCAAAAGCTTGTGGATGCGTTTGCCTACGGACCAAATGCGCAGCAGCGCTTCGATGCCCTCAACGCCGAGCTCTACACGGCGGGCGAGCGCGCGCAGTTTATGGGTTCGCTTTCTAACCCCGGCACGCGCTTTATCAACAACATCATCTATGCCGTGGTGGCCGTGATTGGCTGCGTGGGCGTGATTACGGGCGTGCCTGCGGCGCTCACGGTGGGTGGCGTGCAGATCTTCCTGTCCTACGCCAACCAGTACACCAAGCCGTTCAACGAGGTCACCAACGTTATTACGCAGATTCAGACGGCCTATGCCTCGGCGCGCCGCATGTTCGCGCTGCTCGATGCACGCGAGCAGGAGCCCGACGCCGCAGATGCCGTTGAGCTTACCGCCCCGAAGGGCGAGGTCGCCTTTGAGCATGTGGACTTTAGCTACGTGCCCGACCGCAAGCTGCTGCAGGACATCTGCATCGATGCTAAGCCCGGCATGCGGTTTGCCCTGGTCGGTCCCACGGGCTGCGGCAAGACGACGCTCATCAACCTTCTGCTGCGCTTTTACGATATCGATGCCGGGCGCATCATGGTCGACGGGCATTCCTCGCGCGACTACACGCGTGAGAGCCTGCGCCGCGCCTTTGGCATGGTGCTGCAGGACACCTGGCTGTTCGAGGGCACGGTGGCCCAGAATATCGCCTACGGTTGCCCCGACGCCACGCGCGAGCAGATTATCGAGGCGGCCAAGTGCGCGCATGCGCACAAGTTTATCGTGCAGCTGCCAGGCGGCTACGACACGGTGATCGGCGAGGACGGTGGCACGTTTAGCCAGGGCCAAAAGCAGCTGCTGTGCATCGCGCGCGTCATGCTCACCGACCCGGCGATTCTGCTGCTGGACGAGGCGACCTCGAGCATCGATACGCGCACCGAGCTGCAGGTGCAGGCGGCATTTGACGAGCTCATGGCCGGTCGCACGAGCTTTGTCGTGGCGCACCGCCTATCGACGATCCGTAACGCCGATTGCATCCTGGTCATGCGCGACGGGCAGATTATCGAGCGTGGCACGCACGACGAGCTGCTAGCGGCAGGCGGCTTCTACGCCGAACTCTACCGCAGCCAATTCGCCCAGTAAGCAAGACGCGGGACAAATGAATCAGGTTAATTTGCCCCATAGAGCCATCTTGTTATATAGCGTTCTACCAGCGCGTGATACATTTTGACGATACTCCGTGACACAATTTGACGGTATTCCGTGAAACACTCTGCGGCGGCATTAATCCAAGTGCGCGCGGTCTAAAACCCGTCCAAGGATGTCGCCTGTATCGCCAATCGGCAGAAGGTGGTTTACAACTGTGGTTTTAGTACTAAGATATGCTTCTAATAAATTGCATTAGTGGCTTTAGTTTTGGGGGAAACGAGCAACGTGACTATGACATGCTCTTTGGTGGTTAACAGCAAGAGCGGTAATACCAGGATGGTTTCGGGTGCAATCAAGCGCGCCCTGCAGGCTGCCGGCGTTGAGTTTATCCACGCTGCTGCGCTGAGCGATGACGCGGATGCCGAGCAGGTCGAGTGCGAGGCGCAGGGGGCTTGCGCGGCCGATACCGTGCTCGTCGGTTTTTGGTGCGACAAGGGCGCCTGCACGCCTTCGGTCGCGGCATTGCTTTCTGCCCTACACGGCAAGCGCGTCTTCCTGTTCGGCACCTGCGGCTTTGGCGCCGACCAGAGCTACTACCAGCAGATTATTGATCGCGTGACCTCCAATTTGGCTGGGGATGCCGAGCTCGTGGGTTGGGCAATGTGCCAGGGCAAGATGGGTCCCGCGGTCAAGCAGCGCTACGAGGCGATGCTCGAGCAAGATTCCGACAATGCCCGCTTCAAGATGCTGCTCGACAACTGGGTTGCCGCGAAGGACCATCCCACCAAGGAGGACCTGGACAACATGGCGTTGGCGGCCAAGAAGGCCGTGCTGGGGGAGTAGCTCCCATCGCTGACGGCGGTCGGTTCATCTTTCTAAATGCAACGTCCTCCCGGGCGTCGGGGCACGAAGTTTCCTGCTCTACAGTCCTGCGCAAGACGAAGGCCACATTAAGTGGCCTTCTTTGCGTGCGGAACTCGCGATGAACTTCATGCCCCGTCGTCCGGGAGGGCGCCTCTTTATTGATGGAAGGCCTGATAGGTCGATGGTTCCGTGCCCGGATGCGTCCAAAGTGGGACGGGCTTTCCGGATGGGCAGGCTTTCGGAAAATGCGTCCCAGAATCGACGCTTGAAATGGGACGCTGTTTCCCGATGAGGCACTCGACGGAAAATACATCCCAGAAATGGCCTTTGAGCTGGGATAAGATTTCCGCGGCATCTCGGATTCTCAAAAATGAGACACGCCGTTGGCGAAAATGAGACACGTGATATCGGGCATCGGACGTATCATTTGCAAAAATGAGTCCACTCCACTCGAGTAAAGCGAGGTCCCTCATGTACGTTCCACACCCCCGTATCCGTAGGCTGTCGAAAATCCCACTTGTTGGGACGGCGGCGCTTGCTGCGTTGATCGCCACGAGCGTCGCCTGCTTCACGGCCACGCCCCAGGTTGCCCAGGCGGCAGACGCGCCCGCAATCACCGATATGACCGAGCAGGATTATCAAGCCCTGGGTCTGGGCACGAGCGAGGACATTCCGGCCGATACCGTTGGCCCCTATTCCACTGATACCCCCACGACGTTTGCCACGCGCAGCGAGGTCTATATGGCAGCTAACGGTAGCCATGGCAATCGCTACACTCTGCGCGACAAGCTCGAGAACGTCGAGCGCGGTGACATTGGCGGCAGCAGCAAACTCACCGATGGCTATGGAAGTGTGTGGGGCGCCGCAAAGTTCTGGCAAAACGTCAACAACTTCGATACGAACAGCGATCTCTACAAGCATAGCGACTACGGTGGCGGCACCTGGTCGTACCTAAGCAACAATGAGTCCTCAACAGTACTCGCCAACGACAACAACGGTTTCTCGGGCATTCACGCCACGAGTGTTGAGTTCTGCAGCGACGCCAGCACGGGCAAAAAGAGCCGCGTTGCCGAGCTCCGTGCCTACGGCGACAGTTCCTCCACGACGATTGACGGCAAGTCATACGCCGGAAAGGTTGAGCTGGTCCTCTACTCGTTTAGCAACGGGCGTACGCGCACTCTCGACACACACCTGCCGGTGACGGTCAACACTAATATGATGTACGAAGGCCGTTTTAAGTACCTGGATGCCGGTTACCTGCAAGAGCACGACGCCGTCTTTGATGTCGAGGCGGGCGATGTCGATGGCGACGGCGTCGACGAGCTTTTTGTCTACGCGGGCTGCTATGTCGACGAGAACGGCGTGCGCAAGGCTGTAGTCGACATGTATGACTTGGAGGGCGGCAACTGGAAGCAAAGCGTCGTCAAGATCGATGCCGGTAACGCCGCGGACTACACCACGCACAACAAGGGCGGGAACGACTCCTGGACGCAGCTTCAGTCAGCTCCTGTCGTTTCGCTAGCGGCCGGCGACCTCGATCGCGATTTTTGCGATGACCTCGCCATCGTGGTCTCGGCACCCTACGGCAAGAAGAATATTGATAAGTCGACGCATTGCGAGCTGTTTTCGTGGGATGCATCCAAGGGTGCGCTCGTCCATGTCGATGCTCTGGGCGACGCGGGCGCAATCTCCCTCTCCGCGAACGGCAAGACCATGGTCGCTGCGAATGCGACGTTCGGCACGTTTGCCGCCTACGATGAAGAAGGAAAGAAGACGGGTGAAACCGTCACGGGCCTTATTCTTGCGGGCTATGACTGGCAACGCAGCGCTTTTGATTACGGCGCTTCTGACGGCAGCAAGGGGCTGTACGGCGCGCTGTACCGCTACGCGTATTTTGACTCGGAGTCTGGCGAGTTCAAGCTTTCCGATTGCAAGGAATACAGAGACGGGCTCCTCGCCTCCTATGGGCTGATGCATGTGCCCAACAGCGCATGGAAGGATAGCGCTCAGGATAAGCGCTATCCGTGCACTTTGGCGCCTATTGCCCTTGCCACTGCCAACCTTGACGGCTTGTCCGAGCAGCTGGCGGTCGACGAGGTGCTCGTGGGCGGCGATGTGTTCCGCGACTTTGCCTGCAACACGGCACAGAGCGGGGCTCAGGGCTTGGGGTCCATGGTCGGAACCATGAGCATGAGCGGTCAGCAATACAACAGCAGCAACAAGCATGACCACAAGGGTATAGAGCAGGTGTGGATCAGCGACGTCAAGGCGGGCAGCGTCTCGGGTTCGGACCGCTATAACGAGAGCTTTATCGCCGTGGTGGGCAAGCACCGCGACGAGGACCTGCGCAAGAACGATGACTACTATTGGATGACCGCCTCGCATTTTTCGCTCGACGAGAACGGAAAGGTGCGCCGCGGCGAGGAGCAGGTGATTAGCGAGAGCAACCGTCGCGGCACTACCTACGGCACATTTATCTCGCTCGCGCTGCCCGATGTCGACAACGACAGCGTCAAGATCACGTACAAGGACCGCTACAAGGTCTATACCAACCCGCGCGTGCTTGCCGTGCTGCAGGATGCGCCCTATGTTGAGGATCTGGAGCAGGCATACGGCTATCTGGTGTTGGGCGGCACGTCATACGGAGAGGAAAAGGGCACGGGGACATCCCAGGGCTATACCATTGGCGCCGAGTTGGGCGTTGCCGTCGAGGTACAGACCGGTCCGCCCCTGGTCACGATGAATGCTTCAGTCGATTTTGCCGCCGAGGGATGCTATGACTACCGGAGCGAGCGCACGGTCAGCGCAAGCGTAAGCTATGAGTCGCATGCCGGCGAGGGTGACAAGGCCGTGCTCTACACGATTCCGATGGTCTATTACGAGTATGAGATCGAAAATGAGGAAACTGGTGGCAAGGGCGTGATGGCGGCGCCCGTGTCGCTCGGCGCGCAGACCTCGGTCGTTAATGTCGAGGCCTATGACCGCATTGCCAAACAGCACAATATGACGCCGCTCAGCTACTTTTTGACCAACCGGTCGGGAGAACCCGGAACCTATCAAACGACGCTCAACGGCGAGACTCCCGTTGGGGATTCCTTTGGCCTGGGCAAGCCTGGCGTAACGCGCGCCTACACGCACGATGGGTTTAACGGCGCCGCCGCGCAGTCGGGGGCGAGCATTGAGCAGACCATCGAAGTCGAGGAGGGCAAGGAGCAGGAGCTCGAGCTCGGCTTGACGCTGAACGGCAGCGTTGTCATGGGCGCGAAGCTCGCAAAGCACGAGTTGTTTGGCGGCCTGTGCTTTGGTGCCAACGCCGGCTTTACTACGGGTAACTCCTCGAGTGAATCGACCGAATACGGCGGCACCGTCGACAACCTGCCCGAGGCCGCGCAGGGCAAGTACGGTTTTGTGTGGCGTCTGGGCGTCAACGCGGTGGATGTCGACAAGTTCGAGGCAGACTCGGGCGACAAGCTCGGCACCAAGGACACCGACCAGTTCTGGATCGTGGGCTATGACGTTAAGGACGTCGAGATGCCCGACGCGCCGGCCGTGACGGGCTTTACGGCAAACGCCGTCGATTCGACCAGCGTTACGTTTAGCTGGGACGATGTGCTCGCAAACAAGAGTGGCTTTAGCTACGGCGTGGGCATGCTGCAGAGCAATGCGGCGGATGCGGTCGTCAATAGCTGGAAGATTGCCGAGAACACGCAGACCTCGCTCAAGTGGGATGGGCTGCAGCCCAATACGGAGTATCGATTCGCCATCGCCGCCGTTAAGAATGGATCCACGACCGAAACAGGTATTCGCTCGGCAATCATCACGGTCAAGACCATGCCCGATGGCATGACGATGACCGTGAGCGGACCTGCAGCGGATGCTGCGGAGGGGTCGGATCTTGGATACGACTCTTCGGTTGAGCGCACGGCGGGAAGTCACCTGACGCTCTCGGCGATTGGCCATGTGAAGCAACTCGGTGCCGACGATAGCGAAACAGGGCTGGCACCGACCTATATGTGGTACCGCAAGGGCCGCGGCGAGACAGAGTTTAAGCTCGTGGGTGCCGATGGCAACCTCGCGGCTGGAACGGCCTCAAAGCTCGAGATTGACCTGACCGCAGACGATGACGGTGCGCAGTATTACTGCCACGTGGGATACAACGACGTGGGCCTCGACACCGGCACGACGCTCGTGAATATCGAGGCCGAGGAGACGGCGCTCACAACGGTGAACGCCACCCCGATCCGCACGCGCCGCCTGTTCTCACAGGCAAGTGCGGGCGCCAAGAAGTTCCTGGACCATACGCTGGTAAACACCGCCGGCCCAACCGATTCCGAAGGCTCAAAGGACCCCGAGACTCCTGAGACCCCGACGAACCCGGACAAGCCCAAGTCCGACAACGGAGCTAAGACCGACACCAAGGTCAAGACTACGACCACAGCGAAGAACCTCGCAAACACCGGCGACCAAACATTCGCCCTAGTTGCCACCGCAGCGGCAGCGGGTGTAACGCTCGTAGTAATAGCCCTCATCATGCTGATCAAGCGCCGCAAGAACCACTAGGAGTCAGTCGAACATATCGACAACCCAAAAACCCGGGTAGCCAAAAAACAGGCCACCCGGGTTTTCTCTTTATTAGAAATCAGAGTCTTCAAGGCAAGAGCCCGATTCAACCAGAGACACTCCGAATACTCCCCACGACAAGCCGTGCTTCAACAACAAGGCGTCTGCCCGGGCGGCGCGGAATGTAAGGTTCATCGCGAGTTCCGCACGAGCCGGAGAGCACTTAATGTGCTCTCCGTGCGAGCAGGACCGCCCGAGCAGGGAATCTTACATTCCGCGTCGCCCGGGCAGACGAACCGGGATAGACCCGCTACTTGATCTTGGTCGTACCCGGTGCCAGGTTGGGGTCGGTTTCGTTGGCCTCGGTCTGGAAGTGCTCGGTGTAGACGTTCTTGCCGTCGCGGAACATCTCGTAGTACTGCATCTTGGCGTAATCCTCGCGCGCCTTGGTGGCGGCTGCCGCTGCGGCGTCGTCACCGGTGACGTTGGAGGAGAGCGCCCAGCGCAGGCTGGCGTCCTCGTAGCCCACCGAGTTGATGGCGGGCAGCGACTTACGCAGCGTCATGTGCGCTTTCTGGTAGTCGGTCAGCGGTGCGCCGATCAGCTGCATCAGCTGGGTGGACAGGTAGTTGGTGGACAGGTCGTCGACCTCGCTCGTCTGGTCGCAGCCGGCAACGTCGTAGTTAGCCCAGATGATGTAGTCGGTCTGCCACAGGCGCTCCTGATGCGTGGCATCGTCCTCGCCGGTAAACCACTTGTCGTTGAACTTGGACGGGAAGAACGGCTGGTGGTCGCCCCAGAACACCACGACCACCTTACGGTCGAGCTTGCTCAGGGCGTTGAGGAAGTAGCGCAGCGCCTGGTCGGACTGCTCGATGCACGAGACATACTCGTCGACATCGGAGAGCGTGCCGTCCTCGACGGTCTTGGCGTCCAAATCGGTCGTGTCGATATTCAGGTGCATCTGCTTGTCGACCGGCAGCAGGCCCGTATCGTAGCCCGAGTGGTTCTGCATGGTCACGTCGAAGATAAACTGCGGATCGGCGTTCTGGTCGAGCAGCTCAAGAATCTTGTCGTAGGTAGCCTGGTCGGTCACCATGCCGCGCAGGGTGTCGGCTCCCTGGAAGTCATTGATAGACAGGAACTGGTCAAAGCCAAAGTCCTTGTAGACGTTCTCGCGGTTCCAGTTGGTCGCGTGGTTGGGGTGCATGGCTGTGGTGGAATATCCGAGCGACTTGAACTGCTCTGCCAGGTTCCCGGTCGTTTCCATGTTGTAGATGGTGTAGGGGTACACACCCGAGCCCAGGTTGGCCATGGAGTTGCCGGTCATAAACTCAAACTCGGTATTGGCGGTACCGCCGCCGTAGGCGCTCACGTAGAGCTTGCCGCGGCTGAGGCAGTTGGACAGGCTCTTAAAGTACTGCGGGCCCTCGTAGCCGGCGCGCATATTCTGGTAGATGGATAGATCCGAGAAGGTCTCGTTCATGATGGCGATGACCGTGGGCTTCTCGCTGTCGAACTGCTCCTTTGCGGCGGCGCGCTCGTCGCTCTTGGCCGCGTCGGACTTGTCGTAGGCCTTGGCGTACTTTTTGAGCGTGGCCTTGGCATCGTCGACGGAGTAGTCGGCGGGTTTGGGCGGCTTGATGGACTGCGCCGCACTAATAAAGGCGGGCAGGTAGCCCTCGCGCCAGTAGCTCTCGAGCGGGCGCCAGGTGTAGACGGTGATGCCGAGGGTGTTGTAGTAGTCGATGAGCGTGACATGCGCGGTTACGCCGCCCAGGCACAGCACTGCCACGAGCAGGTTGGTGAGCAGCATACGCTTGGCGTTGGCGGCACCCTTCTGACGGTGCGGTGCCACCAGGCCGGCGTACTCGCACAGCAGCATGGCGATGGCGGTAAAGCCCATGGACAGCACGCAGAACAGCGAGATCGAGAAGGTGTAGCCGTTGCCGGCGACCGCGGCGGCGGTGGAGATGGCCGAAAGGTCGCCCGGCTGGATGGGCATGGATTTAAACGTGATGACGAAGAACTCGGCAATGCCCAGGACAAAGAGGGCAAAGGCCAGGACCGCGGGAGCTGCGCCGTGGCGCTGGAATAGGAAGAACAAGCCGGTCATGAGCACGGTGATGATGGCCCACTCGAGCAGGATGCACAGGGGGTAGACCCAGGTAAAGTCGTGGTTGGACGAGACTTCCATTCCCAGCAGCGCAAAGACGCCGGCGAGCAGCAGGCACAAGACAGCGGCGACGAGCGGTTTGCCCACAAAGGCGCCGCGCAGGCGGGCGAGCTTGCCGGTGGGGGCGGGGGCGTCGGGCGCGGCGAACGCAAAGACGCGCGGGGCGATGCGGTCGCGTGCGATGCTGGCCCAAGCGCAGCCGGTGAGGATGGCGTTGGTTAGGATGAGCATCACAAAGGCGAGCGGCTCGTTTTGGGCGACGAGGCCAATGGCGCCCCAAATGGTCAAAAAGAGCTGGAACAGGCCGAAGGCGACGCTCCACCCAAGAGCGCTTTTGGCAACGGTGCCCGACTGAGCGCGAATGGCCTTGGCCTCGCGCAAGACAAGGTAGACGGTCGCCGCAAGACCGACGAGCGAGATGGCGGCAGCGAACATGCTGAGACTCCTCACAAACTAAAACCTACGAAAGCGGGGGTTTACCCGATTGTTACCAAGATATGCGCTGCAATTGGTGGCTGCGCACAACAACCAGCCATATTAACGCGCACGTGTGGCGGTGTGGCGCAATGGAGTGGCGACCTGCGCGATAATGGACGGGAATTACACGGAAACGTAAAGGCTTCTTAAAGAATTAGCGAGGATGAGGCGATGAACGAGCAGGTTTGCACCAAGGCTGTGGATACGTGCGGCTATCCGGTCGAGACGACGGGCAATGCGGTGCTGGACACGTTGGAGCACCGTTCCTCCACGCGTGCCTTCGCGCGTGATGACGATGACCGTCCCGTGGCGGTGACCGACGAGCAGCGGGCGGCGATTCTGCATGCGGCGAGTCGTGCGCCGTCGGCGGGCGCCATGATGATGTATTCCATCGTGAGCATCCGCGAGCAGGCAACGCTCGACCGCCTGGCCGACCTGTGCGACCACCAGCCCATGATCGCCAAGGCGCCCTGGGCACTGATATTTGTGGTCGATTATGCCAAGTGGATCGATCTGTTTGAGCACGTGGGCTGCTTTGAGCCCGAGTTTGTCGAGCGCACGGGTAAGGCGCCCCGCCGCGCGCCGGGTTTGGGCGACTTTGCCATCGCGGCCCAGGACGCCGTGATCGCCGCGCAAAACGCCGTGGTTGCCGCCGAGGCTCTGGGCCTGGGGAGCTGCTATATCGGTGATATCGTCGAGAATGCCGAGGAAGTTGCCGAGCTGCTCGATCTGCCGCCCTATACCATGCCGCTGTCGATGCTCATCATCGGCACGCCCCGCAAGGAGCGCCCGGCTATTGCGCATCCCGTGGTGAACCTGGTGCACGAGGAGCGCTACTGCCGCGCCGATGCTGCGACCATGGACGCGCAGGTGGCCGAGATGGACGCGATGTTCCGTCCGCATGCCCGCGAGGTAGGCGAGCGCGTGGTGGATATCTACACCCGCAAGCACACGAGCCCCTTTATGGCCGAGATGAGCCGTTCCATGGAGTGGTGGTTCAAAAACTGGCTCGGCAAGTAACGAATGCGGCGATGTGACAAAGGGACAGTCCCTTTGTCACATTCCATATCGCCGAGGTGGCCTAAAGGCCGTATAAATGTTTATTTAGCTGGGAAAACAGTGCATTAAAACATGGGCCGATTACCTATAATCCCTTCGAACATTAAAGTTGGGAGGAAACCGGCTTATGGAACAAAAGGCCAAGGAGGCAGCCTCGCACGCTGCGATTCCTGTGAGCATCTCGGCGATGCTCGTCACGCTGGGCGTGGTGTACGGCGATATCGGCACCAGCCCTATGTATGTAACCAAGGCGCTCGTCGCCGGCAACGGCGGCATCGGAAGCGTCACGGAGGAGTTCGTGCTCGGCGCGCTCTCCCTTGTCGTGTGGACGGTCACGTTGCTGACCACCATCAAGTATGTGCTCATCTCGCTGCGCGCCGATAACCATGGTGAGGGCGGCATCTTTGCCCTGTACAGCCTGGTCAAGCGCTGCGGCAAGTGGCTTATCATCCCCGCCATGCTGGGTGGCGCCGCGCTTCTCGCCGACGGCATCCTGACGCCGGCCGTTACCGTTACCACGGCCATCGAGGGCCTGCGCACCATCCCGGCGGTCCATGCCGTGCTGGGCGATGACCAGGGTCGCGTCGTCGCCATTACGCTCGCCATCATCATCGCGCTTTTTTTGGTGCAGCGCATCGGTACGGCCAAGATCGGTCACGCCTTTGGCCCCATCATGACGCTGTGGTTCCTGTTCCTGGGCGGCACGGGTCTGTTTTTTGTATTCCAGCACCCCGCCGTGCTGCTGTGCCTCAACCCGCTGCGCGGCATCGCCTTTTTGCTGAGCCCCAACAACCACGCGGGCATCATGATTCTGGGCAGCTGCTTCCTCGCCACCACCGGTGCCGAGGCGCTCTACTCCGACATGGGCCACGTCGGCCGCGGCAACATCTACGCTACCTGGCCATTCGTTAAGTGCTGCCTGCTGCTGTCCTATATGGGTCAGGGCGCTTGGCTTATGAACAACGCTGCCAACCCCGAGCTCATGGGCATTGCCGACCTCAACCCGTTCTACCAGATGCTCGCCCCGGGCCTGCGCCCGTTTGCCGTCGGCCTTTCCACCGTCGCGGCCATCATCGCCTCGCAGGCGCTCATCACCGGCGCATTCTCGCTGGTGTCCGAGGCCAGCCGCCTGGACCTTATGCCGCACATGCAGGTCTTCTACCCTGCCGAGACCAAGGGCCAGCTCTACATCCCCATGGTCAACAACGTCATGCTTGTCGGCTGCGTCATCGTGGTGCTGCTGTTCCAGAACTCGGCGCATATGGAAGCCGCCTACGGCCTTGCCATTACGCTGACTATGATGTGCACCACGCTGCTGCTCTTCTTCTACCTGCACGAGGAGCGCAAGCTCAAGGTTGCTCCGTGGATCTTCGCGGCCTTCTTCCTTTTGCTCGAAGGCTTCTTCTTCGTGAGCTCGCTCACCAAGTTCTTCCACGGCGGCTACTTCACCATCCTCATGGCTGCACTCATCATGGGCATTATGGTGTGCTGGTACAACGGCACGGCGGTCGAGCAGCGCCAGTTTACGCTGCTGCCGCTGCGTAGCTACCTGCCGCAGCTCAAGCGCCTGCGCGACGACGACCGTTACGAGCGCATGAGCGACAACATCGTGTACCTGACCAAGGACACCCATACCGACTACATCGACCGCGATATCGTCTATTCGATCTTGGACAAGCATCCCAAGCGTGCCCACGCTTGGTGGTTTGTGAATGTCGAGACCATGGACGAACCGCACACCTTTGCCTATTCGGTCGAGACGTTCGGCACCGACTACGTGTTCCGCGTGCATCTGTACCTGGGCTACAAGATTAACCAGCGCGTCAATGCCTACTTGCGTCAGGTTGTTCAGGACCTGGCCGCCACTGGCGAGCTGCCGCCGCAGACGCATGACTACTCGGTCTACAAGGATCCGGGTAACATCGGCACGTTCAAGTTCGTCCTGATCCGTAAGCTGCTGGCACCCGAAAGCGATGTGGAGCCGAGCGAGCGTACGGCTATCACGCTCAAGTACATCATCCGCCGTGCCGCCGGCACGCCCGCGCGTTGGTACGGCCTGGAGAACTCCAACGTGAGCTTTGAGTACGTGCCGCTGTTCACCAAGTTCAAAGCCGTGAACAAGATGCAGCGTCTGGCTCCCAACGAGCGGCCGTAGGCGCCGACAGGTTGCACGGAGTTGGTTTTCGATGGACAAGATTGAGGCCGGGGAGGCAAACATGGATGCAAAGATGCTTGATGGCCGCGAGGTGGTTGCCGAGCTGGTACGTGAGGCACGCGCCGACGCCGCCGAAGATCGGTTTTTGACGAACCGTGCCAACATGGATATGGCCGACCGCGTGATCTCGATCGTGGCACTGGTATTTGGAGCGGTGTGCGTGTGTGCCCTGCTCGCGCACGTGCTGTTTGTCTAGCGACCGCCGGTTGCAAAGGCTATACACTTGGAACCACCACAAGGGAAACCACCACAAAGGTGCCTGTCCCCTGTGGTGGTTTTTGTTTTTGAGAGAGGGGCGGGGCGCTGATGGACGTCCGTACGGACGGTGATATTGCCGATAGCTTTTGGTGGCGGCGCACAACGCTGACGCGCCGCACTCCTCTGTATGACGCCTGCGTGTCGGTGGGGCTGTTGGTCGCGGCGACGATTGTGGGCGCGCTGCTCGACCATCCGGGTCTCGCGCCGAGCATCATGATTGTCTATGTGTTCGCCGTTCAGCTGTGCGCATTCTTTACCTGGAGTCGCCTGTATTGCTTGCTGAGCTCGGCTGCCGCCGTGGCGCTCTACAACTTCTTGTTTGTCGACCCGCGCTACTCGCTGTCGCTTATCGACCGCGTCTATCCCGGCATGTTCTTCATCATGTTTGTGGTCTCGCTCGTGTCGAGCTCGATTGCGTTGGCCCTGCGCCGCGCCTTGGCACAGGCTGCCGCTAGTGACCGCCGAACGCATATGGTGCTCGAGACCAACCGCATGCTGCAGCGGTGCGCCGATCAGCAGCAGATTGTCCATGCCATGGCAACGCAGCTGGCGCGTCTTTCGGGCTGTCCGGTCGTGTGGTACAGCGCCGACGCCGAGGGCGATGACCTGCTGCCGCGTGCGACATACACGGCCGTGGGCGATGCCGCGCCGGTGCATGAACTGGCGCCGCAGATGCCGCCGCGGCTCTCGGCGTCCGCCTATGTGGGAACGCCGCTCGATGCCACTTATGGCGGCTCGGCGTTTTATGGCATCTACCTGACGGTTCGCACGGGCGACGGCTTCGTGCGCTCGAGCGACCCCGCCTCGGTGGCGGGCGTGCTGGCTATCGTTGCCGAACCCGACGTGCTAACGCACGAGGAACGGACACTTGCCGATGCCATCGTGAGCGAAGGCGAGCTGGCGCTCGATCGCGCCCGCGCCATGGAGGCCCGCGAGGAGGCGGCGGTGCTTGCCAAAAATGAGCAGCTGCGCGCCAACCTGCTGCGCTCCATCTCGCACGACCTGCGCACACCGCTTACCAGTATTTCGGGTAATGCCGACGTGCTGCTCGACCAGGGCTCGACCGGCACCGCCGTGCTCGATGCCCAGACGCGCCGCGGCCTGCTTCTATCCATTCGCTCGGATGCGCTGTGGCTCAACGCCACCGTCGAGAATCTGCTCGCCATCACCAAGCTCGAGGGCGGCGGTATGCGTCTGTCGACTACGCTCGAGCTCATGGACGATATCGTCGAGGAGGCGCTGCGCCACGTGAACCCTGCCGTGCGCGAGCACGACCTTAAGGTGGTGGCGTGCGATGAGCCGGCGCTTGTCAACGTCGATGCGCGCCTGATGGTGCAGCTGGTGGTCAATCTGGTGAACAACGCCATCACCTATACGCCCGCGGGCTCGCATATCATGATTTCGATTAACGTCGACGATGGACGCGTGGCGTGCTCGGTGGCCGACGATGGTCCGGGCATCGCATCCGAGGACCGCGAGCGGATCTTTGAGTCGTTCTATACCGCCAACCATGGTCTGGCCGACAGCCACCGCAGCGTTGGCCTGGGTCTTTCGCTCTGCCGTTCCATTGCGTTGGCGCATGGCGGTAGCATAGAGGTTGCCGCGGCGGACCCGCACGGTTCGGTCTTTACGATTGAACTTCCCGCCGCCGACGTTTCGTTTGATAAGGAGTAGCGCTGTGCCGAACTCTGCCGTAAAACCGCTCATCTTGGTCGTTGAGGACGACCCCGCCGTTCGCAATCTTATTGTTGCCGCGCTCGAGGCGCACGGCTTGCGCCATATGGCTGTGGAGACCGCCCATGCCGCCATCGCCGCCGCCTCATCGCAGGCGCCGAGCATTGTGCTGCTCGATCTGGGCCTGCCCGATATGGACGGCGTCAAGGTGGTGGAGTCGGTGCGCGCATGGTCGGGCATGCCGATTATCGTGGTCTCGGCGCGCAGCGAGGATGCGGACAAAATCCGCGCGCTCGATGCCGGTGCCGACGACTATCTGACCAAGCCGTTTTCGGTCGAGGAACTGCTCGCGCGCATTCGCACGACGCTCAGGCGCCTTTCGTATGCGCAGACGGGCGGCGTTGTCTCCGAGGGCTCGTTCGATACCGGTGAGCTGCATATCGATTTTGATGCCGGCATCGCCACGATGGATGGCGAGGAACTGCATCTGACGCCGATCGAGTATAAGCTCCTGTGCCTGCTGGCGCATAACGCCGACAAGGTACTGACGCACCAGTTTATCCTGCACGAGATTTGGGGCACGGCGACCAAGAGCGACCTGGCGAGCCTGCGTGTCTTTATGGGCACGCTGCGCAAGAAGATCGAGTCCGACCCCGCGCATCCGCGCTATATCCAGACGCACGTGGGTATTGGTTACCGATTGGTCATCCAGGGATAGGTCGGCATCCGCCATCCCAATATGAGTTGCGGTGAAATACGGTCTAAATTTGCCTAATTCCAGGCAAAAAGTCCGTATTCCACCGCAACTTTGTTTATTTGCCCTTGGGCTTGCTGGCGTAGAACTTCTTCTTTTTGGACTTGCCGGCAGGGGAGGGTTTGCCAGCAAAGTTGGACTTGCCGTTGCCGTGCGGCCCCTGGTCGCCTGCCTGCGCGTGCGCGGGCGCTGCCGCGCGAGGCTTGCGGGCCTCGGGGTTGCGCAGCTCCTCGGTTCGCTCGGCAATCTCCTCGGCGCTAAAGCCGACCTCGGCCATGGCGTCCTCGATGGGCAGGCGGCGCACGATATAGCAGTGGTGCACCTTCTGGTTGCGCGCGAAGTCCTCGGGAATGGTCTGCGTCGTAATGTCCTCCAGCACGACGCCCGCGCGCGCGAGCTTGCGCGTCTCGGGGCGGAAGCCGCGCAGGTTGCAGCTAAAGATGGCGTGGCCGCCCTGTGCGAGCAGGCGCGATACGCCGGCCAAAAGCTCAACATGGTCGCGCTGGACATCCCAGGTACGGCGGCCCATCTTTGACGAGTTCGAGAACGTGGGCGGGTCGACAAAGATCAGGTCCCAGCGGTTGCGCGTCTGGCGCTGGTCGCGAATCCAGGCGAGCACGTCGTCGCGCACAAAATGATGCTGCGGACCAACAAAGCCGTTCTGGCGCATATTGCGCTCGGCCCAGTCCAGGTAGGTGTTCGAGAGGTCGACTGTCACGGTTTCCTCGACGCCGCCGTCGGCCGCATAGCAGGTGGCGGTGCCGGTGTAGGCGAACAGGTTGAGGAAGCGGCGCGCCTGTTTGGCGTGCTCGCGCACTAGGTTGCGGGTGACGCGGTGATCCAAGAAGATGCCCACATCCAGGTAGTCGTCAAAGTTGACGGCAAAGGTGAGCCCGCCTTCTTCGATGAGCGGCAGACGACGGCGCGCGATGTTGGCGCGCTCGCCCGATCCGCCCTTGCCGGCGCCCTGCTTGCCGTACTGCGAGCCGCCGCGCGAGCGCATGCGGGCCTTGGCGTGCACATGCTCGGCCGGAACATCAAGGATGCGCGGCGCGATGGCCAAGATGTCGAGCATGCGGGCCTGGGCCAGCGCGGGATCGATGGTCTTGGGCGCGGCGTATTCGGCGATGACGAGCCAGCGGCCCGGCGTCTGCGGGCAGCCCTCGTACAGGTCAATGGCGGCGGAGTAGTCGGGCAGGTCGGCATCGTAGACGCGGTAGCAGCTAACGCCCTCGCGCTTTGCCCACTTTCGACGCAGGCGTGCGTTCTTGCGCAGGCGGTTGGCGAACTGCTCGGATTCGGGGATGAGCACGGGCAGCGGCTTGCCGTCGCCCAGGTCGAGCGTGGCGGCAGGCTCGGGCATGGGAGTGCCGGCGGCGTTGTCGTTGACTTCGTCGGCATCCGTGACCTCGGCCTCGGCATCCGCACTGGTCGCAGCCTCAAAAGCTGCGGCGGCGTGGTCGAGCGAAGGCCAGACTTCGACGGTCGCCTCCTCGTTGTTGGGCATGACGGCGATCGAGCACTCGGGCTCGGCGTGGAGCGCGCGGGCCAGCAATCCATCGCGGGTGAGCGCGGCGACCGGCGCCGCGGCAAGCTCGGGCGCGCGGCGCAGCTCGCCGACCAGCGTCATGGCGTCGTGCATGAGCGAAAGCGGTGTCTCGGTCGTATCCGCGACCACGGCGGCACCGGCGACGGCGCCCGCGTGGTCCAGCACGGTGGCGGATTTGGCGGCGCAAAAATCGACAAAGCGCTTGTAGCCGGCGCACTTGACCATGCGCTCAGCGGTCTTGCGGGCGGCGGGGTCAACATCCACGGCCACGATGCGTGCCTGGCGCTCGTGTGCTGCCGCCTCGCGCTCGCGTTCCTCGGTAAGCAGCTGCTCCCACAGAGCGGCGTCGTGCAGCTGCCAGCCCTCAAAGCCCCAGCGCTCGCGTGCGGCGCCCGGGGCGCGGTCAGTCAGAATGTTCACGGCCTCCAGCAGCAGGCCGCCGCCGGCGCACGAGGCATCGACCAGCGTGGGCAGGGCCTCGTTCTCGTAGTCGTCGGCCGTCAGCTCGCGCTCGCACAGTGCGGTCCAGCCGACCTGCGCCAGCACCAGGGCGGCGTAGTCGGGGCGCAGCACGTGCGCGCCCTCGCCGGCGCGGGTCGCTGCGGGCGGCAGGCGTTTGAACAGCGGGTCGCCTGAAAGGTCCAGGCTGATGCTCGCGCGGCGCTGGCGCAGCGAAAGCAGCAGGTGAACATCGGGATCGGCGGCGTCGACATCGGCGCGACGGCCCGTGGTCTCGGCCAGGCGGTCGCACAATGCGTCCTTGGCGCGCAGGGCCGAGAAGCGCGTGTTGCGCAGCTGCTCGGTCACGCCGCGGGCGGTGATGGCGATGGTGGCGCCGGGGCGAACAATGCCCTCCCAGGCGATGTCGTAAACGCTATCGTACAGTTCATCGGCATCCTGCGCCTCAAAGCGCCCGAGTACCACGAACACACGGCTCGCCAGGCGCGACCACAGACAGGCGCGGTAGCCTTCTTCGAGCTCGCCCTCAAATGTAGCGCGGCCCTTCAGCCGGCGAACATGCGAAAGCCCGAGGCGTTTAAGCTCATCGGCGAGTGCGGACTCAAAGCCCTCGGGGCAGCTTGCGTAAAATTCCATGGGTGACCTCTCTGGTTGCGTCGCTCCATTATATGATGGATACTTCGTTTACTCTCGCCCCCGAAAGGAACCCATATGATTGATGCGTGCCCCGATTCCGCCGTGCTCTTTTTTGACGTGGACGGCACGCTGACGTCGTTCGATCCCGACAACATGACCGACAAGGACTTTTCGGCGGTTCACCCCTCGCAGGCGGTCGTCGAGGCGTTTCATCGTCTGCGCGACGCGGGACACCAGGCATTTATCTGCACGGGTCGTCCCTTGTGGCTGATTGCCGATGGCCTGCGCGCGCTGAACCCGGCGGGTGTCGTTGCCATGGCGGGAGCGACGCTCGAGGTCGAGGGCCGCGTGGTACACGAGGACTGCTTTGATGAGGACGTTATCGAGGAGCTGGCACGCCGTATGGCCGCGGCAGGGATTGAAGCCTTTTTCGAGACCAACGTGGCTACCTTTGCCCTGGAACCCGCGGGTGTTGAGCAGCCGTCTCTGATCGGCACTTCTGTGGTGCACAGCGCCGAGGAGATGCGCGTCGACGGCCGTCTGCGCGTGGGCAAGGTGTGCATCGTCGCGAGCTACCTGGCTCGCGTAGCCAACGATGACGGCTTTATCGATCGCGAGTTTGAGCTGTGCAACACCGGTGGTCAGAATCGCGAGCTGAGCCCCAAGGGCATTGACAAGGGCGTGGGCGTGGCGCGAGCGCTGGAATACCTGGGTCGCACCGGCAACGCGCGCACCTTTGGCTTTGGCGATTCCGGCAACGATCTGGGTATGCTCGCCGCTGTCGAGACGGCCGTGGCCATGGGCAACGCCATGCCCGAGGTCAAGGCGCTCGCCGACTACGTGACTGATGATGTCGCACACGACGGCACCGTCACAGCGATGCAGCATTTCGGCCTCATCTAATGAATCCCGCGTTCTGACGTTTGCCCAAACTGTGACTCTTTGCTTTTACATGCTCAATCGATTTATCAATCCAAACACTGAGGTGTTTATACCGTTCGCCGAGAAGATAAAAAACCGCAGCTCACGCCTTGATAAACGTAGGTAAAGTGTTTAGCAGTTTATCGGCCGTATGCTAACGAAAGGAATCAGGCAGATGGCAATCAAGGTGTTCGCTGACGGTGCAAACCTCGAGGGCATGCTCGACATGTACGAGAACGGCAACGTTCAGGGTTTCACGACCAACCCGTCCCTTATGAAGAAGGGCGGCGTGACGGATTACCGCGCGTTTGCCAAGGAGGTCCTAGCCCACATCACCGATGTGTCCGTGTCGTTTGAGGTCTTTGCCGATGACGTCGAGACCATGGAGGTCGAGGCCCGCGAGATTGCTACCTGGGCCGAGAACGTCTACGTCAAGATTCCGTGCGTGACCACCAAGGGCGAGTCCACCGCCGAGTTGGTGCGCAAGCTTTCGGCCGACGGCATCAAGGTCAATGTCACCACCATCTTTACGCCCGAGCAGGTCGACGAGATGGTCGAGACCGTTGACGCCGAGACCCCGTCCATCATTTCGCTCTTTGCCGGCCGTATCGCCGATACCGGCGTCGACCCCATTCCGTTTATGACGGAGTCGGTCGAGAAGGCCGCCGCAAAGCCCAACTGCGAGGTCCTGTGGGCGTCCACGCGCGAGCTCATCAATATCTACCAGGCAGAAGCCTGCGGCTGCCAGATCATCACGGTGCCCAACAGCATCCTGGCCAAGCGCAAGAACATCGGCCGCGACCCGTACGAGGTCTCGCTCGACACCGTCCGCGGCTTTGCCAAGGATATCGCCGCTTTGGGCTTCCATATCCTGCCGTAACGCGAACACCGACTGTGTCGTGGACTGTTCGCCCCGGCCTTTCCTTTCCCTATCGTTCACGCGCTTCGCGAGGGTCGCGCTAGGCAAAGGAAAGGCCGGGGCTGCCGACACGAACTTGCCAGTAGGTTGGTGATTGGCTTCCATATTCTGCCGTGGACAAAGGTACCCCCGCCTGCGCCGTGCAAAATTGAGAATATTCAGCAAGGTAAAGGTCTTTATCAGTTAACCGAAGCATGGAACGGCCCCCGTTTTGGCTCTGACGACGCTAAAACGGGGGCTGTTTTTTTGCTTTTTCGCCTCTGGGAGGCATCCGGAACGGTAGCGCGCAGAGATGTGGCGTAAGAGGCGGGGCATACCCCGCCTCTTCCCTTTCTTGAAAGGGAGGGGACACCGCCTAGAATTCGTCGTTGGAGTAATGAAGGT
>OAVH01000295.1_pt1 | contig 38427 bp, 30 predicted proteins | sample 1495281 | NCBI WGS metagenome assembly OAVH01 (sample SAMEA2580082, study PRJEB22360) | human gut metagenome | biome: human gut; feature: human-associated habitat; material: faeces | place: Denmark | collected 2008/2010
GTCATGCCGAAATGGCGCGAAGCACGCGGTTGACAAAACTATAGAGACACGTCCCAAAAAGACTTGTCTGACGCTGCGCCACGAAAAGGACCTATCTACTACGTTTAGGCCGCAGGGGTCGACCATAGCCGACTTTTTCGAAAATCGGCAAGCTTTCTACCTGCGGTTTTATTTTTGCAAATTCCGGGATGGTCGAGGATGGCCGGTTAAACGTAGTAGATAGCCGTGTTTCGTGGCAAACGGTCCGATCCAAGACCCAAAGCGACCGGCCTCGGATGGGTTTTAGATACGGCCGAGGCCGTAGGCTCGAGCGGCTGCCTCGCCGGCGCAGATGAGGTTGGCAGTGGCTTCTTGCGCACCGAGCGCCCGCTCCAGGTTCATGGGCTTGCGACAGATCGGCAGTACAAGGTCGATGCCTTGTCCATACACCGCATCCAGGTTGTCAGCGCGACCGCCCACGACAGCGATCACCGGCTTGCCGCACCGCTTGGCACGGCGCGCCACACCCACCGGAGCCTTGCCGGCGGCGGACTGCTCGTCCATGTTGCCCTCGCCCGTTATGACCAGGTCGACATCGCGTACGCGCTCGTCAAATCCCACAAGGTCGAGTACCGTCTCAACGCCCGAGCGCAGCTCGGCGCCAAGTGCCAGCAAGGCAGCCCCCAGCCCACCGGCAGCGCCCGCGCCCGGCACGCCGAGTACCGAGCCAAATGTCCGCGCGCCCTCGGGTACGTGCAGCAACCCCTGAGCCCGCGCCTCGGCAATCGCAGCGTCGAGCAAGCGGCCATAGCCGACCATCCAGCTGTCGTACTCGCGCAGTGCCTCGGCGTCACCCGTCGGCAGGCCCTTCTGCCCGCCAAACACCGCCAGCGCGCCACGACGTCCCACAAGCGGATTCTCGACATCGGAAAGCACGACGATACGCACGCCATCCAGCGCCCGTACCGCCGGCACCAGATCAACACCGGCCACTTGCTCAAGGCCCGCGAGCCCCGGCGCAATATCACAGCCGTGGTCATCAACCACATGCGCGCCCAATGCCTGCAGCATGCCGGCGCCGCCATCGTTGGTGGCGCTGCCGCCCAGTCCTATATATAGAGTCTTCGCCCCCGCGCGAACCGCACGGAGCATCAGCTCGCCCACGCCATAGGTCGAGGCTGCCAGTGCCGCCGACTCCGTGCAGGACGAATACCCAATACCCGCCGCCTCGGCCATCTCAATGACAGCCGATTCGCGCTCGGTATCCAGCAGCATCCGGGCAGACGCGCGCTTGCCCAAGGGCCCTGCGACCTCGCAGGTCACGACCTCACCGCCGCACGCGGCAACGGCGTCGAGCGTTCCCTCGCCGCCGTCCGCCAACGGCAGCGCGCTCGCCTCGGCATCGGGCCACACGCGACGCACGCCCTCGGCAACCGCCGACTCTGCCTGCGCGCTCGACACGCTGCCCTTAAAGGAGTCGATCGCCAGCAGCACGCGACGCGGTCGGCGCTGCACGGGGCCAAAGTCGGCCGCCGCACCAGCAATCTCGTCGGCATCAGCCAGTGCCGCGGCATGAGCGGCATGCGCCTCGAGATCGGACCCACAGCCGCAACCGCCGCCATCCGCACCACGCAAACCGGCAAAATAGCTGCTCAACACATCACGGCACTCGTCTGCCAGCACGCCGGCCGTCACATTAAAGCGATGATTCAGGCGCGAATCGGCGTTGAGGTCGTATAGCGAGCCCAGCGCGCCCGCCTTGGCATCGGCCGCACCATACACGCAGCGACCCACGCGCGCGTTGACCATGAGGCCCGCGCACATGCAGCAAGGCTCGAGCGTCACATAAACGGTGCAGTCGGAAAGGCGCCAACGGCCAAGCGCCTGAGCGGCGGAACACAACGCCGCAAACTCAGCATGCGCCGAAGGGTCTTGATCGAGCTCGCGACGATTATGCGCCCGCGCGACAATCTCGCCCGCGCACACCACCACGGCACCAATGGGCACCTCGCCCACCGCCGCGGCGGCGCGAGCCTCCGCCAACGCCTCGCGCATGAACTTCTCGTCGATTTCGGTGATCGTCATCGTTCGCCTTCCCTGTTGCAAATTCAAAACGATGCTATCATTACGACTCACGGAGAGATGGCAGAGCGGTTGAATGCGGCGGTCTTGAAAACCGTTGAGCGCGAGAGCGTTCCGGGGGTTCGAATCCCCCTCTCTCCGCCACTTCTAGTGATGCACCGGCGTCATGGTTCGCTCGAACAGTGCATCGACCACGTCGGCCATCTCGGGTCGACGCTCGAGGTCGTGACCCGACTCCCACCATATCGTGAAAAGTCGAATAATACCGCCGGCGACAAACTCTGACGTCGTCTCGAGTGACACGGGGGCCAGGGCATCCTCGGCAAGCACGTTCATCACACGCTCGCGGATGGAGCGGGCAATACGGTCGCAAATAACGTTGGTCAACATGCCCGACATGTTGCTTGCCAAAATGTTATCCATGAGCTGCTCGTGCGCCAGAATCAAATCCATGGCATCGTCCAAAATCGCGTGTCGAAGCGCGCGCACGTCCTCGGCAGACACTGCGCCGGCCTCATCGGGCTGTTTTTGCGGCAATCCCGACATGAGCTCATCGATATAAAAGGCGAAGTAATCGTTTTTATCGCGAAAATGCTTATAGAACGTCGTGCGGCGAATCATGGCGCGGTCGCACAGCATGGCAACCGTCAGGTCCTCAAAACGATGCTCCTCGAGAAGCTCGGTGAAAGCATCGAACAGGGCGCGGTAGGTTTTCTTAATGCGAAGGTCCACTGGTATCGCCATCCTCAGGGCAAAGACAACACTCGTCAATCTGTCGCATATCTTACACCTGTACCTCGCGCGCTTTGCCCCGGTACCAACCCCGCCAACCCCGCCGAAAACATAACGCTTGCCGGAAAGTTCGGCACGGCAAAACGTTGCGGGTATACTAGTAGCGTTATACCAACGGCAGCTGGCGCATGCCGCCGCGGCCATTCGAAACGGAGACATCATGATTACCGTCATCATCGGCATCGTTGTTGTCATTGCGATTGTCTGCGCCATCGCCGGCATCTACAACAACATGGTCACCAAGCGCAACCGCATCGACAACGCGTGGCAGAACATCGACACGCAGCTGCAGCGTCGCAACGACCTGATCCCCAACCTGGTCGAGACCGTCAAGGGCTATGCCAAGCACGAGCAGGAGACGCTCTCCGCCGTGATCAGCGCACGCAACACCGCCGTCAAGGCGACCACGCCCGAGGCCAAGATGGAAGCCGACAACGTGCTGACCGGTGCGCTGCGCCAGCTCTTCGCCGTAGCCGAGGCCTATCCCGATCTTAAGGCAAACACCAACTTTACGCAGCTGCAGGCATCGCTCGAGGATACCGAGAACAAGATTAGCTATGCACGCCAGAGCTACAACGATTGCGTGCTCAGCTACAACAACGCCATTCAGACGTTCCCGGCTGTCATCTTTGCCGGCATCTTCCAGTTTAAGGAGCGCCAGGGCTTCGAGGCCGCCGAAGCAGCCCGCCAGGCCCCGACCGTCAAGTTCTAGTAGGCACGGCCGAGCTTCCGCCAGCACATCAATCCTTTAAGGGGTCCAAGGCAATCGCCCTGGACCCTTTCTTTACAAAACGCGCGGCCGAAAGGCCGCGCACCATCTTTAATTCAGATTAATCACTGCCTGTGCGACAACGCCGAGCCCGCAGGGCAGAGAGCAAGTTCCCTCCCGGCGCACTCCGCAGGACGCAAGAAGCCCTCGCCGCACGAAGTGCGCAGCGAGGGCTTCTTGCATGTCCGAGGACGCGCCGGGAGGGAACTTGCTCTCTGCCCGGACAGGTAAGACAGATTACGCGACGACGTAGACCCAGTCGTGCTTATCCTCAACGGCACCAGACTGGATGCCGGTCAGGGTCTCACGGAGCTTCTTCATCACGGGGCCGATCTCGGTGTAGCCAGCCGGGAAGGTCACGGTCTCGTCGGCGCCATAGACCTTGTTGTCGATCTCGCCAACCGGGGAGATGACGGCGGCGGTGCCGCACAGGCCGCACTCCACAAAGGTGCCGGCCTTGACCTCGGCCCACTCGACGGGACGCTGGTCAACGGTCATGCCCAGGTCCTGAGCAACCTGAACGAGCGAACGACGGGTGATAGAGGGCAGGATGGAGTCAGTGTGCGACTGCGGAACGACGAGCGTGCCGTCCTCCTTCACGAACAGGACGTTGGCACCGCCGGTCTCCTCGACATAGGTGCGGGACTCGGAGTCGAGATACAGGTTCTCGGCATAGCCCTCGCGGTGAGCCTCCATCGTGGGCTTGAGGGACATGGCGTAGTTCAGGCCGGCCTTGATGTTGCCGGTGCCGTGCGGCGCGGCGCGGTCGTACTCGGAAACGCGCAGTTTAACGGGCTTGAGGCCACCCTTAAAGTACGGACCGACCGGGGTCACGAGAATGCGGAACGTGTACTCAGGAGCGGGAGCCACGCCGATCACGTCACCGGAGCCGATCATAAACGGACGCACGTACAGGGTCGCGCCGGAACCGAAGGGCGGAACCCAGGCGGCGTTGGCAGAAACGACCTGCTTGACGGCCTCAACGAACTTCTCCTTGGGGAACGGGGGCATCTCGAGGCGCTGCGCAGAGTTGTACATACGCTCGGCGTTCATATCGGGACGGAAGCAGACGATGCTGCCGTCCTCGGCGGTGTAGGCCTTCAGGCCCTCAAAGACCTCCTGGCAGTAATGGAAGATACCGCCGCACTCGGAGACATGCAGGGTGTGGTCGGTGGTCAGGCCGCCCTCGTCCCACTCGCCATCCTTCCAATGAGCCTCGTAGCTGTAATCGGTCTTCATGTAGCCAAAGCCGAGGCTACCCCAATCGATATCCTTCTTCTCGACAGTCATATGTCGCTCCTTACATACACAGTTGCATACTCGCGAACCCGCACGCAAGGACCGAGGCCGACCGCGTCGCAACGTCGCACGCCCGGAGCGTAGAGCCGGACGGGACACGCGAGCAGCATCAAAGCCGATGGCACGTCGATTCGCATGCACGAGATTGTACTCCCCGCACGCGTCTGATAAAACGCTTTTCTTTAACTAAGTAAAGTATTTTCATTTGACCGAAGCTGACGAGGCCCGCCACCGTAAACGGTGACGGGCCTCAACTGCACGGTTTGCGCGCTGGCTCGAGCTACGCGTTCTTTTTGCCCAGCTTAGCCTTAACCAGACCGACCACGGTCGGGATGATCGACACGGCAACGATGCCAACGATTAGCAGCTCAAAGTGCTCCTGCACAAAGGGAATGCCACCAAAGAAGTAGCCCAGCAGTGTAAAGAGCGTCGACCAGGTAATGCCGCCCAGCACGTTAAAGATGACAAAATTGCGCCAGTGCATGCCGCCCATGCCGGCGATAAAGGGCACAAAAGTGCGGATAAACGGGAAGAAACGGCCCAGGAAAATAGCCAGGTGGCCCCACTTGTCCAAGAAGTCCTCGGACTTTTTAATGCGCTCGGGCGTCATGGCCTTGACCTTGCCCGAAGCGATGATCTTTTTGCCAAAGAAGTGGCCGATCATAAAGTTGCACTGATCGCCCAGGATGGCTGCGGCCCATGCGGTGGCCAGAAGCGCCACGATGTTAAAGCCACCGTTATGGGCAAAGAAGCCCGAGGCAAACAGCAGCGAGTCGCCGGGAAGAAACGGGAAGAACACCACGCCCGTCTCGATAAAGATGATTAGGAACACGCAGCCGTAGGCCATAAGCGGGCCGGCGGCGATCCAGCTAGCGATCGCGGTGCGCGGGTCCTTAAGCAGCTCGGCGATAAAATTGATGAAACCCATGAAGTAAAACCTCTCAGTTGTGGGCGCGGACACGTCCAAGTTGACCAGTATACGGTTGCGATGCGAGCACGGGCCAAACCCCTCAAAAGTCTTACTTCATTACCAGCAAGTTTGCATAACTGACACCTGTCGCGCAAAGCCGTCCAAGATTGCCCTTCCTAATCCCTAGCGAATCGCTATACTTTATTGAATCGCATTGTCACGGCGCTAAGGGAGGGCGGCCGGTGAGCTTTATCAACACCATTCGTGAGGACATCAAGACCGTCCAGGCGCAGGACCCCGCAGCGCAAAGTGCCCTGGTCATCTTCTTGTCTTACCCCGGCCTGCACGCCAAGTGGAACCATGTGCCCGAGCACTGGCTTTGGGAGCACGGTCACCGCTCACTCGCCCGCGTGCTCTCGCAGATCACCCGCCATATCACCGGCGTCGAGATTCATCCCGCCGCACAGATCGGCAAGCACTTCTTTATCGACCACGCCATGGGCGTCGTCATCGGCGAGACCACCGTCGTGGGCGACAACTGCGTGCTCTACCAGGGCGTCACGCTCGGTGGTACCGGCAACGAGACCGGCAAACGCCACCCAACGCTCGGCGATAACGTCACCGTGGGCACGGGCGCCAAGGTGCTCGGCAACATCCGCATCGGCAACAACGTCAAGATCGGCGGCAACTCGGTCGTCGTTAAGGACGTGCCCGACAACTGCACCGTTGTTGGCGTGCCGGGACGCATCATCAAGCGCAACGGCTGCCGCGTGTTCGAGGAGAGCTTCGATGCCAAGCAGCATCGCGAGTACATGCCCGACGATGCCGCCGAGCAATCCGCGCTCAACCGTCAAGGCATCACCGAGAATGCCCGCCGCGTCAAGGAACTCGAGCGAGAGGTGGCCGAGCTCAAGGCCCTCGTCGCCAAGCTCGCGGACGAACGCTAGAGGCGGACGACCACCGACAACATTGACGCCAACGCAAAGGCGCGCCAGAGGATTCACCCCCGGCGCGCCTTATTTGTGATGCGGCAAAGAGACTGTCCCTTTGTCACATTATGCGAACTGGCTCAGATAGAGGTCGGCGTAGGCACCCTCGGCAGCCAGCAGCTCCTTATGCGTGCCCTGCTCGATAATGTTGCCGTGGTCCATGACCAAGATCAGGTCGGCATCCACGATCGTCGACAGGCGATGCGCGATCACAAAGCTCGTGCGCCCGCGCATGAGCGCGTCCATGGCGCGGCCGATAGCAAGCTCGGTGCGCGTGTCCACGCTTGAGGTCGCCTCGTCCAGGATGAGAATCGCCGGGTTGTTGAGCAGCACGCGCGCAATGGTCAGCAACTGGCGCTGGCCCTGGCTGATGCTTTCGGCATCGTTGGCCACACGCGTGTCATAGCCCTGCGGCATGGTGCGCACAAAGAAGTCGACCTGCGCGGCGCGTGCGGCCGCCACGATCTCCTCGCGCGTCGCCTCGGGGCAGCCATAGGCGATATTCTCGGCAATCGTGCCATCGAACAGCCAGGCGTCCTGCAGCACCATGCCAAACTGCTGCCGTAGCTCGCCGCGGTCCATGCGGCTCGTATCCACGCCGTCGAGCGTAATACGCCCGCCGTCAATCTCGTAGAAGCGCATGAGCAAGTTGATGAGCGTCGTCTTGCCTGCGCCCGTGGTTCCCACCACGGCAATCTTCTGGCCCGGCTCGGCGGTAAACGACACGTCGCGCATAAGCGGCTTGTCGGGCGAATAACCAAAGCGCACATGCTCAAAGGAGACGCGGCCCTCCACGCGACCCGGCAGCTTGGCGGCCTTGTCCGGCAGCGGATCGGCCTCCATCTCGGGCTCATCGAGCAGGTCGAACACGCGCTCTGCACTCGCCAGCGCGCTCTGCAGCGAGTTGAAGGTAAACGACAACTGCGTCATGGGCTCGGACGCCTCGTAGATAAACTGGAAGAACGCCTGGAACACGCCGACGGTCATGTGACCGGCAACCAGCATGCTGCAGCCCACAAGCGCAATAACGATCTGCGCCAAACGGCCGATAAAGCGCACTGCGGGGCCGACAGCATTGATCATAAAGTCGGCCTTGGTGCTCACACGAGCCAGTTCCTTCGAAGCCTCGTGCACCTCAGCGGAGCTCTGACGTTCGCGGTTAAACGCGCGGATCACCAGACGGCCCGAATAGCCTTCCTCGACCGCACTCGTAATCTTGGACACCCACTCCTGGCGCTCGCCCGTCACATCGTGTGTGCGGCGCGAGACGACCTTCGTCACCAGCAGCGACAGTGCCGTAAAGAACAGAAAGACGAGCGTAAGCCGCACGCTGAACACGAACATCACGCTCACAGCACCAACAACCGTGCCGATCGACACGAGCAGCTGCAGCAATCCGCGCTGCATGCTCTCGGACATCTTGTCCAGGTCGTTGGTCGCGCGGCTGACGACCTCGCCGGGACGATGCGCGTCAAAATAGGCGAGCGGCAGACGGTTGAGCTTTTGCGCGATGCGGTTGCGCAGGCGCAGATTGAGGCGTTCGGCCACACTCGACATCAAAAAGCTCTGGAGCGCATAGAACGAGGCAGCGGCAGTCCAGATCATAAAGTAGACGAAAATGGTCTTGCCGCAGTTCTCCCAGGTGATGCTGAAAGTGGTGTCGTTGGCAAACGCCACCTGAATGTGGCCCCACAGCTCATCGATCACGCGGGCGCTATATGCCGGCGCGGCGGTGTTAAAGATGACATAGAACACAATGCTCGCGAACACGATATAGAAGCGCCAATGGTCGCCGGCAGCCTCACTCCACAGGCTGCGCACCGTCGCCCAGGTGTCGCGGGGCGTCTCGTCCTCGTCTTCGTCGTCCACGTCGCGCATGCGCTCTGCCTCGGCGCGGGCACGCTCGTCCTCGGCACGTTCGTTTTCCTCGTACAGCGCCTGGCGACGAGCCTCGCGCTCGGCCGCGGCCCTGGCGGCGTCATCCAGCTCGGTCGACGCGGCAGCCGTTTCCTCGACCAGTCCCGCGGCAACGGCGTCATCAACGCCGCCCTGCTTCTTGAGCTCCTCGGTCATGCTACTCACCTCCCTTCATCTGCGATTCCGCGATGGCGCGGTACACCTCGCAGGTTTCCATAAGCTCGCCATGCGTGCCCAGACCCACAACCTCGCCATCCTTGAGCACGACGATCTGGTCGGCGTGCAAGATCGTCGAGATGCGCTGCGCGATGATGAGCACCGCAGCGTCACGCGTCTCGTCTCGCAACGCATGACGCAGGGCGGCATCGGTCTTAAAGTCCAGGGCCGAAAAACTGTCATCGAAGATATATAGATCGGCATGCTTCATGAGCGCACGGGCGATTGCCAAACGCTGGCGCTGGCCGCCCGAAAAGTTCGTACCGCCCTGGGCAACCGGGGTATCGAGCCCCTGCGGTTGGTCGAGTACAAAGGTGCTCTGGGCAACTTCAAGCGCGTGAAGCATGTCGCCCTCGGTCGCGCCTTCGTTACCAAAGCGAAGGTTGCTCGCCACCGTGCCCGAGAACAGCCACGCCTTCTGCGGCACATAGGCAATGCGCCCGCGGATTTCGTCTTGCGTAAGCTCGCGCAGGTCCACACCATTCAGGCGAATGGAGCCCTTGGTGGCATCGTGGAAGCGCAGCAGAAGCTTTGCCACCGTCGATTTGCCCGAGCCTGTCGAGCCAACGATCGCAGTCGTCTGACCGCGACGGCAGGCAAAGCTCAGGTCGCACAGGGTGTCCTCGTCGGCATCGTCAAAGCGAAACGACATGTGGTCGAACACGGCAACCGCATCGGCCCCGCCCTTTGAGTCGGACGCGGCCGCATCAAGCGTGCGCTGGCCATCGACGATGCTCGGCTCAATCTCCAGCACTTGCTTTGCACGGCTTAGGCATGCCGCGGCACGCGGAAGCGTCAGCACCACCATCTGGGCCATCATCACAAAGAACAGGATCAGAATTGCATACTCCAGCACCGCCGAGATACTCGCAATCTGCATGGCGTGGGCGCCTACGCGGTTGCCGCCCACCCACAGCACCGCCACCTCGGCGATGTTCATCAAAAAGAAGCTTGAGCTGTCGAGGCCCACAAACAGGTGGTTGACTTTGATGGCGTTGGCGGCGTATTCGCTAAACACCTCGTCCAGACGCCGTTCCTCGTGGCGCTCCTTGTTAAACGCACGGATGACGCGCACGCCCACAATATTCTCGCGCAGCACCACGTTCATGCGGTCGATAAAGCCCTGTAGGCGCATAAAAATCGGCGCCGCGTTGGCAACCGTAAAGACCGCCGCCACCAGCACAATCGCAACGACTACGCCCAGAAGCGTGCCCATGGCGGGATCGATAAACCAGGCGAAGATGATGCCCGCCACAGCCAAAAACGGCACGGGCAGCACCAGCTGAATCGTCTGCAGAATCGCCTGCTGAATCACGTTGATGTCGTTGAGCGAGCGCGTGATCATCGATCCGGTGCCAAAGCGCTCAAAATCGCTGGCCGCGAGCTCGAGCGATTTGTCGTACACGGCATTGCGGATATCGCAAGCCACGTTGGCGGCCAGGCGCGCCGAAAGATAGCAGCCCAGCACCGTGCCGCCGCTAGCCATGCTGGTCGCGATAAACATGTATAGGCCGTTGCGTAAAATGTAGTCGACATCACCCGTGGTAATACCGGTGTTGACCATGTTCGCCAGCATCGTGGGAACCAACAGCGTACCGACGTTATCCACCAGCAGCACCAGCAGCGTCACTGCGACAAGCCCTCGATATGGCTTTAGAAACCTCATTAACAGTCGCACGACTCCCCCTCACCTTGATTCTCGGCTTGGCTCTCGGCAGCGATATGCTGCTTAAAGGCATCGCACTCATCGCCGAGCACCTGAGAGAATTTGCCGATCAAGCGCATAATCTCGCGCTGCTCACATGGCTCAAGCGCGCCAAAGGCTCGCTGCTCGGCCTTGAGTGCCGGCAGCGCATAACGCTCGGCAAATCGCCTGCCCTCTTCGGTCAGGCTCACAACCTTGTTCTTACGACTGCCTTCGGCAAACTCCAACGTTGCGAAGCCCCGCGCCGTCAAGGTTTTAATTGCCGAGTTGATGGTCTGCTTGCTGTAGAACCATTCGCTTGTCAGACGGCTTACGGCAATACTGCCGCCCGCCGTGCTGGTGTCGACGAGCACCCAGTAGGCGCAGTCCGAAAGACCGCAGGCGCGTGAGAACTCCGAATAGATATGCTCGAGTCCATTGAGCATCCGGTCGAAATCGACCAGCGTAACCGCGCTATTCATCTATCCCGCCATTCGGTTGTCCGATTTTTGACCAATTTGTGTCTCTAGATTAGTCCGAGTTTTGACTATCGTCAACAGGCGTGCCGAAAATGGATGCGTCTTTATGACCTATCGCTAGAAAAAGACCGCCGGCGCGGGGGCAGCGCCGGCGGTCACGCGAAAATCTTGTTGTGTTGCCTGCTAGGCGGCGACGGCCTCGTAGACCGTAGCGCCCGAGAAGCTATCGTGCAGGCTCTTGCCGCAGATCCAAGGCAGCTCGACGACCTCGCAGACCGTGTTGACCAGCTCGGAGCAGTCAGTAAAGTGGCCCTTATCGTTGAGGGCCTCGCAATCCTGAACACGCCAATAGCCATCGGTGTGCGTAATGTAATACTCGTGATCTTCGATTGTCACAAAAGCGCGCGTCTTGGAACGCAGCAGCTTCAGAAATCCTTCGAAGTCGGTCTCGACGACATCTCCAGCCTGGAACATGATGTTACCTCCTGGCCCGGCGCCACCACGGCGCGTTGATAAACGTTGGTGCTCCTTTAGTAAAACCTTTATCAGAGCTTATGCGCGCATGATTTAGGCAAGTGGTAAAAAACCGCAGGGTAGACGGGATAAAACGTTTGACCAGCTCACTCGCTTCTCACATTTTGCCTGCGATTTTATGCAAACCTACTTTTCCAATTGGTAGCTAGCGTTATTTGAAGTTTCGCGCGCGATTACAGTTTTAGCTCGACGGGTAAGAACGGAGCATCTAAAACCAATGCCAGGAGGACCCATGGAGACCATCGAAGCGCTCATCCACCGTCGCAGCTGCCGCAAATACAGCGATCGCCCCGTCGAGGCCGAAAAGCTTGCACGCATTATCGAGGCCGGCCAGTATGCACCGAGTGGCATGGGCCGCCAGCCGGTGACCTTTGTCGCCGTTACCGACCCTGCAACCGTCGAGCGCCTCTCGCAGCTCAACGCCCAGGTTATGGGCAGCGATGGCGACCCCTTCTACGGCGCCAAAACCGTTGTGGTGGTACTCGTCGACCGCAACGTGCCCACGCATCTGGAAGACGGCTCGCTCGCCATGGGCAATCTGCTCAACGCCGCCTATGCGCTGGGCGTTGATTCGTGCTGGATCCACCGCGCACACGAGGTCTTTGACTCACCCGAGGGTCTGGAGTTGCTGGCGAGCTGGGGCCTGCCGGCTGATGGCAGCCTGCGCGGCGTAGGTAATTGCATCCTGGGCTATGCCGAGGATGTGCTTCCCGAGGCAAAACCACGCCGTAACAACGTGGTGTACGTAGGGTAACCCAGGAACGTCCCCTTCTGCCGGCCCTATGCAGTTGCGGTGAAATACGGACTGTTTTGGCTCTATATGAGCCCATTTAGTCCGTATTCCACCGCAACTTATCTTTATGTCTGGTTCGATGCGGCTTCGTTCTCCTGAGTCGCTTCGGTATCGTTGCTATGTTCGCCCTCGTCCTTTTGAGCATCGGCGATGGTGGAGGCTGCCGCAACAATGCCGCGCTGGGGCGCGACGCCCGTCTGGGTCTGAGCGCCCTCGACAACTTCTGTGCCTGCATGCGCGAGCTCGGGCGATTTAAACACTGCGTCCAAGTTGGCGCCACCGCCGGCGTAGCCAAGCGCAGCGAGTGCGATGACGATCGCTGCAACGATGACCGCGATCGGCACATAACGATGCCAACCAGCCGGGTTGAGTCCGCTGCGGCGAGCCGCCCCGCGGCTGATGTAACCGAGCGTTCCGTCATGCTTGAGTTTTGAGCCCACCACGCGTTTGCGGCCCCACAGTGAGGACTCTGCCTGCATTGCCAAGCGGGCGCTTGCCGAAGGATAGCCGTATTTAGTGCGCTTGAACGAGCCATCAAACCCCGAGGCGTGTTTACCCCACGTCACCGATGTTGTGCGTCGGCTGACCGGCGCGGCACTCCGCCTTCTGCGGCTCGGTTTTGAAGTCTCAGCCATATGCCCTCGCACGCCGTAACCAAATCGAAACAATAACGCTTTGGACTGTAGCACACGCGTCGCGCGCGGTCACGGGCGCCTCGCTCAACGGTCATCGTCCTTCAGCAAGCGCCACAGCGTTGTACGGCTTATGCCCAGCACCTCCGCCGCACGGGTTCGGTTGCCATGGAGATGGTCTACAACCAGATGCGCTATATCTCGCTCGGTATCGGCCAGCGGTCGCAGAATATACAGGTCGCTTTCGAGTGTCGGGGCGCCAAAGGTTGCGGTCTTAATCACGTCCTCTTGGGCGAGCACTTCCTCCGCCATAGCGCGGTCCACCGTGCCCGCCCCCACCAATATATACAGTCGTTCCGAGACCTCGCGGAGCTGCAGATAATTGCGCGGCCAGCGGTAAGCATCGAGCGTCTTCGTCGCCGCGACAGACAGCGTGGGCGCTGCCGTCCCAAATGCATCAGCGAGATATTCCAAATACCGCGCGACCTTCGTCGACGCGGCTCTCTGCTCGGCAATCGCCGGCGCCACGCTCACCGCGCAGGCAAAACGATCGGACACAAAGGCAGCCTGATCGCTTTCACTGCCGCCCGGCATGTCATTCGCCGTCAGCATCACATGGCAGCGCGTCGCCAGCGCGGTGTCGGCCATCGTGGAAACGAGCTCGCGGAGGCGCTGGGGGCCAACCGCGTTCCAGCCCTCAATGCAAAGAGTCAACCCCGTTTGGAACAACGGCGATTCGGAGCTTTTGAGCACGTGGCGCCAGCCACGATCGGTGAGCTCATCAAGCGCGACGGACACAAAGGGCTGGTCGACAAACGGGCCGTCCAAGTAGAGGCGCTTTGCGATCTCGACCTGTCCCGCGCCCAGCTCGCCCTCGAGCATAAGGGGCACGCCGCGCGCATAGCTCTCGGCGACCGGCGCAGCTACCGCAGCGGCACCCTCAACGATACCGTACGTGCTCGATTCGTAGCGGGCCTCAACTTCGTCGGCGTTGAGCCACTCGATGCCCGCATGCGCCGCGGCACCGCGCACCTCGCGGACCACGACGACCCAGAGGCTTACGCTCTCTTTGTCAGCGGGGCGAACGGTCAGGCTCAGGCGCGCACCCGCACGTCCCATAACCAGACGTGCGCCGTCTCCTATACGGTCGAGGCGCTCGACGACAAAAGCCGCGACATCCCGTTCAAGTGCCGCGTCATCCATGGTCGAGATCGCGACGTCCCCGCGCGCATCGATTGCTAATGCCGACGCCCCGGCAGCAGCCAGGGCGTCGATCAAGATATTCAGCTTGGCATCGCTATCCATGGTTTGCCCCTGTCCTCGGTGCCGTGCGACCGCCGACGGCCGCACGGTTGCATGTTTCAAAATTGAACGATATTGCTCACCAAACACTATAGGGCAGAAGGGGCTGCGCTGCGAGTATATGAGTTGCCCCGCATCGCCATCCTGGCGGGGCGATAAGAGCTCTTCGGGACTTATAAACCTGCGGACAAGCCATACCCGCAAGAGCTCCTATCGCTCCACCTCAGGCGTGCGGCAGCCAACATGTAGCGCGCAAATCGGCTGCCTTGCCTACCAGATTCCCAGCACGTGCTGCATGCCAAGGCTCATGCACGCAATGCCAATCCAGCAGCAAAAGCCCAATGCGATGGGCTTGCCGCCCTTTTTGACCAGCTCGACGATATCGGTATTAAAACCAATAGCCGCCATGGCCATCACGATAAAGAACTTCGACAGCTCCTTGATGGGCGCCGTAAAGGACGCGGGAAGCTGAAGCACCGTAGTGATCACGCTCGCCAGCACAAAGAACAGCACAAACATGGGAAACGCGCGTTTGAGGGAGAACATGCTTTTGGCGTCGCCGCCGGCCTTGCGCGCCAGATGCATCTGCCAGCAAGCAAGCGCCAGCGTGATGGGAATGATGGCCAGCGTCCTGGTGAGCTTGACCACCGTGGCGCTCTCGAGCACATTGGCGCCGGGATGCATGCTGTCCCAGGCGCTCGCCGCAGCCGTTACCGATGAGGTGTCGTTGATGGCGGTGCCGGCAAACAGGCCAAAGCCCTCGTTGGTCAGCCCGAGCATACCGCCGAGCGTTGGAAACACGAGCGCCGCGATAACGTTAAACAGGAAGATGACCGAAATAGCTTGGGCAATCTCGCGATCGTCGGCATCGATGACGGGTGCGGTCGCGGCGATGGCAGAACCGCCGCAAATCGACGAACCCACACCCACAAGCGTCGCGATCTTACCTGGCACGTTCATAACGCGGCAGAGCACAAAGGCGATGACAAGCGAGGTTGAGATTGTCGCCACGATAATCGGCAGCGACTGGGCGCCCTTGGACAGAATCTGGGAGAGGTTCATTCCAAAGCCAAGCAGGATAACCGCGTACTGCAAGACTTTTTTGGACGTATAGGTGACGCCGGCGGCGAGCTGTTCGCGACGATTCTTGGGAAAGACGAGCGCCAGGACCATGCCAAAGAGGATGGCAAATACCGGACCGCCGACCACCTCAATTTGTTTGCCGAGCAACGTCGCGGGAATGGCGATGATCAGGCAGAACAAGACGCCTTTCCAGCGCTCGCGTACGATGTTTGCCAGTTGCATATGGGATTCCTTCTTTCTATTTCACGTTTGCGACGGCTTATGATACGGCAACATTGAGCGCAGCCTTGCGCAAACACAGACTAAGATGCCGCAATAGTTCTCGGGCAAGAGCCGAATTACCCACCGCGGAGAGCTGATTCGCGGCATAATTAACAACTGACATATGAGTTTGATAGAACAGTTGCGAGGCGCTATGGAAGAATCGATGCACGTCGGCGAGCAGGAAACGAGCCTACAGGACCAGTCCTACCACACCATTCGACGCAAAATCGTCTACCTGGACTACAAGCCGGGCGAAAAGCTGGGCGTCAAGCAGCTTTGCGATGACCTGGACATGGGTCGCACGCCCGTGCGCGAGGCACTGGTGCGTCTGGCGCAAGAGGGCCTGGTGCGCACCGTGCCCCAAAGCGGCACCTACGTCTCACCCATCAACCTCACCCTTGCCGAGAGTGCCTGTTACATCCGCGAACATCTGGAAAAGCAGGTGATCGTGGAATGCTGTGCACGCGCCACGTCGGCCGGCATCGAGCAGCTCGACCGCGCCATCGCGCTGCAGGAAAAGGCCATGGCCGAAGAGGATCGCATCGGCTTCTTTTTGAGCGACAACCTCATGCATCACATGATTTTTAGCATCGCATGTCGCAGCACCGTGTGGTCGTGGCTCGAAGAGACCAATGCCGACCTGGAGCGCTTCCGCTGGCTGCGCGCCGCCACGCAGGTTCTCGACAATCAGGACATCGTGAACGAACACAAGCAGATTCGCCGCGCTATCGCCGGTCGCGACCCTATCGAAGCGAGCTTTTTGGTCAGCAAGCACCTGCATATGATGTTCCGCAACCAGACCGAGGTTCTGGACCAGTTCCCCGAGTACTTCGAGACCAGCAAGCTCCGCTAACCTGCCAAAACCACCACAAAGGGGACAGGCACCTTTGTGGTGGTTTCTCCGCACATAAAGGCCCGGCTCCGTCAAATGCGGAGCCGGGCCTTAGTTGTTAGGATGACGGAACTCGATTACTCGACAGTAACGCTTTTCGCCAGGTTGCGAGGTTGGTCAACGTCGCAACCGCGCAGGATGGCCACCTCGCGGGCGAGCAGCTGCAGCGGAACGCTCGCCGTGATGGGGCTGAACACGTCGCGGACTGCTGGTACGCGGATGATGCAGTCGGCGATCTTGTTGATCTCCTCGTCGCCCTCGGTGGCAACAACGATGACCTTGGCGCCGCGCGCCTTGCACTCCATGAGGTTCGACACGGTCTTGTCGTAGGTGGCACTCTTGGTGGCCACGGCGATGACAGGGAAACCCGGGTCGATCAGCGCGATGGGGCCGTGCTTCATCTCGCCGGCGGCGTAGGCCTCGGCGTGCAGGTAGCTGACCTCCTTGAGCTTGAGCGCACCCTCGTAGGAAATAGCGGCACCCATGCCACGGCCCACGAACAGCGCCGACTGCGCATCCTTGCACAGCAGGGCGGCCTCATGCACGGCCTCGGTCTGGGTATCCAAAATCCACTGGATCTGCTCGGCCGTATCGGAAAGCTCGCGGAACAGCATGCGCGCCTGCTTGGTGGTCAGGCGGTACTTGACCTGCGCCAGCAGCAGAGCCAAAAGCGTGAGGCTCACAACCTGGCCGATAAAGCTCTTGGTCGAGGCGACCGCAATCTCCTTGTTGGCCTTGGTGTAGATGACGCCGTCGCTCTCACGCGCCACGGGGCTGCCCACCACGTTGGTGATGCCGAAGACCTTGGCACCCTTGATGCGCGCGTCGCGAATGGCGGCAAGGGTATCGGCCGTCTCGCCCGACTGGGACACGGCAACGACAAGCGTCGTCGGCGTGATGATGGGATTGCGATAACGGAACTCGCTGGCCGCCTCAACCTCGGTGGGGATGCGAGCCCAGCCCTCAATGAGATTCTTAGCAATGAGGCCAGCGTGATAGCTGGTGCCGCAGGCGATCACGTAGACGCGATCGATATCGTTGAGCTCCTCGAGCGAAAGGCCCAGCTCATCGATATCGAGCTCACCGGCCGGTGTCATACGACCAACCAGCGTGTCGCGCACGACGCGCGGCTGCTCGTGAATCTCCTTGAGCATAAAGTCGGGATAACCGCCCTTTTCTGCCATATCCAGGTCCCAGTCGATGTGGGTGACCTTGGGCTCGATAACGTTGCCGGCCTCGTCGGTGTACTCGACGCCTGCGGGCGCGAGCTTGGCAAACTGACCGTCCTCGAGCACCACGACATCGCGGGTGGCGTCGATGAGCGCGATGACATCGGAGGCGACATAGGCGCCGGTCTCGCCCACGCCGACCACGATCGGGGAATCCTTGCGGGCCACGGCGATCACGCCGGGCTCGTCAGCGCACACGGCGGCCAGACCATAGGCACCGACCACGTGGGTGCAAGCCTCGCGCACGGAGGCCATCAGGTCGTGCGTCTCGGCATAAGCCTCTTCGATCAGATGCGCGAAGACCTCGGTATCGGTCTCGCTCTTAAAGTGGTGGCCGCGGCCCTCCAGCTCTTCGCGCAGCTCGGCGAAGTTCTCAATGATGCCGTTGTGGACGACGGCGATACGACCGTCGCAGCTGGTGTGGGGATGGGCGTTAACGACGGAGGGCTTGCCGTGGGTGGCCCAGCGGGTGTGGCCGATACCGCAGGTAGCGTCGCTATCGATATTGGAAAGCTCGCTCTCCAGACCCGCAACCTTGCCCACGCGGCGGATGACGTCGAGGTGCGCCGCGGCGCCCTCGCCCACCTCGAGCGCAACGCCCGAGGAGTCATAGCCGCGATACTCCATACGCTTAAGACCCGTGACCAGGATGTTCTTTGCAATATCAGAGCCGGTGTAGCCGACGATTCCGCACATAGGATAAATCCCTTCGTTCGCGTGACTGCAAGACGTCCACGCACAGGGGGCGCTGAGACGTATAACGTTCGAGTATTGTACTCACGCAAACGCAAGCTGATATACCAGAAGTGGTACCTCAACTTAGATACCACCCGATGCACACACGTCCAGCCGGTCCAAACCACCACAATGGGGACAGGCACCTTTGTGGTGGTTTGGACCGGGGCTGCGGCCTGTCCCGGCGAAAGATCTCGATCTGTAACATCTAGGACACCAAAAGCGGGCTTACTGTTACAGATTGAGATTTTCCGTCCGGCCTCGGCGTTTCGTCTCAATCTGTAACAGGTAGAGCTGGTTTTACCGTCCAGGTGTTACAGATCGAGACAATTGAAGGCCCAGGCAGCTCAAACCACCACAAAGGTGTCTGCCCCCTTCGTGGTGGTCGCGCTGGCAACGGCGTTTCCCCAGATAAAACCTGCCAAAATAAACCTGTCCCTTTTTGGTAGGTTTGGGATGCTACAATCTGGCTTGTACTTGAAACGCATCAAAGGGGCCGCTATGGCAAAGGTAAAAATCAGCGACGTCGCGCGCGAGGCCGGGGTTTCGTTGGGCACGGTTTCCAACGCGCTCAACCATCCCGAAAAGCTGCGCCCCGAGACCCTCAAGCTCATCAACGAGACCATCAATCGCCTTGGCTACCTGCCCAACCAAAGCGCCCGTCAGCTCGCGGGCGGCACCACCAAGTCTTTTGGCCTGGTCCTTCCCCGTCTCGACCACGGTTTTTCGCTCCAAATTGCCAGCGGCGCCCATAACGAGGCCCGCAAGCACGGTTACGACCTGCTCATCGCCAACGCCGATAACGACGATATTCTCCAGGACCATTACCTGCGCTACTTTATGGGCACGCAAATGTCCGGCGTCATGGTTCAGCCCATGGCATCCCCCGACTGGCACCCCGCAACGACCAAGATGCCCGTGCCGATTGTCCACCTGGACATCCATTGCTCCGAGCCCGGCTACTACGTAGCGGCCGACAACGAGGCACAAGGCCGCATCATCGCCGAGCTCGCCATCGCCCGCGGCACACGCCATATCACCGTTGTGGGCAGAGCGGCATTCATGCAGCTCACCCTGCGCGTACTTGGCATTCACAAGGCCCTCGCCCTGCATCCCGATATCAAAATTGAAGTCATTGACGCCGGAGAGTGGAATACCGCAGCCGACGGCTACAGCATTGGCGCTCAGATTGCCGGGCGCCCTGCCGACGAACGCCCCGATTTTGTCGTCGGCCTGACCGACGTGTTGGCCTCGGGCGTTATCTCGGCATTGGTCGACAAAGGCATCTCCGTCCCCGAGCAGGTTCGCGTGGCCGGATGCGACGGCAACCCACTCGCTTGGAGCGGGTCGGTCCCCCTCACCACGGTGGCACCGCCGGGTTACGAAATTGGCCGCAAGGGTGTCCAATTGCTGATGGAGCAAATCGAGAACAAGGTCCCGATAAAGACCAAGCATATCCGCGTCGGCTCCGCAGCGCGCACCGTCACCGCAGTCACGGCCGCCGAGGATATCAACCGCCAAGAACTCGTGCGGCCGTTCCTACTGGAGCGCGCCAGCACCCAGGCAAACACCCAGACCGACGCCACCGCCATCAACCTGGGCGCGTATCTATAGCACGTCGGCCAGTATGCCAAAACTCCGCCTAAGCAAAAGAGGCCCGACCATTGCCGGACCTCTTTTGCTTAAACGCAAACGTGGGCAATCGCTCGCTTCAACGCCGCAATTGTCTAGCGTGCGGCCTTGACCGCCGCCGCCAGATCGAACAACGTGTCGAGCACGACCTCGCAGCCATCCACCACGTCCTGCGGCAGCGGCACGATATCGGGCACAGCAAAGACATGGCAGCCGGCCGTGATACCCGAGACGCAGCCGTTGCGCGAATCCTCGACCACGGCGCACTCCTCGGGGGCAAAGCCCGCGCGCTCGCAAGCAAGCAGATACATCTCGGGGTCGGGCTTGCCGTGCACAACGTCCTCGCCACAGGTCACCGTTTCAAACTTGTCAAAGAGGCCGACCATCTTAAGGTTGCGTTCGGCCGTAGCGAGGCGCGACGACGTCGCAAGGCCCACGTGATAGCCCGCAGCCAGCAGCTCGTCTATGCACTCGGCGGCGCCGGCCTTAAGCTCCAGTTCGGTCTTGACCATCTCATCGCGAATCTCCTTGTGGCGGGCATAGACCGCCTCGGTGGTTTCGTGGCTACCGTAATGCTTATCAAGGATGTCCATGACATCGGGTAGGGTGCGACCGATAAACTGATGGATCAGCGCTTCATCAATCGCGACCCCCAGCTCGGCAGCGCCCGCCTTCCATGCCTTAATGCCCAAACGCTCGGTATCGACCAGCGTTCCGTCCATGTCAAAAATTACAGCCTTGATCATATCGGCCCCCTCACCGGATTGTGTTACTGCCACTCTACCGCACTTTACAAACTTGTATATAACGTATATAGCATATTGCACTTTCGTTACATAGATAGAAGTCTTATGGCAAGTAACGCATTAGGATTATAGTTTTCGACCGAGTACTCAACGATAAGGATCGTTTCATGATTTTAGACACCGCGGCACCCGCAGAGGAGCTTCAAGACAAGCTATCGGCGCTCGAACAGCTGCTTTTGGCATACGGGCGCGTGGCTATCGGGTTTTCCGGTGGCGTCGACAGCAGCTTTTTGGCCGCCGTATGCGCCCGCATCATGCCTACCAATACCCTCCTCGTTCACCTCACCACGCCGCTCATCGGCACGCCCGAACAGGCTTCGTTTGAGCGATCCGTTGATGGACAAGTCAATGAAGGGGCGCATTTTAAGCTCCCCGTGCTCAATCTTTCGGTCGATCAGCTGCAGCTCCCCCAAGTAGCCTGCAACGATGCCAATCGCTGCTACCACTGCAAGCACGCCGGCTTTACCGCCATCGTCAACCACGCCAAGTCGCTCGGGTTTCCCACCGTCATCGATGGCAGCAATGCAAGCGATCGCGGTGACTACCGTCCCGGCATGCGCGCGGCAGAAGAGCTCGGCGTACGATCCCCTCTCATGGAGGTCGGCTTTACCAAGGACGAAGAGCGCGAGCTGCTGCGCGCATGGGGTTATCCCGTTTGGAACCTGCCGGCGGGAGCATGTCTTGCCACGCGCGTCCCCACGGGCGAGGAGCTTACGCGCGAGAAGGTCTCCCTGATTCGCGCCTGCGAGGATTACCTGCACGATCTTGATTTGGCACAGGTACGCGCGCGCTTGGTCGGCGGCTGCATGCATATCGAGGCCGCACCCGCAGATGTCGCCAAGATTGCCACCCTCGGCGGTGCCGCCGTCGATGCCGAGGGCAAAACCCCGCTGCCCGCCGTTATCGAGTCCGCGCTGCGCGAGCTGGGCTGCGGCCATATCTCCCCCGAGGTCACCCCCTACATCCACGGCAACATGAACCAATAGCGCATCCCGATGAGTTGCGGTGGAATAGTTCCTGTTTTGCGGCCTATCAGGCCCCAACAGGAACTATTCCACCGCAACTTCGTTTGGCGGGCATTGACCCGCAAACCCGCCAATAAGGGACAGGTTCATTTTGGCAGGTTTTATCTGGGGAAACGCAAACAGGGCCACGGCGCTATAAAACGTCGCGGCCCTGTTCTATTTATGCCAGCACGTATTGATACGTGTCTCCCATGGGCACAAAAGTGACCGGCAACTCACCGCCGGCAGCCCCAAGCGCAGCCGGCAACCATGCCGCCATGTACTCCATGCCCGGCTCCTCGCCGTTAAAATGGCCCATATGGATGGCACATTTCCCCTGACCGAGCATTGCGGCGTCGCGGATGTACTCACTCACCGTAAAGTCGATAAACTCCATGGCCAAAATGCAATCGATGTCATCAGAGTCGATATGGGCAATCTCGTCGTTATCTCGTCCCATAATGTGCATGGGAATCTCGACATTGCGAACGAGCGCGTCACCGTCGCCGATCAAGCGCGTTCCATTTAATCCAAGCTTGTGTACGAGCGCCAGCGCAAGATCGCGGGCCGGCGTTGGCTCAATGCGGTACCTCATGAATGACTTGTCTACCGCGGAGCCAAGCCAGTCCATCTTGGCCGCAAATCCGTAAAAGATGCCGTCGACCATCGAACCGTCCGAGGCGAGCGGAACGCCCGAGTGGATATAGTCATGGCAACGCCAAACCGCTCCACCCCAATCGTCAAGCAAGGCGCACTTTGCCTCAAAGGTCTCGTTCCCCGCGACCACTTCACGGCTGTCTCCGTGGTTCCAGAACAGCGCCTCGTGCGGAACAATCAGGTTGGCGCCAAGCTCCTTGGCACGGCTAATTACCTCCGCCGTAGCCCAAATGCATGTAACGATTCCGGTACATTGCTGATCGATGTTGCCGTAAAGCACCCGATCGCGCGTCGTCGCAAACTCGATGGGCTTACCGGTAAAAGCATCGATGCCGCGGCAATAGTCTTGGATAGCTTGAATAGCCTCACTGATAAGCATATGTAACAACCCCTTCGACATAATATGCAGGGCGGCAGCAAACATACCGCCCTGCGGAATCATCTATAGGCGGCATTTTTTGAGCTGAACCACCTATATGCGACCGCTTTTCTAGCGCTCGGAAATCGGACCGTTCTCCAGCTCATCCTCGCTAAAGCCAAAGAACCAGGCAACGGCAAAGCTTACGATAAAGCCAGCTGCCGAAGCGATAGCGGCACAGACCAGGTTCTCGTTGCCACCGCCGACAAACGTCATAATATTAAGCACGTTTGAAGCAGCACCAGCAAGATAGGCATTCACATGCAAAGCGATCGCCCCGGCACCGGCGACAAATGAACCCGCCATGCAGGCAACGAACAGCTTACGATAGCGGAACAGCATGCCATAGATAAACGGCTCGCCGACGCCTCCAATGAGCTGGGCGACAAGATAGCCGGCACATTGGCTCTTTTCCTCCTTGTTGCGGAGTTTGAGCCATGTCGCAATCTCCGCTCCATAGGCAGCCCACAGCGAAACCGTAGTAGCGACCATAATAAAGCTGTCAGAGGCCGTCGACATGAAGTTTGCAATGGCAATCATAATGACCGCGACATGCATGCCCGTAATGACCATGGGCAACCAAATTGCCGCAAGCAAGCCGCCACCAATAATCGCCGCGATGCCTCCCTCGGCGCCGAGGAACCCAAAGATTGCAGCCAGACCGTTGCCGCACAAAGAGCCAAGAGGGGCAAGCAGGCAAAGCGCAAAGGGGACAGTCAGAGCAAGCGTGCAAAGCGGCGTAAACACCGTAGTAAGCGAATCAGGCATATGCTTACGCAGGAACTTTTCGAACACGGACATCAAGGCCACTGTGAGCAGGACGGGAATGACCGTCTGTGCATAGTTTTCAGGCACGCAGGGGATGCCGTAGACGCTAAAGGCTTTTCCCTCGGCTGCCATTTGCATAAACGTCGGTTCGATAAGCACACCGCCCATAAAAGCACCGTACATAGGCGTGGCGCCAATGTTCTTGGCGGCCGAAAAGCCCAAGAAGACTGGTATAAAGTAGAACGTCACGTTGTAGAGCATATTGAGCAGGACATATAGATCGCTCGTATCCGCAATGAGATTGAGCATCGTTGGCCCGAGTACGACGGCAACGGTTTTGAACATGCCCGAAGCGAGCAGCAATGGAATCATCGGAACCATGGAGCCCGAGAGGTAGTTAAGAATCGCATTGCCAACGGCTGCCGGGGTAAGCGGTGTTTTGACTCCACTTGCGTCGAGGTTCTCGTCGATACTCTCCTGCTTGGCCAAGCCGCTCATCTTGATGAGCTCGTCATATACCTTAGGCACGTTTTGCCCAATAATCACCTGGAACTGCCCACCAGATATTTGAGCGCCGATGACGCCGTTAATCTTTTTAACAGCGTTAATGTCGGGCAACTCCATATCCTTAAGGTTAAAACGCAGACGCGTCATGCAGTGGGCTGCAAAGGTGATGTTGTCTTTGCCACCCAACGCCTCGAGTACATCGGCTGCGATCTTCTTATTGTCAGCCATATCATCTTCCCTTTCGAACGATCCGGTTCCTTCCTCGCTGCGCGCGCGAGGAGACAAAGCGGACGGTGGCCTGCCGCCCACATGGAAATATTCGATTGTTGAGGGAAACGGCGTAAAGACAAAAAGCTCCAAAACGAGACATCGACAGGTCGCCCTGTCTTTACGTCACGCTTCGGAAGCTCAGCTCTCGAATAACACCTTATGTGGCCCAAGGTTATCAGCTCTGCCATGTGAACGGCGGCCTCATGGCGCCCAAAAGCCTGCGAACGGTAGGCTTTCTTCCCCGAACGGTATAGAAAGCGCCTATTTGTCGGCTAACACCTCGCCCGTCACGTTGCCGGCATAGACCCGATTGACATGGAGCATGAGATACACCTTCTCCTCGGGCACGATGGAGGCATGATACGTTTCCTCGATAAGTTCTGCCATTTTGTCAACACAAGCCGCTATAGCCGGATGCTCTTCACAGAGAGGACGATAGAGCGCCGCATTATCGGTATTAAGCGGCTCCCCGGTGCGGACGCGCTCTAACAAGTAGCGTACATGAGTGTCATAGCGCGCATAGTCAAAAGCATCGCGGTCAACGGCGATAGCAAGATCTTTCTCGATAATCGCTACGAGCTTTTCAATCAGACGTTCCTCGCGGCGGACGTCGTTTGACTTTGCCTTACTAGAACTTGCCATAACGCTGTTAACGATGCAGAGCGCGATGCCTGCCCTCTCCCCGCGTGGCATAGATAAACCGAATTCGCGCTCTATGCCAGCATGGGCAAGCGCCGCAATCTTAAATTCAATAGGATATTGCTGCTGAACGTCACAAGAAAGCGGCATCTGAACATACATGTGCTCACGACAGCGCTTGATGGCAAAACTAATGTGGTCGGCAAGCGTAAAAGGGAGGTTCGCCGACAGCTCGCGAGAAATGTTGGCGCGCGCGACATCGGCAATCTGCGCACTAAATTCCATTACCTTGGGATCGATCTCGTTAAGAAGTGGCAGGTAGCGTGCATCAACGTTGTAAAACGTGCGCTCAATCTGCGCAAGTGAAACCTCATCGGGGCCGTCAGGGAAACCAATGCCTTTCCCCAGCGCCACAAGCTCGGTTCCCTTATCGTTGACAAGCAAGGCGGCATTGTGATTAATGCGCTTAACGACCCTCATGATGCCTCCGAAAATAGGCGCAGCCGAAGGGCAAGCGCAATGAATTCCAGTTAAGATGGTTCGCCTCGATTATTCCACGCAACGTCACGCGAGACAAGCAAACCCGAGCCACCACAACCTGCCAAAAAGGGACAGGTTTATTTTGGCAGGTTTTATCTGAGGAAACGCCGAATAGCTCCACATGCACAACCACCGCAGCTCCATATGAGACAAATGAATCAACAGCGTCTATCCCAAATCTTGAGTATTTGTTCGACAGAACGGCCCCTGCCGGCTCCTGCTAGACTGGTAGATTCCCAACTGTCCATCCAGGAGCCTCAATGTCGCGCAAGTCCGCCTACAAGCAAGTACTTTCCATCGGCACCGCCGTGGTGCTGGGGTTTGCGCTGTTCACAGGGTCGCTCGACGGAGCGCCCAAGTTGTTGTCGCCTCAAAGCGATGAGCAGGCGGCGGCTCTGGCCGAAAAACAAAACGAGAGTCCCGACCGCACCGACGACGAGGCAGACCTAGTCGCTCGACTCGAATCGGGAACAGCGAGCTCCTCGGACTCCCAAAACAATCAAGACGCTGGCGATGACTCCGATTCCGCCGCAACCGACACCGGTGACGACGCTTCCACAGACGGCGCTGCCACCCCCATCGACGAGGTCGAAAACCCCGATCTCGACCGCGCCCGCGGCGTATACCTCAGCAGCATTCCCGACTACGCCGGCAATCCTTACGTTGCTCTTCGCGCCGACAGCACGCACCCGCTCGGCACGCCATCATTCACGCTCGATGAATACGAGCGCGCCACAGAAGAGGGTTGCTTTAAGAAGTTCTCCAAGCTCGACAGCTTGGGTCGCACTCGCAAAGCGCTCGCCTGCGTGGGCCCCGAATCACTCGGTCAAGGCAAGCGCGGCGATATCTCGCGTATCCACCCCGCCGGATGGCATCAGCAGCGCTATGACTTTATTCCGGGCCAGAGCCTCTACAACCGCTGCCACCTTATCGCCTGGTCGCTCTGCGGCGAAAACGCCAACCGCAAGAATCTCCTCACCGGCACGCGCTATCTCAACGAGACGGGCATGCTACCGTTTGAAGAGCAGATCCTCGACTACATCCGCGATACGGGCAACCATGTTCTCTATCGCGTCACACCCATGTATAACGAAGAGGAGCTTGTCTGCCGTGGCGTGCGCCTTGAGGCGCAATCGGTCGAGGACCACGGCAAGGCCCTCTGCTTCCACGTGTACTGCTACAACCTGCAGCCGCACGTGCAGATCGACTACGCCACCGGCCGCAACCAGGCCTCGGGGGACTAGTGCCGACCGCGCCGCCCATAACAGAAAAATGATCCGTTTTCCTCCGTCCCCAAGGGATCAAATAAGGCCGCCCCGGTTACCCAGGGCGGCCTTTTCGTCAGCACCTACATTGCAGGCAAAACCACACGTTACTTGGCGCGGCCCTCCTCATAGCGCTCGACCAGTTTGGCCTGAACGTCATAAGGCACCTGCTCATAGCCCGCGGGCTTCATGGTAAAGTCGCCCGTGCCGCGCGTGATGGAGCGCAGGCGCGTCGAATAATCCGTCAGCTCGGCCAGCGGCGCCTGGGCAATGACCACGGTGTCTCCGCGCTCATCGGTCTCCATGCCCGTCACGCGACCACGCGAGGCCGAGATGTCGCCCATCACGGCGCCGGCGTAGCTCTCGGGGATAGTCACCGTAATTTCCTCGATGGGCTCCAGCACCACCGGGTCGGCATCGGCGCATGCCTTGCGCAGGCCGATGCGAGCCGCCGCGCGGAACGCCATCTCGTTGGAGTCGACGCTGTGATACGAGCCATCGTACACAGCCACGCGAATGCCCGTGAGCGGGTAGCCGGCAATGATGCCGTCTTTCATGGTCTCCTGGACACCCTTGTCCACGGCGGGGATCAGCGAGCGCGGAATGCGACCGCCCACGACCTCGTCCACAAACTCATAGCCGTCGCTCGTGCCGTCGGGCCCAATGAGCGGCTCAACGCGCAGCCAGCAGTCGCCATACTGGCCGGCGCCGCCGGTCTGCTTCTTATGGCGACCCTGGGCGCTCGCCGTGCGGCGGATGGTCTCGCGATACGGAATGCGGATCGGCACGCTCTTGGCCACGACCTTGGTACGGTCCTCCAAACGGTTGAGCAGCACCGAAACCTGCGCCTCGCCCACCGCCGAAATGATGGTCTGGCCGGTCTCCTCGTCGCGGTCGATGCTCATAGTCGGATCGGCCTTGCAGGCCTTCTCGATAAACGTGTAGAGCTTCTCTTCGTCGCCGCGGTTCTCGGCCTCGATGGCAATGCGATACTGCGAGTTGGGAAACTTAAACGCCGCTGCCTCGACCTTACCGGTAATGGAGAGCGTGTCACCCGTCTCTGCCGCCAACTTGGGCGCCACGATAATGTCGCCGGCATAGGCGTGACCGACCTCGGTCATGTCGCGGCCGCACATCACATACAGGTGAGCCAGACGATCGCTCTTGCGGGTACGCGCGTTGATCAGCTCAAGGCCCGGCTCAAGCGTGCCCGTCAGCACCTTGATAAAGCTGATACGACCCTGCTGCGGATCGGCCAGAGTCTTAAACACAAACGCCACCGGACGGTCATCGTCACTCGAGATCTTGAGCGAATCACCGTCGATGAGCGGCATCTCGCCGTAGTCCGTCGGCGCCGGGAAGTATGTGGCGATATCGTCCATCAGCGAGTTGACGCCCTGCTCCTTAATGCAATCGCCCGCAAAGACCGGCACAAAGATGCGCTCGGCGATCGCCTTCGACAGCAGGCCTTCGAGCTCCTCCTGTGTCAGCGTCTCCTCGCCTTCCAAGTACTTCATCATCAGCTCGTCGTCAGCCTCGGTCACCAGCTCGCACAGATGGTCATGGGCTTCCTCGGCCTGGGCACGATACTCCTCGGGAATCTCCGACTCAACGGCTTCGGTGCCGTTGCAATGACGCGCCTTCATGCGCACCAGGTCGATGATGCCGTCAAAGTCCTCGCCCTCGCCCCAGGGAAGGGTCACGGCGCCCAGGCGCGTACCAAAGCGCTCCTGCAGCAGGTCCATCGTGGTCGCAAAGCTGGCCTCGGAGCGCGACAGGCGGTTTACGAACACCGCACGCGCCAGGCGCAGGTCCTCGGCGGCATACCAGAGCTTAACCGTCGTAGGCTGTGGGCCGGCCTCGGCATCGACCACAAACAGAGCCGTCTCGCAGACGCTCATCGCGGCAAAGGCGTCGCCGATAAAATCGGGGTAGCACGGGGCATCGAGCACATTGATGCGCGCGCCCTTCCAGTCGATCGGTGCAATGGTCGTCGAGATGGAAAATGCACGCTTGACCTCTTCGGGGTCATAGTCGAGCGTGGGCTTGGTGCCGTCGTGTCCGCCCAGGCGGGCGGTCTTGCCGGAAAGGTGGAGCATGGCCTCGGCGAGTGAGGTCTTGCCCACCCCGCCTTGGCCTACGAGCACCACGTTCCTTACATTACCGGTCTTGGGAGCACCCATGATGACCTCCTTGCAGGGCCGCGCGCAATGCGCGACGCCAACGGGGAGAGTTCGCGGTCGGTGCCGTCCCGGGAGCAGCATGGTCGGCAGCCGAGCCGACTCACCCTCCAAATGTCCTATGCCACCACCCTACCCTCACGGGCGGCTGTCCATGCACACCTTTCGGCGCACGTATGAATACAGGCGGCGAGAGGAAGAGACAAGCTTGTGAGGCGATTATTGAACCCCGTCGATGCAAACAAAAAGCCGCCACAGACCGTAAGACCTGCGGCGGCTTCACCTCAATTAATAGTTGAGTAAATACCTGAGCCTACCCCTCGATGCGACTCAAGAACTCACGCGTGCGCTGCTCGCGCGGATGGTCGATAACCTGCTCGGCCGGACCCTCCTCAACAATGCGGCCGCCATCCATAAAGACCACGCGATCGGCAACATCGCGCGCAAACTGCATTGCGTGGGTCACGATCACCATCGTCATATTCTGCGCCGCAAGGTCTTTAATGACACGCAGCACCTCGGCCGTCAGCTCGGGATCGAGTGCCGAGGTCGGCTCGTCAAAGAACAAGATTTCCGGATCGAGCGCCAGGGCGCGGGCGATGCTCACGCGCTGCTGCTGACCGCCCGAAAGCTCGCAGGGCACCTTGTTCTCGTTGCCCGTAAGCCCCATCTGCGCAATAAGCTCGCGTGCACGGGCCTCCGCTTGCTCGCGCGGGCGCTTGAGCACGCGAATCGGCGCGTCAGTGATGTTTTTCATCACCGTATAGTGCGGGAACAGATTGTAGTTCTGGAACACCAGGCCAAACCGTGAGCGCGCCTGCTTGGGAACATCGCCCTTCGCATAGACCGCACCCGACCCCGCGTCCGTCGCGACCACAAGATCACCAAACGAGAGCGAGCCGCCGTCGAGCGTCTCGAGCAGCGTGGCGCAGCGCAGTAGCGTCGACTTACCGCCGCCCGAAGGCCCGATAATCGCCACGACCTCGCCGCACTTCACCTCGAGCGAGATATCCTTGAGCACCTCATTGCCGCCAAACGCCTTGCGCGCGTTCGTTATTTCCATTACCGTTCCGGACACGGGAACCTCCATGTGTTTGAAGAGTCAGCGAGCGTGTGGCTGACGAGACAATGTGCTCCGAAAGAGGAGCGCCGCGTACTTCTGTACGCAAGCGACGGCTTGAGGCGCAGATTGGCCGTCAGGCACGCGCGCAGCGTCGAGCAGTCCGCCGTTCGTTAGAACGGCGGAACGACCTAGTCATGGTAGTAATCCAATTTTTTCTCGGCAGCGCCCAGCAGCATCTCGACCACGAAGTTAAAGACCCAGTAGATCAGCGCTGCAATCGCAAACGGCACCATGCTCACCTGCGAGGCGACCAGCGCCTTGGCCGTCGAGAACATCTCGCCCACGCCGATGGCAAACGCCAGCGACGTGTCCTTGACCAGCGTGATGATCTCGTTGCCCATCGCCGGCAAAATTCGCTTGGCGACCTGCGGCATCACGATATACAGAAACGTCTGCGTGCGCGAATAGCCCAGCACCTCGGCGGCCTCGTATTGACCGCGCGGAATGGACTGCAGGCCCGAGCGATAGATCTCGGCAAAATAGCCGGCGTAGTTGATGATGAACGCCACGACGCACGCCGTCCACTTGGAATCGGGCGTGAGCGAAATGCCGAACACGTAGTACGGGGCAAAGTAGATAGCAAACATCTGCAGCATGAGCGGCGTGCCGCGCATGACCGAGATGTAGATGCGCGCAATCCAACGAAGCGGCGCGATTTTGCTCATGCGCATAAACGCCACGGGAATTCCCAGCGGAATCGACCCCAGCAACGTCAGCACAAATAGCTGCAGGCTGACCAAGAACCCCTGGCCAAGCATCTGCATCATGACCTGAATTGACATTACTTAAGCACCCAATTATCGAAAGACAGACCGTAATCTGCATATTTATCGCAGAGGTCCTTAACCGTGCCGTCCTCATAGAGCGCCTTGAGCGACTCGGTCACGGCGTCGGCAGACTTGGTGTCGCCCTTCTTAAAGCCAACAGCGTAGTGCTCGTTGGACAGCGGCTCATCGAGCTGCGTATAGGCATCGGGCTTAGCGGCAAGCTGATACTGAGCGATCGAGAGGTCGCACGCAACGGCATCGACCGCGCCGCTCTCGAGCTGCATAAACGCCGTGTTGTACTCGCCGATGGTATCGAGCGTGGCAAACGTCGCGGCCAGATCCTTCTGGTCGCCCTCGAGCACGTCCTGCGCGGCGGAATCAGTCTGGGTGATCACGGTCTTGCCCGCAAGGTCATCCCAGCTCTTGATGCCCGCGTCCTTCTTGACCACGAGCACCTGCTCGTTGAGCATGTACGGCTCGGAGAACGTGTAGTCGTCCTCGCGACCCTCCATGGTAAAGCCGTTCCAGATGCAGTTGATGACGCCCGAGTTGAGCAGCGTGTCCTTGGCATCCCAGTCGATAGCCTCATACTCAACGTCCCAGCCCTGCTTGTCGGCAACGGCCTTGGCAAGGTCGAGGTCAAAACCGGTGTACTCGCCGTCGTCGCCCACAAAGCCATACGGAGGATAGGACTTGTCAAAGCCCACGACGAGCTTCTTGGACTCCGCCGCGCCCTTCACGTCCTTGGCTGCGGCAGAACCTGCTGCGGAGCCCTTGTCGGCGCCGCCGCCACAGCCAACCAGGCCAAGGCCGAGTACCGTGGCAAGCGAGCCGGCTAGACCAACAAACTGGCGACGAGACATATCGGTATTCATGGTATCCCCCTTGATAGCACTTTAGTTAGGTAAAGTGAGTCATGTAACGTTCAGAATCATACACTCTACCTTGATAAAGTACAAGGGAGGGGTTGCCCGGCACGGGCGGGGAGCGGCGCGTAATTAAGTTTCCTGCTCTACAGTCCTGCGCAAGACGGAAAGCACGCGTGGAGCACAAGGTTGGAGCACCCGGCTGGGCGGCACCCGGCGCGGAGTTTAATTTGCTGCTCTACAGTCCTGCTCACGACGGAGGCCACATTAAGTGGCCTCCTGTTCGTGCGGAACTCGCGACAAATTAAACTCCGCGCCGGGTGCCGCCCAGCCGGGAGACAACGTACTCGGGACCTAAAATAGCCTCCTCCAAACGAGCACGTTGAATGCACGGTACAATTGCTTCGGACTTTTCTTTTATTTAATAGTGGAGTTATCGATGGCAGAATCTCGTGCTGAGCGTAGGGCTCGTCGTGCTTTGATCGAAGCGGCTGAGGGGTCGGAGGAGAAAAAGGCTCCTAAGAAATCTAAGTCGCCTAAGGATGCGAAGGTTAAATCGGGCAAGAGCAAGGTTAAAGCCAAGCGTTCTGGCACTCGTCAGGGTGGAACCAAAGATTCCGAGGCTCGCTCTAAGCGCTCGCATAAAGATTCGGCCAAGCCTGCTCGTAAAGCTGTGGATCCCAAGTCGCCTTGTTCCATCATGAGGGCTTGTGGTGGGTGTACGGCGCTCAATCGTCCCTACAAGAAGCAACTGGCCGCTAAGCAGGCTGCTATGGAGGAGTTGTTTTCCGAGCTTTGCGAGCGTGAGGGCATCGCCGTTGATCCTATTCGCGGTATGGGTGTCACCTTGGGCGATCCGGGTAAGTATCCTGCGCCGCGTGGGTTTCGTCATAAGGCCGCGACTCCTTTTGCTCCCGGTAAGGAGGGCGCTGTCCGTTGCGGTTTCTTTGAGCGCGGCACGCACAAGATCGTTGCCGTGCCCGAGTGTCCTGTCGAAGCGCCGGGTGCCCGTCAGATTCTCAACGGCATCGCACACGAAGCCGAGCGCCTGCACATTCCCGCTTTTAACGAGGACAAACATCTGGGCCTGCTTCGCTATGCCGTCGTTCGTTGCGGCTGGCGTACCGACCAGATCATGGTTACCCTCGTGACCGCCCAGCGCGATCTTCCGCATGCGCAGGAGTTCTTTGAGGCCGTCGCCGCGCTCGATCCGCATATCGTCACCGTTGCGCAGAATATCAACGGGCGACCCGGTAACGCCATCCTGGGCGAGGAGACTCGCATCGTCTATGGCGCCGAGTGCATGCGCGACCAGCTGCTCGGTTGCGAGTTCGATATCTCCCCTACCGCGTTTTACCAGACCAACCCGCAGCAGACCGAGCTGCTCTATCAGCTCGCGATTGACGGCATGGACCTGCAGCAGGGCGACGTGCTTATGGACGCTTACTGCGGCAGCGGCACCATCGGCCTGTGCGCCGCAAAAGATGCTCAGGACAAGGGCGCTGGCATTATGCTGCTCGGCGTTGAGCGCAACCCTGCCGGCATCGCCGATGCACGCCGTAATGCCGAACTCAACGGCCTCACCCGCAACGCGTGGTTTATGGCCGACGACGCCACCGATTACATCCTGGACGCCGCCGACAACAACGAGCGCGTCGACGTTCTCTCCATCGACCCACCGCGCGCCGGCTCTACGCCCGAGTTCCTTGAGGCCGCCTGCACGCTCAAGCCGCGCCGCATCACCTACATCAGCTGCAACCCTGTGACCCAGGAGCGCGACCTACACCAGCTCCTCGACGGCGGCTACCGCCTGCTCAAGATCACGCCGGTCGACATGTTCCCCCATACCGACCACACCGAGACTGTCGCGGTCCTCGAGCGCCGCTAATCACCAGCACAAGAAAGGGGCGGCCCATCTGGACCGCCCCTTTTCATGGCGATGCGAACGCCGTTACATGCTCTTGCGCAGGTCGCATACACCAGCCGCCGCCATCTCGCGCAGCAGCGTCTCGCGGTCGCGCGTCACAATCAGATCCAACGGGAAGTGAATCTCGTCGAGCATCTTACGGGCATGGTCGAGCTTGCCAATGGCCATGCCGATGTGCGCGTCGGTCGAAACGCCAATGCCCACACCCAGCTCGGCGCAACGCACGGCGATCTTGCGGCACACGTCCCAATGCTCGGTATCAGCGCCATGCTCAAGACTATGGTTGTTGATCTCGATGATCTTGTGCTTGGCCTTGGCCGCCAACAGCACCTCATCGATATCGAACGGCACGCCCGAACGACCCGTATGCCCAAGCATGAACACCTTGGGGTGCTCCAGGGCATTGATGTACATCTGGGTCGTTTGGGCGAGCGTCGCGCCTTCGGCAAACTGCGGGTTATGCACGCTTGCCACCAAATAATCCAAATTACGCGTCACCAAATCGAACAGCGTATGCTGACGGCTGTACGCATCGCCGGCGATATCGAGCGAAACGGGAATGTCTTCGCCAAACAAGCTACCGTCCAGCGATACGATATCGGCCTCGGCGCCACGGAGCAACAGCACGCCGCTCCAAATGCGCGGCCAGATATCCTGGTTGATAAAGAACTGGAAACTACGCAGGTCATTGGGACAAGGTGTAACCATCGAACTTAAATGATCGGCGGAACCGAGCACCTGAAGGCCGCGCTCGGCCGCCCAATATATGTTCTGCTCAATGGTCGAATACGCATGCGCAGAGAACATCGTATGAGTATGGATATCACAAGAAAGCAGGTAGGGCATCGGGTCTCCTTATCCGGTATGGCCGTCGCGTATATTCATTGTACGCATAGCCTTCGGCAGTCGTAAAACCGCTTCATCCCAATCACACAACGGCACAGACAACGGGGTCCGGCTTAACACCAAACCCCGTTTCACGTAAAACATTACAAGCAGAGCGCTTTACTTTGAACGATACTCATCTGCCAGCTGCTTCCACGCAGGCAGCGAGTTGACAATCGTCTCGTAACTCACGCAGTAGCCCAAACGGAACCAGCCCGGCATACCAAAGCTGTCCGAGGGCACTGCGAGCAGTTCGTACTTCTTCGCGCGCTCGCAGAAGGCGTTCGCATCGGGCTCCAACGCCTTTACCCACAGGTAGAATGCACCATCAGGCTCAACAAACGTGTAGCCGTACTCCGCCAGCGCACCGGTAAGCGCTGCGCGGTTGCGCGCATAGGCCTCAACATCGCTCGGCTCATCGATGCAGTCGATGATCACGCGCTGGAAGAGCGCCGGCGTGCACACAAAGCCAAGCGTACGGGCGGCACCGGCAACGGCGGGCATCAGGCGAGCAGCCTGCGGGTTCGTGTTGGGGACCAAAATCCAGCCCACACGCTCACCCGGAAGCGAAAGCGACTTGGAATACGAGTAGCACACGATAGTGTGCTCGTAGATCGAAGGTACCCAAGGCACCTCGGCACCATAGGCAATCTCGCGATACGGCTCATCCGAGATCAGCGTAATCGGGTTCTCGGGATCGCGCTTGGCGTTGACCCCGCGTAAGACATTGGCCAGACGCGTCAGCGTGTCGCATGTATATACGGCACCGGTCGGATTGTTGGGCGAGTCGATAATGACGGCAGCCGTCTTATCGGTGATCGCCTTGAGCACGTTGTCCACGCTCAGCTGGAACGTGTCTTCATCAGCAGGCGCCTCAACACACGTGCAGCCGGCCTTCTCAATCCAAACGCGATACTCCGGAAAGTACGGGGCGATAACAATAACCTCGTCGCCCGGGTTCGTAACGGCGTTGAGCGTACAGGTGAGCGAAGCCGCGGCGCCCACCGTCATAAAGACGTCCTTACCCTCATAGTTCGTTCCAAAGCGGCGGTTGAGCGATTCGGCGACGGCTGCTCGACATTGCGGCAGGCCCGGAGCGGGGGTGTAGCCGTGCAACTGATCACTCGGCAGCTCCAGGGCCTTCTTAATCGACTCAGCCACGGCAGCCGGCGCCGGAACGCTCGGATTGCCCAGCGAAAAATCGAATACGTTTTCCGCACCGATCTGCGCCTTGCGCTCAAGGCCATAGCTAAAAATCTCACGGATGATGGAGCTTTCCGCACCGCGAGCATACATAGTTTCGTTGATCATCTGTTCCCCTTTCGCATAGGCGCTATTGTACGCTTTAGTCGAGCAAAGTGCCGCAGCAATGTTGATTGGGGACAGACTTAAATGCGTGAAAACGCTCATTTAAGTCTGTCCCCAATCAACAGACGGCCCCATATCGCTCAAAAGAAAAAGCCTCCGCAGGTTTCCCCGCGGAGGCTTTCGCTACAAGAACTATTTGTCGGCGTCGGTGTTGCCGTCAGCGTTGACAGCATTGCCATCACCGGCATCATCGGATGCGGCTTCGGCATCCTCCTGCATGGCCGCCTGCGCAAAGGCCGCAGCATCAGCCGCCAGTTCCTCCTCGCTCATGCGAGGCGAGCGCTTCTTGGTCGGCATGCCGGCCGCCTTGGCGTTGCGCTCCTCCTTGGCCGCCAGGATATCGCCCTCGCGCTCAAGGTAGACATCCCACTCATTGTCGAGCAGGGCGTTCACGGCGTCACCCTCAACGGTCTCGCGCTCAAGCAGCACCTTCGCCATCAGATCGAGCTGATCGCGACGGGCATCCAAAATCTCGACCGCACGGCGGTGAGCTTCGCGCATGATGCGCTGAACCTCGATATCGATGCGTCGCGCCGTCTCCTCGGAGTAATCCTGGTGATCGGCGTAATCGCGACCAAGGAACACCTGATGCTGCGCCTCACCAAACACTTGCGTGCCCAGCTCCTCGCTCATGCCCAGACGCGTAACCATCTCGCGCGCCATCTTGGTCGCGCGCTCCAGATCGTTGCTCGCGCCCGACGTGATGTCGTCGCACATGAGCTCCTCGGCAACGCGACCGCCCAAGAACACGGCGAGCTCGTCGAGCATCTCGTTCTTGGTCTTGAGGAAGTGGTCCTCCTGCGGAAGCTGCAACGTGTAGCCCAGAGCCTGGCCGCGGCTGACAATCGAAATCTTATGAACCGGATCGGAATGCTCCAAGATGTGGCCCACCAGGGCGTGACCGCTCTCGTGGTAAGCAATCGTGGTGCGCTCGGCTTCGGTCATCACGCGGCCCTTGCGTTGCGGTCCGGCAATCACACGCTCCATCGACTCCTCGACCTCGTCCATCGAGATCACAGAACGATGACGGCGAGCGGCCAGCAGCGCAGACTCGTTGAGCAGGTTCGCCAAATCGGCACCAGTAAAGCCAACGGTCATCTGGGCGAGCTTCTCAAACTTAACGTCCTCGTCCATCGGCTTGTTCTCAGCATGCACGCGCAAGATCTGCTCGCGGCCCTTTACGTCCGGGCGGTCAACCGTGACTTGGCGGTCAAAACGGCCGGGACGCAGCAGCGCCGGATCCAGAATGTCGGGGCGGTTGGTCGCGGCGATCAGGATGACCGACTCGCTCTCCTCAAAACCGTCCATCTCGACCAGAAGCTGATTGAGCGTCTGCTCGCGCTCGTCGTGGCCGCCGCCCAAACCGGCTCCGCGCTGACGTCCTACGGCGTCGATCTCGTCGATAAAGATGATCGACGGGGCCTGGGACTTGGCCTCCTTAAAGAGGTCACGCACGCGGCTGGCGCCGACGCCCACGAACATCTCAACAAAGTCAGAGCCCGAGATGCTAAAGAACGGCACGCCCGCCTCGCCGGCAACGGCCTTGGCCAGCAACGTCTTACCGGTACCCGGAGGGCCCACCAACAACACGCCGCGGGGAATCTTGGCGCCCAGCTTGCGATAGCGGTCCGGGTCGCTCAAGAAATCGCGAATCTCTTCGAGCTCCTCGACCGCCTCATCCACGCCAGCAACGTCCTCGAACTTGACCTTGGGACGCGTAGCCTCGTTGGTCTTGGCATTGGTCTTGCCAAACTGCATGTTCCTGTTGTTGGCACCCATCATCTGGCGCATAAAGTAGAACATGATGGCGATCAAGGCAATCGTCGAAAGCACACTCATCGCCAAGTCGCCCCAAAAATCGGGATCGTTGGTGTTGACGATGTACTTGGTATCGGGGTGCTCCGCCATGAGCTCGGCAAGCGAATCGGAACCGACATAGGTCGAGGAAAAGCTCTTGAGCTCGCTCGTGTCGCCCTTGTCCTTTTTCGCCTTCCAGTAATGACCCGTCACGCTTCCGTCCTGAACCGTATAGGTCAGATCTTCGACGCGATCCTGCTTGATGGCGCTGACCATCTCACTCGTCGCGAGCTTTACGGTATTGCTGGAGTTGGCAAAGCCGGAGCCCATGTTAAAGAAGGCGTAACCCAGGAGCGCGCAAGCCAAAAGAAAAGGCTCTGTTAGACCAAGATTGACATTCAGCCCAATCGTTTTGCAATTGCACAATA
>OAVH01000300.1_pt1 | contig 37886 bp, 34 predicted proteins | sample 1495281 | NCBI WGS metagenome assembly OAVH01 (sample SAMEA2580082, study PRJEB22360) | human gut metagenome | biome: human gut; feature: human-associated habitat; material: faeces | place: Denmark | collected 2008/2010
TCTTTTTTATCCCGGGGGGAGGAGGGTGGGGATGCTGCGGACGAGCCGCTGCCGGACGGGGAAATGCCTGAAGAGGATATGGATGCTGTGGACGGGGGTATGATAGAAGACGACCTGGAGAGCAGCATATCGGAAACGGATATGGGAATGGAGGAAGATACGATTCCATATGAGGAAGCGGATATGGACGTTCCGGGAGAGGATTTTTCAGCCGGCGACATTGAAATGATGAATGAGAATCCGGAAGCTGCGCTGCCGGAAGATGAGGTTCTGGTTCCGGCTCAGAGTGACATGGAGGGAGCAGAATGATTCTTGAGTTAAAGGGAATTTATAAGGATTATCAGCAGGGGAAAATGACCGTTCCTGTTTTAAAGGATGTGAACTTTTCCATGGAAGAAGGGGAATATGTTGCGATCATGGGACCCTCCGGTTCCGGAAAAACCACGCTTATGAATATTATAGGATGCCTAGATCAGGCTACCAGTGGTGATTTTGTACTGGATGGACAGGACATCCGTTCCTGCTCCGAAAACATGATGTCTGATATCCGCCTGACAAAAATCGGATTTGTATTTCAGAGCTTTCATCTTCTGCCCAGACAGTCTGCACTTGCCAATGTGGAAATGCCTCTGAATTATGCAAAGGTTCCCAAAAAAGAACGAAAAGAAAGAGCACTGAAAGCCCTGGATCGAGTAGGGCTTTCTGACCGTGTGGACTTTCGGCCAAATCAGCTTTCCGGAGGCCAGATGCAGAGGGTTGCCATTGCCAGGGCAATCGTAAATAATCCGAAGCTTCTTCTGGCAGATGAGCCTACAGGAGCTCTGGACAGTAAATCAGGCACACAGGTCATGGAGCTTTTTCAGAAGCTTAATGACGAGGGTGTTACAGTGCTGATGATTACCCATGACCCGGATATTGCAGCACATGCCAAGCGTGTGGTGACCATCCGTGACGGCGTGCTTCAGGAAAAGAGGTGAGACCATGAAGACAGGCAAAAAGATAATCATCGGTGTGCTTGTGGCGGCGCTGACGGCAGGAGGTACGGCAGGAGCAGCTGTTTATTTTAAAAAGAATAATCAGGATACTGTAGGAGTGGTCAGTGTGGACAGTCTGGCTTCTGATTATTATATGGATGATACGATTCTGGATGGAAATATTGTTACGAATGTTACACAGAACATAGTGGTAGATAAGGATATGATTATTCAGGATCTGTTTGTACAAAAGGGTGACCCGGTACAAAAAGGTGACAAGCTGATGTCCTTTGACATGACTCTGGTCCAGATGGAGCTGAATATTGCAAAGTTGAAAAAGCAGAAGCAGGAAAAAGATCTGGAAAAGGCTGTAAACAGACTGAACAGCCTGAAGAATGGAGGCCCGATCGAGGAAGACGAATCTTCTCTTCCGGATTCAATCGGAGATTCAAACAGCGGCAGCGACCAGATAGATTCGGACGAGGAACTGGCATCTGCTTACGGTAATGTAAAGGGAATATATCTGGCAGCTGTTATGAAACCAATACTTGCAGTGGCAGAACTGTTTGGAGACGATGCAGGCTCGGTTGTGATTCCCGAACAGGATGAAAATACAGATGCAGCCGGAAATGAACAGCAGGGAGAAACAGAAAATCCGGAAATGCCGGAGGGATCCGACGGAGATGTGACAGTAGATTTCGGAGACGGAGAAGAAATAACACCTACTCCACCGGCAGAGCCATCTGTTACCCCGCCTGTAACGGAAACTCCGGAAGAAGAATTTTCGGATGATGTGTCAGATGATATAGAAATCATAGACCCGGAACCGAATCCAAATGAAAATGATATCACCGACGGAACCCCTGCTTTTTACCAGAAACTGGACGGAGACACAGAGCCATTTGAAGGAAGCGGAACAGAAGAGGATCCCTATATTTTTCTTTGCAGCTCGGCAAAAGGAACGGTGATCGCGACAGGTTCATTTCTGAATAAGATGGCAGGTTTTAAGCCTGATGGCACGAAGGAGCCGGGTGTGAACGGTTACTGGTATCAGCTGGAATTTCATCAGAATGATACCATTACAAATTTTGCAGACAGAATGGAATCCTGTACCGGATATTATCTGATCGACGGCAGTCTTCTGGAAAAGATGGTAGATGAAACAGCAGAAATGGAGTACACACTGGAAGGGGCAACAAGGCCGGAGACAGAAGATTCCATACCACCGGACGGCGGATGGGATCCGGATGGAGGTGTGGATGCACCCTCTATTTCCAGAGAAGAAGCGATCAAGCTCCAGGAAACCAAGGTGGAAGGTCTGAGACTGGATATCAGAGAAAGCGAGATCAATATCAACAAGCTGGAAAAAAAGGTGAAGAACGAAGTGATATACAGCAAGCTGGACGGTACGGTAGCCGAAGTGGGAGATCCCCTGACCGGAGTATCGGAAGGTGATGCGTTTATGACAGTAAAAAGCAAAGAAGGCTATTATGTAAAAGGAACTGTCAGTGAGCTTCTTCTGGATCAGATGCAGGAAGGCACTAAGCTGCAGTGCTCCGGTTCAGGAGGTACTTTTGAGGCCGAGGTAGTGGATGTATCTGATTATCCGGTATCCTCCAGCAGCTTTATGGGAAGTGGAAATCCAAATGTTTCCTATTATACTTACAGCGCAACGATTTCCGATAAAACAGTACAGGTATCAGAGGATGACTGGATCAGCATCACGCTGCAGGAAAAAACACAGAATTCAAATGTGATTGTTTTGGATAAGGCATTTGTGCGCACAGAAAATGGAAAATATTATGTGTATAAAGATGACAATGGAGTTCTGAAAAAACAGCTGCTGACCATTGGAGGTAATGTAAACGGAGGAAACTCCGTCCTGATTAAGAGCGGTATCACCCGCGAAGACAGGATTGCTTTTCCTTATGGAAAAACAGTTAAAGAGGGTGTAAAGACAAAACAGAGCACTCTTGAAGAACTGTATGGATACTAGAAAGGTGGGAGTTTATGCTTGAAAATATAAGAATATCCATTCAGGGAATCTGGTCGCATAAAATGCGCTCCTTTCTTACCATGCTGGGTATCATCATTGGAATTGCTTCGATCATTGCCATTGTGTCTACGATCAAAGGAACCAGTGAGCAGATCAAAGAGGATCTGATCGGAGCAGGAAACAACACCGTGACTATCAGTCTTTATGATGGAGACAGCGGTTACGACCCCATGTTTGGGATGAGCAACAGTGGGAATCCGCCTCTTCTTTCTAATGAGCAGAAAGAGGATGTTATGGATATTGAACATGTGGAGAACGCTACATTTTTTTATACCAATACATACAGCAGCGTATATTATCAGAACACAACTCTGCAGGGCGGTACGGTTTACGGAATCGATCAGAATTATCTGGATACCTGCGGATATATGATCCAGGAAGGCAGGGGATTTATCCAGAAGGATTATGATAATCTGAACAAGGTGGCACTGATCGACAACAATGCGGCAGAAAACCTGTTTTCCGGGGAAAACCCGCTGGGTAAGACCATAGAAATCGGTGACGATCCCTTTGTGGTGGTAGGCATCGTTCAGCAGGGAGACAGCTATCAGCCGAATATCAACAGCCTGAATGAATACTATGAATATTATCAGACTGTGATCGGTACAGTGCTGATACCGAACAGGTGCTGGCCTATTGCCTTTCAGTTTGATGAACCGGAAAATATAGTGATCAAAGCAGACTCCACGGATAATATGAGCTCTGCGGGAAACAGTGCTGCCAAGATCCTGAATCAGGGAATCAGCGAGGATTCCAAATTCAAATATAAAGCAGACGACGTAATGGAACGTGTGAAAAATCTGCAGAATCTCAGCGAGAGCACCAACCAGCAGTTGTTGTGGATCGCCAGCATTTCCCTTCTTGTAGGAGGTATCGGCGTTATGAACATCATGCTGGTGTCGGTAACTGAGAGAACCAGCGAGATCGGACTGAAAAAAGCCATAGGCGCCAGAAAAAAGGTGATCCTGTATCAGTTCCTTACAGAAGCCTCCATGCTGACCAGCATCGGGGGAATCATCGGAGTGGTTTTGGGAATTATTTTATCCAGGGTGGTATCCAGGGTTTCCGGTGCGCCTACAGCGATCAGTGTGCCGGCGATTATCGGCTCTGTGCTGTTTTCAACAATGATCGGTGTGATCTTCGGATTGCTTCCTTCGGTGAAAGCAGCCAACCTGAATCCTATCGATGCACTGAGGAGCGAATAAAAAACGGCATGGAAAAATCCCATTCAGTTTTTTGACAGGGGAAGCTTCAGGACAAAAGTAGCTCCTCCGCCGGGGGCATCCAGAACACTCAGACTGCCATGATGGAGAAGCGCGATCTCTTTTGCAATACAAAGGCCGAGACCGAAATGCTGCTTGTCATTTCGGGAGGTATCTGAGCGGTAAAAACGCTGAAAAACAGAATCCTTTTCGGAATCGGGAATACCGGGACCGTTGTCAGAAACAGAGATGGCAATGGCTCCCGGTTCTTTTTTTGCCTGAAGACGGATAAGCCCTCCTTCCGGTACATAGCTTAGTGCATTGTCGATCAGGATGGTCAGAATCTGATTGATTTTTTCCGGATCGCAGATGCAGAGAGGAAGTGGATCCTCCGGGAGATCGATCTGTAATTTTTTGCCGCTTTCACGGGCTGGCTGCTGATACTTTTCAAAGGCTTCCAGAAGAAGCGTATCCACCTCGCAGGGTACCGTATTCAGCACCCAGGTGTGATTGTCTGATCTGGAAAGAGAAAGCATATCCTGGATCAGTCGGGCCATACGCTGACATTCCTCAAGACTGATGGAGATAAAACGGTCTGCCTGTTCCTTTGATGCATGTGGAACGGCAGACAGACTGCTCTGGATCACTGCCAGAGGCGAACGCAGTTCATGGGATGCCGCGGCAATAAAGGAATTCTGCTCCTTCCGGCTTTTTTCCAGAGGCTGGATCATTTTTCTGGTAAAAAGCCAGGAAAATACAGAAAGGGCAAAAATTGCAGTCAGAACAGCACAGAGAAAAAGAAGACGCATTCTCAGGATCTGAGAGGCCTGCTCCTTTTGGGAATAAAGAAAAACAGCATGAAGAGAGCCCTGTTTTTTGGGAATACGGGCAGTACAGGCATAGTAGCCGGGAATCTGGAACATGGCCACCTTGGAAAGCGTCTGGGCACTGCCGGAGGAAGTCAGATCCAGTCCGTGGTTTTCCTTTGATTCTTTTTTTGCCAGAGAGAATGTATCCTGAAGGTCGGATTTTTCATGAAGCCGGTCAAAAAACAGAGGATGCTCTCCATCAAGAATCTGCATCTGAATATGATAATTATTCTGTGCCTGCTGCATCCAGCGGTGGGACAATACGTTCTGGCTTTCCAGATAGGAAATACAGGAATAGGCATTATTGGTGAATATGGTACAATGGTTCTGACGTATATTTCTTTCGGTGATCAGAAGACAGGCAGCTGCCATAAGAGACAGTATGATTCCTGTGATAAGGGTGGAAAAAAGAGTCATATGTATGTGAAGTCTGCGAAACATAAAATCCCCCTTTATGGAAAGTTTATAATGGTATCATATCATAATTTTCTGGAAAGAGCCTCTAAAAATCATAATAAGAAATAGAAAGTGTTTAGAGAATGCTTTGTTAACATGACAATATTGAAGAGTATAATACCAGGAAAAGGCTATGATATGAAAAAATGGAAGCGGACAGTTGTCAGGCAAGGCAGAAGATGTGGACATGGTTGATGACCTTACGTCTTTGAAAGATATGGTGAAAAAGCATAAAGCTGATTTTTCTTCTGACTTTTTTTCGGCTTATAAGGCACGTGTTCCCCAGATTTTTCTTACCAGTCTTTTTGAACTTTCTTCTCCTTCCTGGATGAAAAAAAAACGGAGGGGTGGATGAAGAGAAGGTCAGGGAATTTCTGGAACTGACATATGAGATCTGCCATGCAGATAAGGAATATGAAGGATATACGGAAGATACCTCCGATTCAGAGGAAAAGGAGACACGGTGGTATGAAAAAAACAGGAGACAGGAGGCTTCTCCGGCTTTGGATCTGCTTTTGATGAGGGCGGAAAAACAGCTTTTTTCTTACGGATATCTGTTTTCTCTTGATCATGTTTTCCTTATGAATACAGTGGAAACAGAAAAACCGGAATTTACCCACAGGCTTTTTAACGGACAGGAGAAAAACTGCTTCGCCCCGGAACTTATTCTGGGGATCAGCGCGGCTGCCCGGGAAAAAGAAGCGGCGCAGATGTTTGTGGAATTTTTATTTAGTGAAGAACAGCAGAAAAATGGAAAAGAAGCAGGCTTTCCTGTAAGAAAATCCATTTATGAAAGCGATGAATACTGGGAATTGGGACGAGAGGGCAGCTTTGAAGGCGCAAGTCCAGCAACCTATAATGGTGAAATGACGGAGATCATCGACGTGCTTCATTCCTCTGACAGCCAGTTAAAGGAAATAAGAGAGCTTGGCAAAACTCTTACAACGCCTGTAGAGAGAAACAGAGTTCTTCTTGATGCAGTAAAAAAAGCCGGAGTACGATATTTGAAAAATGAAACAGATTTGGATCAGGCAGTGAGGGAAACCATATCTCAGGTGAACTTATATTTAGCAGAATAAATTTCTTAGAGGTTCTTTTGAGAATGGGCTGTTATCCTGTGAGAAAATAAAAATAGATGGAGGAAATGTAATTATGACCAGATATCGCATATGGAAACGGAGGACGGCGCTTACAGCTGCCATGGTTCTTGCCCTGACGCCGGGACTTGCCGGATGCGGAAACACGGAAAAGGCAGATCATACAAAAAAAGAAAAAACAGACACAAAGGATACACAAAAAGAAGAAAAAACAATGGGCCGCTATCTGGAGGAGGATGTAGTTCTTCCGGAGGACTGCGGAGATATTGCAGACATGACTCTTCTGGAGGATGAAACCCTGAGGATTTGCTTTTATAAAGGCAATGAGGGCGTTTTCTATGCAGATTCTTCTGACGGAGGGAAAACCTGGAAGGAAGCGGTGGATCTTTCGGAGGCGGTGCAGGTAGACACATCGAAATACGGTCTTTCTTACCCGAAGCTGGGAGCAAATGGTGGGATTTTTGTATCTGCCTATGACGCTTCGGGAGAATCGGAGGAGCATAAGTATTATTATCTGGCTCCGGATGGCAGTGTGCAGGAGCCGGATCTTTCTCAGGCGCTTGCAAGCGCCTATGTTTCGGAAGCACGTTTTACAGATAAAGGAAATCTTATCATCAATGATTTTTCAACTGCCCTTGTAGAGATCAATCCTCTTGACGGGAGTGTTGTGAGAAAATACGAGGAAGGAAGCGTTGTTTCCTGTTTTGCCTCTATAGGTAATTATCTGGTGGCAGTTACCAATTCCACAGTTCATTATTATGATCTGGAAACAGGGGAGCCTCTGGAGGATGCGGCAGCGCTGACAGAGCAGATCACGGAAGACAAAAGTAATCTTGAGCTTACCAGTACGTCCTCTTACCCTCTTGTATTTTCAAAAGGCGATGAGGAGGACAGCCTTTTTTATACAGAGGACGGAGGAGTTTTCCGTTTCTCCTTTGAGGGAAGTGTTGTGGAAGAGGTGATCGATGGAAACCTGAACAGCCTTTCTTCTCCGGATATTTCTCTTGTGGCAATGAACCGGGATCAGGACGGAAACTTTTATGTGGCAGTTCAGGATGGCGCCGCAGATATGGGCCATATGGGAAGGATTTTAAAGTATACCTATTCCCCGGATACACCGGCAGAGCCGGATATAGGGCTGACGGTATATTCCCTTTTGGACAATTCCTATATTCGTCAGGCGGCGGCTGTTTTTCAGAAGAAATATCCGGATATTTATCTGAATCTGGAAGTGGGAATGACAGGAGAAGACGGAATGACAACTACAGACGCCCTGAAAACACTGAATACAGAAATTATGGCAGGAAACGGACCGGATGTTATGATTCTGGACGGCATTCCAGAGGATACTTATATAGAAAAGGGAATGCTTGCAGATATCAGCAGTATTCTGGATAAGGCGGAAGAGACAGACGGAATTCTGGATAATATCAGAGAACCTTACAGAGAGGAAGACGGAAGCCAGTATGTGATGCCGCTGAAATTCAGTATTCCCCTGATTCAGGGAAACAAAGAAGATGTGGAAAAAGCCGGGGATATTGTCTCCATGGCGGATATGCTGGAAAGCTATCAGAATGAATATACAGAAATGAAGATGCCACTCTCGTTGATGGGAGCAGGACCGGAAGGCTTTCTAAGAGCCTTTGCCGATGTAAATGCTCCTGCATGGCAGAAGGAAGACGGCTCTCTGGATGAAGCGGCAGTGCAGGAATACCTGGAGCAGGCAGGCCGGATCTATACTACAGGAAAAGAAAGTATGGATTATATCAAAGAAATGGCAGGCGAGTATGTTTACAGCATCAGTGAACTGTCGATTTTGAGTAATGTCAGTGCTTCTGTGATGTCTCTGCTGGGGGGATATGTGAAGATGGCTGCAGGCAGACTGGCTTCTCCGGAAGAACTTGCAAATATGTACAGTCTGGAGCAGAAAATGGGAGCTATCACCCATAGCTTATGGAACGGACAGGCACAGAACTGCTTTGTTCCGGTTCAGACAGTGGGAATCAGTGCCAAAGCAGAACAGAAGGATGCAGCAGAAAAACTGGTGGGATTCCTGTTTACAAAGGAAGGCCAGGAAATTGGAAGCGACAGCGGATTTCCTGTAAATGAAACCGTGTATGACAGCGAAGACTACTGGGCGGCAGGAGACGAACAGGGACGTTTGGGGATTTCGGGATCCGGAAATATCTCTACAGGCGAATACGTGGAACTGGAGGTCGTCCAGGCGGACGAAGAGACCACAAAGGAAATTCAGGAGCTTGGAAAATCACTTACCACACCATCCAGGGGAAATGAGGTCATCCTGAACGCTATAGCCGAAAACGGAACCAGATATTTAAACGGAGAGATCAGCCTTGAGGAGGCGGCAAAGGGAGCTGTTCAGCAGGTAAATCTTTATCTGGCAGAGTAAACAAAAAAAGGAATCGCAGACAAAAGTGCGATTCCTTTTTTGCAGCAGGATTTACTGAAAAACCTCAAGCTGATATCCGACTCCCCGGACGGTTCGGATCTGCAGTGTGCTTTCTACAGCTTTGAGCCTGCGCCGGAGAAAGTGAATGTAGTTATCCAGGTTTCCTTCTTCCACATCTGCTTCCAGTCCCCATACACGGGAAAGCAAAAGCTGTCTGGGGAGGGTCTGACCGGGATTCCGAAGGAATACCTCCATAAGCTCTCCCTCCCGGCTGGACAGGGTACATGTTTTTTCATGGCTGGACAGAGTTCTTGTCTCCGGGACAAAAGCCACATCGCCCAGAGAAACAGATCTGGAAGACGACTGATAAACCGCCGGACGCCGCAGCAGGCACCGGATCCTTGCCAGCAGTTCCTCAAACGCAAAGGGTTTGACCATATAATCATCTGCGCCTCCGTTCAGTCCTGCCAGCCGGTCATTAAGTTCACCAAGAGCGGTAAGCATCAGCACCGGAGTTTTAATCTGACGGGAGCGTGCCTCTTTTAATATTTCTATTCCATTCATATGAGGAAGCATACGATCCAGGATCACCAGATCAAAGGGCGATTCCTGCATATAATAAAGCCCTTCTTCTCCGTCGTGACAGACAGTTACGGAAAAGTTCTCCTGCTCCAATCGAAAGGAGACTGCTGTACATAATTCTCTGTCATCTTCGATCATTAAAATATTCATAACGGGTACCTCTTTTTCGGTTTTTTGTTTTTATGGCTTATTTTAGATGAGGTATCTGTAAAATTTCTCTAAAAAAGATCTAATAGCATTTCTGGCAGGCTTCATATCCGGCGGCTTCTGCATCTGCCTGAGACATCTGTCTTGCCTTATTCGGATTCATCCGGCCGCAGTTGGGGATGCTGTGGTATTTTTCTCCGGTTGCAGAGATCCATACACTTGCAGAGGAGGTCTGGGAAACTGTGTCAGTTTCCGGAAGAGAGGGAGCTTCTGCCTGTGGGGAACCGATCTGGGAAGCGGCAGTATCCGGCTGGCTGTCATTACCGGAGGAATAATCATTGCAGGGCTCTGTATTCCAGGAAATCGTACTGCCGTCAGATACCCCTATGATGGTTCCTTGTTTATCTGTACGGAAAACCGGGATTTCCATATCAGAAAGGCGTCCCATTGTCTCCGCAGAGGGGTGACCGTACTGATTTCCGGCACCGCAGCTTATGACTGCCCAGGAGGGAGTGGAAGCAGAGAGAAAGTCCCAGGTTGTGGAGCTGGCAGAGCCATGATGTCCCAGACAGAGTACATCACAGTCCAGATTCATGCCGGTGCTGATCATGTCCTGTTCACTGCTTTCTTCGGCATCACCTGTAAAAATAAAACTGTTGTCTCCATTTGTAAGTTTAATGGAAACAGAGTTCCGGTTGCTGTCATTGGGGTCGATACCGTCAGGCGCGATCACTGTAAAGCTTCCGCTTCCAAAGGAAAAGGTGTCTCCTACAGAAGGATACTGGATAATAATGGCATTGGCAGTGGCAGTATTCATAAATTCATTGAAGAGATCTGAGGTATGTACATAGTCGGATCCAAGGGCAGTGCTTACTTCAAACTCCCGGAGACATTCAACCAGTCCGCCCAGATGATCCTCATCATAGTGTGAGGAAATCAGGTAGTCAATAGTCTGAACCTCCTGCTGTTTCAGATAGGCGGTCACCTGATCGGCATGTGCGCGGTCACCGCCGTCATAAAGCAGATTCTGCCCCTGGGACTGAACCAGAATAGAAAGTCCCTGTCCTACGTCAATAAAATGAACAGCCATAAGCTGAGAACCTTCTGCAGCAGCTGCATTTGTTGTCAGAGACAGAAGAAGCAGAAGGGATAAAAAAAGAGAAGTTATTTTTTTACGGATTTTCATAATCGTACCTCCAACATTTTTATACAAATTATACACTATTTTTCTGTATTTCGCATGATCTTAGAGATTTTTTTTAGACTGGACTGATACACTTATCTTAAAATAACGGGAGAGTGTAAATTGTGGTGATACATAAAATAATGAAGAAAAGAGAATATAAAGGTTTGCTGTTTCTACTTCCCAGCTTTCTGGGCGTGGGACTGTTCTGGATAATCCCTTACGGAGATGTGATACGCAGATCCTTTTTCAGCGCGGTCAGCGGAGAATTTACCGGACTGAAAAATTACCGGACAGTTTTTGAAAATCAGGCATTCCGTCTGGCAGCAGGCAACACACTGAAATTTTTCTTTATCTGTATTCCTTTGCTGGTGGGGCTGTCTCTTCTGATCGCAGTGCTGCTTACCAGAAGGAAAAAAAGTATGCATATCCTGAAAAGTATGTTCCTTCTTCCTATGGCGATTCCGGTGGCGTCCGTGGTCCTTTTGTGGAAAGTTCTTTTTCACAGTCAGGGAATTCTGAATCATCTTCTGGAACTTTTGTCTGTCCATGGACCGGATTGGATGAACACCGATGCTTCTTTTTTTGTACTGGTAGTCAGTTATCTCTGGAGAAATCTGGGATATGATATCGTTTTATGGGTGGCAGGTCTTGGCGCGATACCTGCGGCTCTCTATGAAGCTGCCAGAGTAGACGGAGCAGGAGAGTGGAAGTGCTTTATTAAGATTACTGTGCCGAATCTTCTGCCCTCTCTTTTTACCATTGTGGTGCTGTCTTTGCTGAACGGATTTAAGGTGTTCCGGGAAGCCTGGCTGGTGGCAGGAGATTATCCCCAGGAAAGAATGTATCTTCTGCAGCATCTTTTTAATAACTGGTACCGGGATCTGTCCCTGGACAAAATGGCAGCGGCGGCTGTAGTGACAGGAAGCGTGATCCTTGTGCTGATCCTGATCCTCCAAAAAGCCTGGGAAGGGGGAGAGGGCATATGATGAAAAAAATTCTGACAGTGCTGGTGTTTTTTATGGCAGCGGCAGCTGTGTTTCCGGTGTTGTTTCTGGTATGTGGATCCTTGATGGGAAATACGGAGCTGTCTCAGATTCTTCTTCCTGTTCTGGGAGACGGAGAGGGCTTTGCCTCATGGAAGCTGATACCTCTGTATCCGACGTTTTCTCACTATGTGGAATTATTATTGGATTCGCCGGAATTTTTTGTTATGTTCTGGAATTCTGTAAAGATTACAGCTCTGACACTGACCGGGCAGATGCTTGTGGGAACGCCTGCGGCCTGGGGCTTTGCCAGATATCGTTTTCCGGGAAAAAAGCTTCTGTTTACCATGTATATCGCTTTGATGATGATGCCTTTTCAGGTAATGATGCTCAGTAATTATCTGGTACTGGATCAGACTGGGCTTCTGGATACGCTGACAGGAATCGTCCTGCCTGCTGTTTTTTCCACCTTTCCGGTATTTCTGATGTATCGGTTTTTTCAGGGACTTCCGGAAGCGGTGATAGATTCCGCAAGGATCGACGGGGCAGGAGAATGGAAGATTTTTTTCAGTATCGGGATTCCTCTTGGGTCCCCGGGGATGATCTCAGCGCTGGTTTTGGGCTTTCTGGAATACTGGAATCTTATCGAACAGCCGATGGCATTTTTGAAAACAAAAGAAAAATGGCCTCTTTCCCTGTACCTTCCCAACATTGGTACAGAACAGGCGGGCAGGGCATTTGCAGCTTCTGTGCTGGCGCTGCTTCCGGCTGTACTGGTATTTCTGGCAGGTCAGGATTATCTGGAACAGGGAATTGTCTCAACAGCAGTGAAGGAGTAGGAGAAATGAAACGAAAAAAAATACTGAAATGGTTTGGAATATTTTTTGCAGCAATGCTGGTCTTTACCCTTCTGTCAAGAGCCGCGGATTCTGTCAGTGTGGCAAAGATTCATGCATCCGCCCCTCAGAATCAGATCATCAGTCACATTGTTTCCGGAACCGGAAAAATAGAGGGAACCAGAGAGTGTGCGGTTTTTGTTCCGGAAGGCCTGAAGATCGCACAGGTTTATGTGAAACCGGGAGAGGCGATAAAAAGAGAGCAGGCGATCCTGATGATTCTGGAAAGCAGTATTCAGGAAAGTATACAGAAAAAACAGGATGAAATCCAGGAACTTTCCCTGAAGATCAGCGATATCCAGAGTCAGAAAGAGATCAATGATCAGAAAAAACAAAATGAAACAAAAAGAGCCCAGGAGGATCTGGATGCCGCGGTGGACAATGGAAACATCAATATTTCCAATGCTCAGAACGAAGTGAATATTGCTCAGCAGAGATTAAATGAATACAGAGCCAGACGGGCGGCGGAGGAAGCTGCCCGGCAGCAGGAACAGCAAAATGGAGAACCGGATTTCGGGGATGGCACAGACGGACAGGGAAATGACCTTACAGACGGCACACAGGGAAATTCCGAGGCGGACAGACAGCAGGAGCAGGCTCTGATGGATGATGTACGGGCAAAAACGGAAGCTCTGAATCAGGTGATCATGAATCGTAACCAGGAAGTAAAGGAAGCAGACCGTGCAAAACAGGATGCAGCGATCCCTCAGGTTCAGGACAGTACAGAGGAAACGCTTCAGACACAGCTGGAGAGGCGTAAAGAGGAGCTGAGAGAGTTGAATACGCTTCTGGACAATAAAGGCGAGGTGTTTTCTCCTTCAGAAGGAGTAATGAAAACTGTTTCTGCCCAGACAGGAGGACAGACGTCTCAGGAGGCTGCGGCAGTGGTATATGAGCTTACCGGAGAACTGAGTATGACGGGACGGATCACCAGAGAAGATATGGAATATGTCTCTGTGGGAGTCCGGGTGAACCTGGAGGGCGTCAGTAAGACAGTTGTAGAAAATGCGGTGGTGCAGGCAGTCCGGGAGGATGAAGCAGAGCCGGGAAACTTTGTTATGACTGTGGCTGTGCCGGAAAGCGGATTATCCGTAGGGGAAAGCGTGGAATTTACAGTGGAGCAGTCTGATGGACCCTATAGCTGCTGTGTACCTCTTACAGCTCTGTACGGACAGGAAGGTCAGGAGTATGTATTTGTTGTGGACACCGTGGATTCGATTCTGGGGGAGGTGCAGGTGGCAAGAAAGGTTTCGGTACAGGTAAAAGAAAAAAATCAGACCACGGCGGCCCTTGCAGAGGGAACTCTCTCCGGCAGTCAGAAAGTGATCACAGAGGCAAACAGAGAAATACAGGATGGCAGCCGTGTAAGGCTGCAGCAGTCATGAGCGGGAAAGGAAGGACGTTTCCGAAAGACTGGTGGAAACGTCTGCTGTCGGGATGCTTTGCGCTGATTTTTTACGGAGCAGCTGTATTTTATTGTTGTCAGATTCAGCCGGAGCCTTCCGTGCCCGTATTTTTATCTGATTTTTTTCCTGATGGAAATCAGGCAGAGGATATCCTGAAAATCATGGAAAAAACAGAACAGGATATGGGAATCTGTTTTTTCCGGGAAGGAGGAATGGAAACTCTGAAAGAATCGGATTATGGAAAAAGCACGGTGGTAATGACTGGGGAAATAATCGGCGATGCGTCTCTTTATGACCGGAGACTGGCAGGACTTCTTTTTCAGGACAGAGAGGGCTGTGTTCTTGACAGTGTCTCTGCAGTGAAACTGTTTGGAACAGAGGATGCGGAAGGAAGACGGCTAAGCCTTCGGGAAAAGGAATATCAGGTGAGAAAGGTGATTCCGTGGAAGCAGAGGATGCTTCTGACATATCCGGAATATTCGACAGACAGGTATAACAGAGTATTTGTAAGAAGAGGAAATTCTGAAATGGGAAAGACACCGGAACAGTTCCTTATGAGCTGCGGACTTTCAGGAACAGTTGTCGAAGGGGAGTTTTTAAGAGGAGCAGCCATGACGGTATTGCTGTTTTTTCCGGCTGGAATATTATGGCTTCTGTGGAAAAATGCCCGGAAGGAGCAAAAAAAATATTCTTTCAGGCAGGCGGATTTCTGGATCTGGACAGGTGCATTGCTTCTGCTCGTTGGAACAGGGGGGATGATCCTGTGGAATACCATACGGATTCCGGGAGACTGGATTCCTTCCAGATGGTCGGATTTTACCTTCTGGTCTGAGCGGTTTTTTTCTGCTGCAGAAAATATCCAGCGGTTTTTGATGCTTTCAAAAACAGTGTTACAGTCAGAAAATACTGTTTTTTGTATAAAATCCCTGTTTTTTTCTCTTGGGGCTTTTTTCTTTTTATTGTGATACGGCAGAAAATGTGTTACACTGTACACAGCATGTATTTTTCAGGAGAAAAGAAAAAGGAGAATGCAGTATGAGTAAAATTGCAATTGTCACAGACAGCAACAGCGGTATTACGCAGGATGAGGGACGCAGTTTTGGAGTTTTTGTCCTGCCCATGCCCTTTTATATTAATGAAGTGATGTATCTGGAAGGGATCACTCTTTCTCAGGAAGAGTTTTATGAGCGTCTGCAGAAGGATGAAACGATTTCCACCTCACAGCCCAGTCCGGGAGAGGTATGCGGAATGTGGGACAACCTTCTGAAAGAGTATGATGAGATCGTTCATATTCCCATGTCCAGCGGTCTGAGCGCTTCCTGTGAAACTGCCATGGGGCTTGCCAGAGATTACGACGGAAAGGTACAGGTAGTTGATAACCAGAGGATTTCCGTAACGCAGAGACAGTCTGTTCTGGATGCGCTTGCATTGGTAAAGGCAGGAAAAAATGCCGCAGAGATCCGTGAGATCCTGGAAGCGGAAAAAATGGAATCCAGCATTTACATTACTTTAGAGACTTTGAAATATCTGAAAAAAGGCGGCAGGATCACTCCTGCGGCAGCAGCTATCGGTACAGTTCTGAACCTGAAGCCGGTACTTCAGATCCAGGGAGATAAGCTGGATGCTTATTCTAAGGTAAGAGGTAAGAAACAGGCCAAACGTGTCATGCTTAAAGCCATGAAGGAAGATATGGATACCCGCTTTGCAGAATATGTGAAAAAGGGAGAAATGTGCCTGCAGATGGCTTATACAGGAAATCAGGAAGAGGCAGAGGAATTCAAAAAAGAAGTTCAGGAGATGTTCCCGGAGCTGGAGATCCATATGGATCCTCTTTCCTTAAGCGTAGCCTGCCATATTGGCCATGGAGCTCTTGCAGTGGCATGCTCCAAAAAAGTCACTGTATAAAAAAGAATAAGTACGAGGAGTCATAAGACATGAAGAAACTGATGGAAATAATGGCAGAGGAGCTTTCCTCCGCTTTTGAAAAAGCCGGATATGATCCGGAGTATGGAAAAGTAACGGTATCAAACAGACCGGATCTCTGTGAGTTCCAGTGCAACGGAGCTATGGCAGGAGCCAAGGCTTACAAAAAAGCACCGTTTATGATCGCAGATGATGTAGTGGAATATTTAAAGGAGAGCCAGGTGTTTTCCATGGCAGAAGTGGTAAAGCCGGGCTTCATTAATCTGAAAGTAAAAGAAGAGTTTCTTGCAGATTATCTGAAAAAAACGGCAGAGGATCCTAAATTCTCTGTGACCCAGGCGGAAACTCAGAAGACGATCATCATTGACTACGGCGGACCAAACGTGGCGAAGCCCCTTCATGTAGGTCATCTCCGTTCTGCCATTATCGGAGAGAGTATCAAAAGGATCGGCCGCTTTGTGGGACATAAGGTGATTGGTGACGTGCATCTTGGAGACTGGGGACTTCAGATGGGTCTGATCATTACAGAACTGAAACACCGCAAACCGGAGCTGGTATATTTTGATGACAGCTATCAGGGAGAGTACCCGGAGGAAGCACCGTTTACCATTGGTGAACTGGAAGAGATCTACCCCTGTGCCAGCGGAAAATCCAAGGAGGACGAGGATTACCGCAACGAGGCGCTGGAGGCGACCCATCTTCTTCAGCAGGGCAAGCCGGGATACATGGCTCTCTGGAATCATATCATGCAGGTTTCCGTAACAGACCTTAAGAGAAATTACGACAACCTGAACGTGTCCTTTGACCTGTGGAAAAAGGAATCAGATGCACAGCCGTATATTCCGGATATGGTGCAGGCCATGAAGGATCAGGGATTTGCCTATGAAGATCAGGGTGCGCTTGTAGTAGATGTCAAGGAAGAGACAGACACCAAGGAGATTCCTCCGTGTATGCTCCTGAAATCCGACGGCGCTTCTCTTTACACGACAACGGACCTTGCGACGATTGTAGAGCGTATGAAGCTCTATGATCCGGACGAGATTCTTTATGTAGTAGACAAACGTCAGGAACTTCATTTTATTCAGGTGTTCCGCTGCGCAAGAAAAACCGGACTTGTAAAAGAAGATACCAGACTTTCTTTCCTGGGCTTCGGAACAATGAACGGAAAAGACGGCAAGCCATTTAAGACAAGAGAAGGCGGCGTTATGAGGCTGGAGCGCCTGATCGCAGATATCGATGAAGAAATGTACCGCAAGATTGTGGAAAACAGAAGCGTAAAGGACAAAGACGCTACAGAAACCGCAGAGATCGTTGGTCTTTCCGCAATCAAATACGGCGATCTTTCCAATCAGGCTACGAAAGACTATGTGTTTGATATTGACCGGTTTACTTCTTTTGAGGGAAATACAGGTCCGTACATTCTCTATACCATTGTCCGCATTAAGTCTATTCTGAACCGTTATGCAGAAGAAGGAGGAAACCTTGAGGGAATCCAGCTTCTTCCGGCAGTAAATGACAGCCAGAAGAACCTTATGCTGGAGCTGACAAAGTTTGGGGCAACTGTGGAAAGTGCATTTGAAGAAAAAGCTCCTCATAAGATCTGTGCTTATATTTATGAGGTTTCCAATGCATTTAACAGCTTCTATCATGAAACAAAGATCCTGAGCGAGGAAGATCAGGCACAGAAGGAATCTTTCCTGAAGCTTCTCAGTGTGACCAGAAGTATTCTGGAAACGAGTATCGATCTTCTTGGCTTCTCTGCTCCGGACAGAATGTAAAAATATATCAGAAAATCTGGTTCTCAGAGTATCGATGTTCCAGACCCTTTATCTGACAGGAGGTAATATTTCCTGTCGGATAAAGGGGCTTTTTGTTTTTATGAAAAGTTTATAATTGATCAGAACAGTTTGTGCTATAATAAATAGACAGATATCATATCTTTTGCCGGGAGTCCTTCCGGTATTTTCCACTTTTTTACTTTAGATCATGAAGCTGGCCGGCAAATTTGTGCACGGCTATGAAACCTTTTTCAGGAGGCGGTTATATCGAACTGATCGGAATTATTTTAAAGGGACGTTATTGTATTGTAGAACAGATTGGAAAGGGTGGTCAGGGAACCCTTTATCTGGCCCGAGACCTGGAACTGGGAATTTTTCGCGCTGTGAAAGAGCTGCCTGAAGATAAGAAGAGAGAGGCCGGGCTTCTGCGACTTCTGGAGTATCCTTCTCTGCCAGGGATGGTCGATTATGCAGAGCAAAATGGCAGATGCTATCTTGTCATGGAATATATCAGGGGAAAATCCCTGAGGCAATATCTGGAAGAAGGGAGGAGGTTTTCTTCAGAGGAAATCCTATATATCGGAAAAACAGTTCTCAGGACACTCAGATATCTTCATTCCAGAAAACCCGCCATATATTACGGGGATCTGAAACCGGATAATCTGATGATGACAGAGGAAGGAAGCCTGTATCTGGTTGATTTTGGCAGTGCAGTTCTGGGTTATGAAAGGCGGTCCTTTATCTGCTGCGGCACAAAAGAGTATGCCGCACCGGAACAGTATCAGGGGCAGATAGACGAAACCAGCGATCTTTATGCTTTTGGGAAGACCATGAAGGAACTGTGCAGAAGGAGCCGGTATTTCTGCTTTCTGAGATATCCCGGATTTGCAGGATTTCTTCAAAAATGCTGTCGAAAAATTCCGGCAAAAAGATGGAAAAATGCCCAGGAGGCTCTGAACTGTCTGAACAACTTAAAAACGCTGTCTGCAAAAATGTGGCGCCTGTCTGCACTGGCAGCCGGATCTCTGATAGTGGCGACAGGAATCTTTGTATTTTTTCCGGACACATCAAGAGTCCGGAGACCGGACTTTGAAAAAGCAGTAGCGCCTGTATTATCGAGATATACGTCAATGGGATTCCGATCAGGGGGATCAGGAGTCCGTGAAATTCTTCTGAGACAGATAGAAGAGGATGCGCAAAGGCTTTTGGCGGAGTATCAGGAGCCGGAGAATCAGATCAGAATACTTCGGCTTCTTGCGGCAAACAGTGAGATTCAGGGGAATTATGCGAAAGCGGAGATATATTACAGACAGCTTACAGAGGAAAAAAATGCCGGGGCGGAAGACTATGCGGTTTATGGAATGTTTATGGAAAGAAATGGAAGACAGGAAGAAAGTCAGAAGCTGTATAATGAATTCCGGAAAAAAATCAAAAAAGAAAAGCCGCGGCAAGGAGGACGGAATCTTAAGATATGGAAACAGTATTTAAGGAAATATACGGAGTGATATTATGAATAAGAAATATTGCATTTTTGCGATTATCCTGCTGTTGCTATCGGGAAAAATATCAGTCATGTCTGCTGAACTGGAACTTGGGGGCTTCCAGGTAGAGATGGGAACAGGAGAAAATACCGATCTTCCATGGGACTGGGAGGAATCGGCGGGGAATCCGGAAGTCCAGGAGGAATTCCGGGAAGATACAGAGCCTCTGGAAGAGGAAGGGGGTGGAGAAAATTCGTATCCGATTCAGGAAAATATAGAAAACAATTATGGATCAGAAAATGGGACTCCGGTAAACGGAACCTCAGTAAATGCCGACAGTTCTCAGGAGACGTTCTGGTCCGGAGGAGAAACACAAAGAATGTGGGAAATCACTCCGGCTAATACGCCTGCGGCAACACCTCTGCCAACTTTGATGCCGTCTCCGTCACCATTACCTTTGGCAACAGCAGTTCCGTCACCGATTTCTCCTGCACCGTCTGCTTATCCGGACGAGATAAATAATAGAAGAAAGCATTCCCCTGGATCCTGGAAATCAGAAGAGGTTCCCCAACTGATCTGCTGGAAAGGGGAAACAGACAGAAATCCCTGTTTTAAAATCCGGGGAAACAGAGAGGTACAGATTCTGTACTTAAAAATAAATGGAAAAGATATCCGGTGGAAGTGGCAGGGAGACCGGATCGTTCCGGAACAAAAAAGCCGGCAGGAGTCCCCGGCAGAGAAGGTGGTTACGGAACTGGCTGTTCTGGATTACGGAAATCATGCACATGGAATTTTCATAGACGAAAAAAATAAATCATGATATACTATCCATACGAATAATCAGAATCTTTTAGGATGTGTTAGGAAAATACTGGAGGAACTTATGTATAAAGTGATTTTATTTGATCTGGATGGAACTTTGACAGAATCAGGAGAGGGGATAACAAAGTCTGTACAATATGCATTAGAAAAGCTTGGACAGCCGGAGTCGGATCTTAAAAAGCTTGAAGTATTTGTCGGCCCGCCTCTTCTTCAGCAGTTTATGAAATATGCAGGTCTGGATGAAGAAACCGCAGTCAGGGCAGTTGAATATTACAGAGAACGATATACAGATATTGGTATTTTTGAGAATCAGGTATATCCGGGTGTGGAAGATATGCTGGATAAGCTGAGAGGAAAAGGTTATATTCTGGCAGTGGCTTCTTCAAAACCAGAACGATTTGTAAAAAAGGTGCTGGATCATTTTGACCTCACAAAATACTTCCATGAAATTGTAGGAAGTGAAATGAACGGTGGACGGACCAGCAAGGCGGATGTGATCGAAGAAGCGCTTGACCGGCTTCATATGGGAGATCACCGGGATCAGGTGATTATGGTAGGAGATAAGGAGCATGATGTTTTTGGCGCCCGCAAAGCAGGACTTAAGTGTCTGGCAGTTTCTTATGGGTATGGTTCAGAAGACGAACTGAAAAATGCAATGCCCTTAAAGATTGCAGACTCTGCGCAGGAGGTACTTGATTTTTTCTTCTGGGCCCTCTGCATAAACAGAGTTTTTTAAGACAGGTGTGGAGGGTGGTTTATCCCTGTGGGATCCATTTTCTGATCAGTCAGGTGATTGCCAATGCGGCTTTGGCTGTGATTCTGTACGGGATGAACGGTACAATGGAAGATTTTACTTCCTATACAATTTTTCTCACAGGAATTTCTGCTTTTCTGACGATGCTGCCATGCATATATTTTTATAAAAAAGACAGAAATGCAAGAAAACTGGGCGGTCTTATACCGGAAAAACCGGGAAGAAAACTAAAGCCGGGAACTGTTTTCCTGCTGCTTCTTCTGGGTACGGCATGTTCGGTGTTTGCAAATATTCTGGTGGCTATGCTTCAGAACATCCTGAATGTTCAGGCATATCAGGAAAATATGGAGCAGATCATGAGCGGAAAAAATTTCTTTATGCTGATCTTCTGGATGGGGATCATAGCGCCGGTGGCGGAAGAGATGGTATTTCGCTGGCTGATCTATCTGCGGCTCAGGGATCATATGAAAATGGCAGCGGCAGCTGTCATCTCAGGAGTGTTTTTTGGAATATATCATATGAATCTGGTACAGGCCGTTTATGCAGGAATCCTTGGTATCGTATTTGCTTATTTTCTGGAGCTTACAGGGAATCTGTGGTCCAGTGTGCTGCTCCACATGGGGGCAAATATCTGGTCACTTGTAATGCCGGAACTGCTTGTTCATATACCGGAGGAAAGCTATGTGATGGCTGTTCTGACAATGGAAGCGGTACTTTTGGTGGTGTTTACTGTGGGGGTCCGGCATTTAAAAAGAAATGCCCCTGAAAAGAGAATGATATAAAAAAGTCAGATGAGAAAGGGAACTTTTTCATCTGACTTTTTTTATAAATTTTTAACAAAATATCTTCTTGTAACCGGTATTTTTTTATGTTACCATGAGCGTATTAACTGAACTAATACACTTAGTGCAAAAAGAGGTTACGAAGGGAGGAGAAAATCATCATTATTTTGGACCATCAGGATCGCAGACCGATTTATGAGCAGGTGACAGAACGCTTTCGTATCTTGATCTACCAGGAGGTTTTACCGCCTGGAAGCCGTCTTCCTTCTGTCCGTCAGCTTGCCATGGATCTTTCCATTAATCCGAATACGATTCAGAGAGCTTATGCAGAACTGGAGCAGGAGGGTCTTATCTATCCTGTAAAGGGAAAAGGGAATTTTGTAGCAGATACAAGGAGTATACAGGAAAAAAAACGGGGGGATTACCGCAAAGAACTGATCCAGACAGTTCACAAAGGCCAGGAGATAGGCATTTCCAGAGAAGAACTGGTAACAGTGGTAAACCAATGCTATGAGGAGGGGAAGTATGATTGAGATTAAGGACTGCAGTAAATCGTTTGGCAGTGTGAAAGCCGTAGATAAGGTTTCTCTGGAAATTGGTGAAAGGGAAGTTTTTGGACTGGTAGGAAGTAATGGTGCAGGCAAAAGTACGCTTTTGCGCATGGCGGCAGGGGTGATGAAACCTGATGCAGGAGAGATAGAGATTGACGGTCTTCCGGTATTTGATGATGAAAAGGCCAAATCACTTTTGTTTTATATATCAGATGACAGTTACTTTCCATCGGATTACACACCGGGAGATATGGCAAATTTTTACAGGCATTATTATCCGAAATTTGATATGCAAAGATTCTTTAAGTTCCTTCGCCAGTTTGGACTGGAGGAAAAGAAAAGAATCAGCAGCTTTTCCAAGGGGATGAGAAAGCAGCTGAATGTGCTTCTGGGAGTCAGTGCAGGAACAAAATACCTTCTCTGTGACGAAACTTTTGACGGACTGGATCCGGTAATGCGCCAGGGAGTAAAGAGCCTTTTTGCTGCGGAAATCATGAGCAGAGAATTTACCCCGGTGATCGCGTCTCATAACCTTCGGGAACTGGAAGACATCTGTGATCATGTGGGGCTTCTGTATAAAGGCGGGATCCTGCTGTCCAGAGATCTGGAGGATATGAAATTCCATATTCATAAGGTTCAATGTGTGCTTTCCGATAAGACACAGGAGAGGCAGCTTCAGAAGGAACTGAATATCCTGAAAATGGAACATCAGGGATCCCTGCTTTTGATTACGGCCCGAGGAACCAGATCTAAGATCATGGAACAGATCCAGGCGAAAAATCCTCTGTTCTGTGAGATCCTTCCTCTTACGCTTGAAGAAATTTTTATCAGTGAAACGGAGGTGGCAGGATATGAAATCAAAAATCTGTTCTTCTAAATATGTAAAGACAGTATCGAAGGGAAAAGGATGGATTCCTGCATTCCTCACCCTGGGATTCCTTCTGGCATTTCCTGTGGTCAGCCTGATGCTGATCGGCAATTGGAGGGGGAGCAGCTATACGCCGGAACAGATGGAACTTCTTTATGAAAATTTATGGAAAGACGGCTTTCTCCTTACAGGAGGATTTGTATCCGTACTGGCTGCAGTTTTAAACGGGATCAATGGTTTTATCTACTTGTATTCAAAAAGGCAGACAGATTTTTACCACAGTCTTCCGGTAAAACGATTAAGAATGTTCTGGAACCGAATTTATACAGGACTCGTATATTATGCAGTGCCTTATGTGATCATGGTATTTCTTGCAATCTGTATCGGAGCGGCAAGAGGTTTTTTCAGTCTGAAGCTTATGGGAGCAGCGCTTGCACTGTTCGGCATCCATCTGATCATTTATTTATTGATTTATTTCAGCATAGTGTTGATCCTGTGTATTACGGGGAACCTTCTTATGGGGATTTTCTGCATGGGTATGCTCTACTGCTACGGACCGGGACTGAGCTTACTTTTTGGAAGCTACAGATATGGATTTTATGAGACCTATTATATGGGAAAATCTTATGGGCTGATCCGCTTCCTGAGAGAATATACTTCCCCGGCGGGGATAGTAAATCAGTTTGCAGTGGCTTATGAGGAAGGGAAAGGCATGGAGGATTTCCTGATTCTCTTTGTATTGACCGTCCTTCTGGCAGTTTTATCTTATGTGGCCTATCTGAAGAGACCTTCCGAGTCGGCGGGATCACCTATGGTCTACAGGGCAGTTGCCTTCATTGTAAAACTTATGGTTGTGATCCCCTGTGGACTGGGAGCCGGATATATTTTTTATCTGATCCCAATAAACAGCATGAAGACCTTCTGGTGGATTTTTGGCCTGCTCCTTGGGACAGTCCTTTCTCATGGGTTTATGGAAACTGCGTATCAGATGGACTTCCATTGCTTTTTTAAAAAGAAAATTCAGCTGGCGGCAGCAGGATTGATCGTGGCAGCCTGCGCTATGGTATATGAAACCGATCTGTTTCACTATGATTCCTATGTGCCGCCGAAGGAAAAAATTGCATCAGTCAGTGTGGATATGAATATATTTTCTAATTATATGGGAACTTTTGTAAAAAAAGCGGAGGATGGAACCTACTGGGTTGGAAATGAGTCTTCCGACTGGGATCTGAGAGAATACAGCAGATCCGGCGAAAAAGGGATTGGTGCTAAAACCTATGATGTTTTTTGCAGCATGGCTGAAAAACAGAAAGAAAGGGGACTGGAAAACGAAGGGACGGATTATGTTATTGCAGGCGGTAATAATGATACATTATGTAAAGCCGGAGTGATGTATAAGCTAAAATCCGGAAAGAAAATATATCGTAGTTACCGTGTCCGTGCTTCTGAATTTCAGGAACTGTTCAAATGCCTGTATGAGGAAGAGAATCTGAAGGATACGATCAGAGATATGCTGGAGCTTGATGCGGAATATCTGGATGAAATATATTTCAATGCCGCAGACGGGCGGGGATATATGATCTTTCAGGAGCAGAAAGAGAAATGGACAGAACTGCTGGAGGCTTTGAAAAAGGATGTTGAGAATGCAGGAGCAGAAAGCTTAACAGGAGTGCCATGCTGCAGTATTCAGCTGAGCTACAGGCTTCCGGGGGCTATGAATGTGAGAACGTTGGTTCCGGGAGAAGAGAACAGAAAAGAGTATGCATACAGTACCATCAATGTTTTGCCGGAATATAAAAACACACTGTCTGTTTTGAAAGAAACCGGATATCCGATCACCCTGGATGATGTTGCGGTAAAAAAAGCAACCATCGTATATTATGGAAAGGAAAAAGAAAAAACAGCTGCGTACGAAAAAACGGAAGATCTGGAAGCATTAAAGACAGCAGCAGTACCTGTCAGCGGATTTTATTCATGGCTGGAATGTGAAGAGGATATCAGCGTGATCCTGCAGTCGGAACAGGGATATGAATTTTATGTACAGCTGCTGAAGAATAAGACTCCTGATTTTATCAAAAAAGGAAAGGAAACGGCAGATGAGTAAAACAGTACGTCTTGACAAGTTTCTTGCGGATGCAGGTAAGGGGACGAGAAGTGAAGTAAAAAAGTACATCCAGAAGGGACTCGTGGAGATCAACGGTCAGACAGCGAAAAAACCGGAACAGAAAGTGGGAACAGAGGACAGGGTTCTTTTTAAAGGAGAGGAAATTACCAGAGAACCGGAGTATGTATATTATCTTCTTCATAAGCCGGCGGGATATGTATCAGCAACGGAGGATAGGCGGGACAGAACCGTAATGGAGCTGATTCCTTCTCATAGAAAAGGTCTGTTTCCGGCGGGACGTCTGGATAAGGATACAGAAGGGCTTCTTCTGATTACAGACGATGGAGCGCTTGCTCATGAACTTCTTTCCCCTTCCCGTCATGTAGAAAAAACCTATTTTGTCAGAGCAGAGGGTCTGGTGACAGAAGAGGATAAAGAGAAACTGGAGAAGGGCATTGATATCGGAGAAAAGCGTCAAACCCTTCCGGCCAGGGTGAAACTTCTGGAAAAAGAGGATATCTCAGGAGCGGGAACCCTGCGTCATGTACGTCCGGAAACTCTTCCGGAGGTATATACAGAGCTCCTTCTCACCATTCGTGAAGGAAAGTTTCACCAGGTAAAAAGGATGATGGAGGCGGTAGGTAAACCGGTGATCTATCTGAAACGGATCTCCATGGGATCTCTTGTCCTTCCGGAAGATCTGAAAAAGGGAGAATGTCGTCCTCTTACGGAAGAAGAAATACGAAAACTGAAAGAAGCAGGCAGAGCTTCGGGTAAAAATCCTAAAAAATGTTGAAAATAAAGGAAAAAACAATGAAAACCCTCTTTACATGGAGGGTTTTCTTATGCTATAATTCAGAAGTTGCAAAATAAACACGCGTGGAGATTCCGATGGATGGTGCCCATACGGTGTGACGGCGGGTCCTGATAGAAAATGATCTGCGCGGAAGAAATCAACCAAAAAGGAGAAAAAACATGAGCGTTATTTCAATGAAACAGCTTTTGGAAGCAGGTGTTCATTTTGGACATCAGACAAGAAGATGGAACCCTAAAATGGCTCCGTACATCTACACAGAGAGAAACGGTATCTACATCATCGACCTTCAGCAGTCTGTAGGTATGGTTGACGATGCATACAATGCAATCGCTGACATCGTAGCAAACGGCGGAAACATCCTTTTCGTAGGAACAAAGAAACAGGCTCAGGACGCCATCAAGGTTGAGGCAGAGCGCTGCGGACAGTTCTATGTAAACGAGAGATGGCTTGGCGGTATGCTTACAAACTTCAAGACAATCCAGAGCCGTATTGCAAGACTGAAAGAAATCGAGGCTATGGAGGCTGATGGAACATTTGAAGTGCTTCCTAAGAAAGAAGTTATTGAGTTAAGAAAAGAGCTTACCAAACTGCAGAAAAACCTTGGCGGTATCAAAGAGATGAAACGTCTTCCGGACGCTATCTTCATCGTTGACCCGAAAAAAGAGAGAATCTGCGTACAGGAAGCTCATACATTAGGTATTCCGCTGATCGGTATCTGCGATACAAACTGCGATCCGGAAGAACTTGACTATGTAATCCCGGGTAACGACGACGCTATCCGTGCTGTAAAACTGATCGTTTCCAAGATGGCAGACGCTGTTATCGAGGCTAACCAGGGTACAGCAGACGCTGACGGCGAGATCGAGGCTGAGTCCGAGGAGTTCGCTGAGACAGTAGAAGAGTAATTTTGACATATTAAATTATTCAGGAGGAAATAGAGATGGCTATTACAGCAGCACAGGTAAAAGAATTAAGAGAACTGACCGGCGCCGGAATGATGGATTGTAAGAAAGCTCTTACAGCTACAGAAGGCGATATGGATAAAGCAGTAGAGTTCCTTCGTGAAAAAGGACTTGCAACTGCTCAGAAAAAAGCAAGCCGTGTAGCAGCAGAGGGTCTTTGCAAGACTGTTGTTGCAGAGGATGCTAAGAGCGCAGTTGTTGTTGAGGTTAACGCAGAGACTGACTTCGTAGCAAAGAATGAGAAATTCCAGAACTACGTTGCAGACGTTGCTGCACAGGCACTTACAACTACAGCAGCAGACATCGACGCTTTCCTTGCAGAGCCATGGGCACTGAACAACGAGCAGACTGTAAAAGAAGCTCTTGCAGCTCAGATCGCAGTAATCGGTGAGAACATGAACATCAGAAGATTCGCTCAGGTAAAAGAGGAGAACGGTTTTGTTGCTTCTTACACACATATGGGCGGAAAGATCGGCGTTCTTGTTGACGTTGAGTCAGACGTTGTAAACGATGCTGTAAAAGAGATGGCTAAGAACGTTGCAATGCAGATCGCAGCTCTGAAACCGCAGTACACAAGCGACAGCGAAGTAAGCGCTGATTACATTGCACATGAGAAAGAAATCCTTATGGCTCAGATCATGAACGATCCGAAAGAGTCCCAGAAACCTGAGAAGGTTATCAAAGGAATGATCGAAGGACGTATCAAGAAAGAGCTGAAAGAGATCTGCCTTCTTGACCAGACTTACGTAAAAGCAGAGGATGGAAAACAGTCCGTTGCTAAATACGTAGAGCAGGTTGCAAAAGAGAACAGCGCTAAGATCACAATCAAAGGCTTTGTTCGTTTCGAGACCGGTGAAGGAATCGAGAAGAAGGAAGAAGACTTTGCAGCAGAAGTTGCAGCTCAGATGGCAGGCAAATAAGCAAAGTTTAAATTAAGATCAATTAGATCACGAAAGCTTTATAACCACTGTATTTAACAGTGGTTATAAGGCTTTCGTTTTTTTGATCCTAAAGCTGCAAAGTTCCGGATCGTTTGATCTTCTGGTATACTTCAAGGCAGACATCTTCTCTGCGATGAAGCAGAAACTGCTCCAGTTCATGCTGAAGCTCAGGAGAGTCTGAAATCAGATTTACAACATTAGCTGAATAGCGTGTGCCGCTTCCGGCCTGAAGCTCTCCAAGTACCTGACTAAGTGTTTTGGTTCTGGCATAACTTCGTCCAAGATAAGCGGTGGCTGCATCAAGAGAGTCGCAGATACTAATGATATCGATCATGATTTTGTCCGGTACATTTACTGCATCAAAGTCGGAAGGATATCCGCAGGTACCGTCACTTGATTTATGATGACCTGCGGCAATGCCGATGTATTTGTGCAGAGAGGGAATCTGCTGCAAAATTTTCAGACTGGATACAGGGTGATATTTGATTACCTGAAATTCAATATCTACGAGTTTTCGATATTGCATATTAATCACATTCGTACAGTGTATTTTTCCAATATCATGCAGCAGTGCTCCTGTTTCAATAAAATTGAGGATTTCATCCTTTCTGCGATTGATTTCTGCTTCAGACTGACAGGAAAGCACGCCGATAAGGTATTCCGGGTGCTGGTCGATCATATGACCGGTTACAAGTTTTGCACAGCGGCTGAGGATTACTGAGTGAAATAATGTCTGGGGCTGTCTGTATACAGTCAGTTTCAGAAGAGTGGGAAGAATTTTGTCTTCCTCCAGATACCTTACAGCCGGAATGAGATAGAGGGAAGTATTGATGTCAGCTACGCTTTCCATGAAGGTATTGCTGGGAAAATGATTATATACATCAAGTAAATGAGTGAATATCTGACGGATACTGTGTACACAGTCCGGACAGTCTGTAACCAGAACAAGCATACAGCTGAGGATCAGATTGAAACAGTCAATATTTTCATCGTCATATTCTTCAAAAGTGCAGAAACGTTTATGGGGCAGTATTCTTTCACAATTTATAATCTCCTGGTGAACAGTTGCAGCAGTTTTTTCTTTTAAGAAATATTCCAGCATCAGACAAAACGCCTGATATTTGGCATAGCCCTCAGGAGATTCTCTGGACGGGTGCTGATCTTTCAGATGTCTGGCAATGGAAAGCTGCATACGGAGCTGCTTTTGAGAGAAAGCATTCGCATTTGAATGAATGGTTAATCGAAGAAAGTTGCTTGTCTAGTGATTTTCGAAGTAAGAGATAACGGAATTTAAAGGCAAAGACATATCTGCCTCAGCCTTAAAACGGTGAAGCATCTGCATTCGGTTTTCGTATTCTTCAAAAAAACGGGAAACGGGTATAAAAGGAGGCTCATTTGCATATTCAGATGTAATGAAGGATTGAAAATCATAAAAACTCATTCCAAGACTTTTTTCTTCTTCATTTAACTGGTCATAGAAAGCTTCAAAAATAGGAATTGCGTGCTGATAAAGTTCCATGATTTCTTTCTTTAAACATTTTACATTAAGAAAAAAATAGACAGAAAGAATAACCATATCGCATTTCATCAATGCCACAGGGTCGTTTTGTGTTTCATAAAATGCATAGAGACTGTGGACCAGTTCATAAGCGGCGGCAATATCTTCAAAACGTGTACTGTACCTGTACAAAAAGGACAGTAAAGGATCTGCAATATTTCTGGTCCATGGATGCCCTTCTCTTGTAAAATAATAAACATGCTGCTGCAGATATACATTTTGTTCCTGATATTTTTTTTCGAGTTTCTGAGCCTTTGTAGAAAAATCAGCCAGCCATTGCTGAGGCTCCTTGTTCATCTGAAAAGAATTGATCTCTTCCAGTTCCCGTATCTGGTCAAAGTAAATCTGAAAATAATTTTGCTATTCTTCACGTGTGATAAAACCGTGTTCTCCTTCCATACGACTCCCCCCCCGTTAAAATTCTGAAAAAAGTATAACATATGTATGCGGATAAATCCAGTCTGGCCTATGGCAGGATAGATGAAAACGGCAGTGGATCTGCAGTGCAGGCAGTAATTCCTATACGAATTTTGCTGTCATACTGGATATTTTTCCGAATACAAAGTATAATCAAATTGATACTTTACAAGATTGAAGATATGATCTGATATAAAATTTTTATCATACGTCGGGGTTGGCCGTGGAGGGACAGAAAATGTGGATATTATATGCAGTAGGTTCTTCTTTTTTTGCAGGTATTACCGCAGTTCTTGCAAAATGTGGAATTAAAAAAACGGATTCGGATGTGGCAACCATGATTCGAACAGTTGTGGTTCTGGTATTTTCGTGGCTGATGGTTCTGATTACCGGAAGCGGAGACGGGATTACCAGGCTTAGTGGAAAAACGGTGCTGTTTCTTGTTTTGTCCGGACTTGCGACGGGGGCTTCCTGGATCTGCTACTTTCATGCTTTGCAGAAGGGCGACATCAATAAGGTTGTTCCCATTGACAAATCCAGTACAGTTTTAACTATTCTGCTTGCACTGATTTTTCTGGGAGAAGGCATTAACGCGGGAAAAATAGCAGCGGTTATTTTGATCGGTGGCGGTACACTTTTGATGATTGACAGAAAAGTTACAGAAAGAAATCAAAAGGAACAGAAAGACTGGCTGATTTATGCAGTCCTTTCGGCGGTTTTTGCCAGCCTTACAGCTATTCTGGGGAAAAATGGGATCCAGAATGTGGACTCTAATCTGGGAACAGCTATCCGCACCACAGTTGTGCTGCTGATGGCATGTCTTATGGTAGTTATTACCGGAAAAGCTAATCAGATCAGGAAAACTGACAGAAGAGAACTGAGATTTATTATATTGTCTGGTTTTGCAACAGGCACCTCCTGGCTGTGCTATTACAAAGCACTTCAGGATGGGCCTGCCAGCGTTGTGGTTCCGATCGACAAGCTGAGTATTTTGGTAACGATCTTCTTTTCATGGCTGGTGTTTCATGAGAAATTGTCCAAAAAATCTGTGTGTGGGCTGACTGGAATTGTGCTTGGAACCTTGATGATGGCAGTATTATAGACAGATATGAGTATTTGATGCGGTCAAAATGGAAAGCAGCTGTATTGCTATCCGGTGGTACTTTTGATAAAATATGGAGGTATTATGCAAAAACTAATGATGAGGTGACTAGATGAGCGAGATAATGATTAGAATCGTATCACCGGAGGATGCAGAAGAACTTCTGGATATTTATGCTCCTTATATCAGGGATACAGCAGTGACTTTTGAATATACAGTTCCATCTGTAGAAGAATTCAAAGAAAGAATCCGCCATACGCTGGAGAGGTTTCTTCATCTGGCAGCGGTAAGAGACGGGGAGATTATAGGGTATGTATACGCAGGTTCTCTTCATCCTCGGGCAGCCTATGCCTGGTCTGCATAAACTTCTATTTATGTGAAAAAAGATAAAAAAAATCAAGGTACGGGAAAACTGCTTTATGAAGCTTTGGAAAAAGTTCTGAAGGAGCAGAATATTCTCAGTGTCAATGCATGTATAGCATATCCGGAAGTGGAAGATGAATATCTGACAAAGGACAGTGTCAGGTTTCATCTCCATATGGGATATAAAATGGCAGCAGAGTTTCATAAATGCGCATATAAATTTGGGCATTGGTATAATATGGTCTGGATGGAAAAGCATATTGGAGATCATATAGCAGATCCAGCAGCGCCCAGGACATTTGAAGAAGTGAGAGGAAGATTTCATCAATGGGAGAGATGAGAAGCAGCACCAAACTGAAAAACATAGAATTTATTCGTATTTTTTTTGCTGTAAGTATTGTATATTTTCACCTTCTCCATTCATTTATAATTCCGTTTACCGAAGACGCAGCGGTATATCAGGAACTTGCACGGCAGTCAAAATATGCGAAATATATAGTAGAATGTTTTTTTATCATGTCAGGATATTTTTTGTATAGATCTGTTATGCTGCATTCTGAACAGAAAACGCTGGATTTTGTGCTGAAAAAGCTCATTCGTCTTTGGCCGGTATTTGCTGTATCGACCATTCTTTCTGTGATATTTCTGGATGTGCCTTTGCAGGAAGGCTTTCTGAATCTTTTTTTTCTGCAGTCTACAGGGCTGACTACTGCCTGGACAGGTCTTAACTGGTATGTATCTGCGTTTTTATTTGCAGAATTATTTTACTTTCTGATGTATAAGGCTATGAAAAATTCAGCAGGGATGAAATTAATAATCTGCCTGATCGTTTATTTTGGTTATGTGCTGAATATTATGTACACAGATGGCGGATTTGCGCGAAAAGTGGTTTTTGGTGTATTCAGCCTTGCTATGGCAAGGGCGGCGGCAGGTGTGGGACTGGGATATCTGCTGGGCAATCTTTACGATAAAGCAAAAGAAAGATGGACAGGATTATATGCGCAGCATATGAATGCCAGTGTGATTACAGCCTTGATCACTTTTATAGAAATTAGTAGTTTTTGCCTTCTGATGATGGATTTTTTTGTCGGAAAAAGGGTCGGAAAGAATCAGTTTATGGTAGTGGTTTTATTTTCTGTTTTCTTTTTTTGCATGCTGACAGAAAAAGGTTTGTTTTCCAGACTGATCAGCAGGCTGTCTGTATGCAGGCTGGGAAAATATGCGTATTCTATTTATGTAATGCAGGAATTTTCTTTTTATATTCTGGAAAAAACTTCCTGGAAAAATACAGATTTTATAAAGCTGCATGCAGGTGTGTCTCTGACAGTCTCTGTGGTATTTGCTGTAGCAGTAGGTGCGGTGGTCTGGCATCTGATTGAAAAGCCTGCATCGAAACTGGGGAAAAAGATTTTATTATAGAATAAAAACAGGAGAAAGGAATATATTTATCATGGGAAAAGTTCGTTACAGACTGATGGATACCATAAAAGGGCTGGCATGTATGGCAGTTGTACTCCTGCATTTTGGCTTTCCTGATCCATTGGGACTTATCATAAGACCTTTATGCAGCTTTGCAGTTCCTTATTTTTTCTTTGTATCGGGGTTCTTTTGCACGGACAGCAGTAACAGGCTGATAAGATCTAATACATGGCGAAAGATTCGTCATATTTTACGTCTGGTTGTGATTGCTGCACTGGTTTATGCTGTTTTTTGTGTGATTTGGAATCAGATGCTGGATCCGGACTGGAACATTGTGGAATATACAACTTTACTTCTTACAAAAGACAAGATTGCAAAATTTTTCCTGACAAATGACCCGTTTGTGTATTCGCATTTATGGTTTTTGGGAGCACTGCTGTACTGTTATCTGACTGTACTTTTGTTTGATAAAAAGAAAATTTCTCCGTGGATTATAATCGTAGCAGTACTTTTATGGATAGGATTTATTGCTTTTGGAGAACTGAAATATATTTTACCGATTCCCAGTTCAATTCCTTTATTTGACACAGGAAACAGAGCATATCTGTTTAACTGCTATCTGTTCCGAGCACTTCCGTTTTTTCTTTTTGGCATGCTGGCTAAGCTGAATGTGGAAAAAATCAAAAAGATCTTTTCCAAAATTCCGCTTGTATATTTTTATGTGGCGATCATCTCAGGAATTGGTATTGCCTTATGGGAAAGAACCCATATCGGAGTAGTGCAGTTCTACATGGGAACATACCTGGTGCTGGGAAGTCTGTGTATTCTGTCTGTGACCCGGCCCCAGACGGGAAATCCACTGTTGGAATTTATCGGGCAGAAACTGTCCCTTTATGTTTATATTTTCCATATTATGATAGGCAGGTTTATTGATCTTGCAGCTAATAAGATAAGGGTGCCGGGAGAAAATGGTAGCAGGATCCTGATAAAAACGGGCATATATCGTTACAGTCGTCCTTTTTTGATTTTGGCAGGCTGCTTTTTGGTTACTTTTGTCATATATAAGGCTGTGGAAGTTTGTAAAAGAAGAAAAATTATATAAGTTATACAATTAAAATGACAAAATCCTCTTTATTTTTGCCTAATTTTCTGATATAATACATAAAAATACACAGATAGGGAGGGTAATCATGAATAAGAAAAGAAACTGGGTGATGCTTGCAGTTCTTCTTATAGCATTTATGATGCTTCCGGCAGTGTCATCTAAAACAGTTCATGCGGAACAAAACAACCGTACAGAATCGAAAATCTGGAATGGCTGGGTGACTCGGGGCGGACATCGCTATTATTACCGTAATGGGAAACCGGTAACAGGCGGATGGTATCAGATCAATGGTGTCAGCTGTTATTTTGACAAGTATGGACGTGCAGTAAAAGGCTGGATCAAATATAATGGATATCGTTATTATCTGAACAGCTATGGAAGACCGGTAACAGGATGGAATATCATCGGCGGAAAACGCTGCTATTTTGACAAATATGGTCATGCAGTAAAAGGCTGGCTTAAGCTGAACGGAAAAAGATATTATCTGAACGATTATGGAAGAATCCATACAGGCTTCCAGAAAATCGGAAAATACAGATATTACTTCCATACAAAATATGGTTATGCGTTTATCGGCTGGACGACTATTGGCGGACAGAAATATTATTTTGATTCTGTGGGACGCGCAGCAACCGGAACAAGAACCATGAATGGAAACAGATATACTTTTAATGGATATGGACGTCTGCTTCGTGTGAGCAATCCTGTGGTATATCGGGCGGTTATTATCGGAGAGGCGGATTACCCGGGATTTTCCAGAGACCTCTGGACATGTGAAAATGATGCAAGAGCGATGAGGGATATGCTGAAAAGAACAGGATACAGTACGGTAAGTACTGTGATCGATGCTTCTGAATACAGTGTACGCAGCCAGATCAGCCGTACCTTTGCATCAGCAGACAGTAATGACGTGTCATTCTTCTATTATACAGGACATGGAGCAAGCGACGGATCACTGGTTACAACTGATGATGGCTCTATTTCTCCATACAGACTGGCATCCTGGTTAAAACAGGTTCCCGGAAATATTGTAGTTATCCTGGACAGCTGCTACAGCGGCAGAGTAATTGATAAAGCTATGGGTGCAAAGGCTGCAAAAGACGGTGCAGAATTGTTTAACAGCAATGTAATCACTGCGTTTAACAGTGCGGAAGCAGAAGTGTCAAAAGCAGGTCCGATGTCTAACAGTAAATTTAAGGTTCTGACTGCATGCTCCCAGAACGAGTTTTCATGGGCAAGTCAGTACAGTAGTTTTTTCAGCGCTTCACTTGTAAAAGGTGTTGGATTTACTTATGGCGGATCCAGACTTTCCAAAGCTCCGGCAGACAGTAATAAAGATAAGAGGCTTACGCTGAAAGAATGCTATAATTATACAAAGAAACAATGTGGAACAAGACAGCATGTACAGTGCTATCCAAGCAGCAGCGGATTCAAACTGTTCCAGAGATAAAATTAATCCCCGGTTTTTCGTTTTGAAAGAACCGGGGATTTGCTATCTGTTAAAATGGGATTTTAAGGAAGTAATGCAGCGCTTTAACAGATGTTCTGATTCCACTAAAATTTCTTCATGTGTCCTTGAGAAAAACAAAGAATGGCAATTCCAGGTTTTTTTCTGTGCCTTTGGAGGAACAGGGAAAGAGGTCTCAGCAGCAAGATTGCGGAATTTAATTGTATGAGAATCACAGGTCATACAAATTTCTAATGAAGAGTTTTTTTCAGAATATCATAAGGAATCAATACCTGAAAATCATAAAAACAGGCCAGAATACTGCCGTGATACCGGAACACACGATCAGCGCTCTGCTGGAAACTGCACGGGAGAGTTTCTGCATGTTTTTTGGCAGTTAAACGTACAAAAAACTGTTCGGGTTTCGGAAAATGTGCTCTTGCTTTTGCGGAGCCACAAAGCAGAAGACCGTTATCCTGGGGAATCAGCACCATATTTAGTACGAATGACTAAATCCTTTTGTTCCTTGGAAAGATTTTTTTGTTCCAGGATGATCGGATCACTGATATAGGACAGGCATTCTTTTAGGAGAGCTATAAACCTTTCTTTTTCTGACGGAGTCAGGACATGTTCCGGGAATTCTTCCATACGGAACCGGCTCTGCAGATCATACATCATGTGGAACTGAACGAATTTGGGCACAGAGCCATACAGTGCAAGAGCCTGTTGTGCAGATCAGAGGACATATTCCTGCAGACAGTCCAGATACCATTCTTTATGTAGCTTTGAACCGTTTAGGGCTGAATTCATGCTTTCCCGGCAGCGATAGTCATAACGAGCCTGAGGAACAATACCATACCTGGGATTTTTTAGAAAAAGTCCCATAATAGCTCTGGCATCCTCTGCATACCGCAGAGAGGTACTGAAAAAATCCGGAGTTAATACTTCTCTTTTAAAAAAAGCAGAAGCAGCAGATAATTGTACAAAAGAATATTTTTGGTTTAGATCTACAAGAAGGTTCTTGTTGGATGAAAATTTATAATTTAATCGATGAGGCTGTTCTTTTTTTCAAAAAAGTAAATAGGAATAGATACAAGATCTGCCTTATCATCTATCGTAATGAAATATCGATACACGGAAGATAATGTATCTGGGGATAATTTATCATCAGAGTCCATAAAATTGATATATCTACCCTCTGCTGCAGCAATTCCTGCGTTTCGGGCAGAGGATACGCCGCCATTTTCTTTATGGATCACCTTGATATTATCAGGAAATTTTTTTTGCCAGAAATCGCATATGGAACCGGAAGAATCAGGAGAACCATCATCTACCAGAATCAGTTCTACGGATTCCTGGAAGCCGATATCCTGTGCAAGAATACTCTGAATGGCTTCTTCCAGATAGTTTTCTGCGTTATATACAGCAGATATGATAGAAAATTTGAATCGATAATCAGTCATGGATATTCTCCTTTCCCAGATATAAATTAATCCTACCATAAGAAAACACTCATGGTATAATAATTACGCGCTTATAACACAAAATTAATCCTTTGAAATAGTTTCTCAGATGGAGAGAGACAAATGCAACAAAATTGTAATATAGCGAAGAGTATGAATTGCCAAGGATTTTATTCTATGATACAATACGGATTGAAAATAAAATGGATAGGAAAGGCTCAGATTGGAGGAAATCATGTGCGAGCTGTGAAATCAGCGTAGCTGATTTCCACTAGCGAGCGGAAGAAATTCTGTTTGCTTTTGTAAGCTGATTGTATATAGCAGGAAAATCCTGTCGGGTAAGGTTTAGCCAACCGCCCGTACCGAGTCCTTGGAGTCGAAGCGGTAACGTGAGATTTAAGCGTAGGACAGGGAGCAACAGAGCCGAAACGAAAGTGAAGTAATTGAGCTGGGAAATTATTATGAGGTTGGAAATGGTCGATGTGTTGTTATTCACAGCAGACAACATCTATGTAGCCGATAGGGCAAGGATACATGGGCATCCCCCAGTCTGAGGGCTTGGCGAGGTTGATGATAAATATACAATACAGAACAGCTGAGATCCTGTTATCTCCTCTTTAGAGGTATGAAAATCAAACCAAAGAAATGCGATAGAGATTCAAAGGGATAACAGGAAGTCCGATACGCTCATAGTACTGAAGAAACTGCTAATCACAGTGGAGGGAAGGGGCGTACACTTTATAGCTTTAAGTAAATCTGAATCATGCAGACAAAGGAGAGCTGATATCATGGTAAATGAGTTGCTTGGAATACAATACAACATTGCGAAAGCAAATGTAACCGACAGGAAAGTTCAGAATCTTGCGTCATATATCAATGTAAGCAGTCTAAGGGCAATTCATAAAACTATTATAATATCTTTTTAATAACTAGACTATATTTGAAAACTGTGCTATAATGTCCTT
>OAVH01000305.1_pt1 | contig 37631 bp, 53 predicted proteins | sample 1495281 | NCBI WGS metagenome assembly OAVH01 (sample SAMEA2580082, study PRJEB22360) | human gut metagenome | biome: human gut; feature: human-associated habitat; material: faeces | place: Denmark | collected 2008/2010
CTACCGGCAGGGCCCCGCGCCGGCTCGTAGTAGACGCCGCAAAAGCCGCTCGGCAGGCGCCGTTCCTCGACACGGACGCCGATCATCGAAGCGTTCATCAGCAGCTCGTCCATGACGTTCACTCCCGGCTGCCGGTATGGAAAGAGCCCCTAGGGTTGGGCATCGTCGAGAGGCCTAGGGGGCTACTGTTGACTCTCATATTACCAGTTCCCTCCAGCATGGCGGGGCAGGAACGTCCCATCGCTTATTTGCCGTCTTCCACATGTCTGATGAATTTCTCGAAATCGTTCTCCTGCGTCTCATTGAACTTGCGGAACTCATCCAACGCCTTGCGATCGGCCTGCTTCTTCTGCACATGCCCACGGTCCTGGAGCACACGCCCTCCGGTAAACGTGACGTACTGATCGACCAGGGCGGCGCATTCGGCCATACTGGTCAGCTGATGATTACGCGCCCTGAGTTCGAGCGCATCCAGCAGGCCGCCGACAAGCTGGTTGAGATGGTCGATCTCGTCATGGCTCAGATAGTTCTTCGCCACAGTCACATCGGATGAATGGATGCGTCCGGACGGCGCGCCCTTCCACGTGGTGAGACCCATGTGCGGCTTCCGGGAATCGACACGGCTGTTGATTATCTCCGCCGCGGTATGCCCGCTGGCCGCATAGTGCATCTTGTTCTGCACCGTGGCGAAAAAATTCCGCGCGGTCTGGCTGTTGGGATCATAATCGCTGCTGACGTCCTGGAAGAGGTCGGTGATCTTCTGCCAGACGCGGCGCTCGCTGGCCCTGATGTCGCGGATGCGGACGAGCAGCTCGTCGAAGTAGTCTTTGCCGAATGGCCTGCCGTTCTTGAGCATGTCGTCGTCGAGGACGAATCCCTTGATGGTGTATTCGCGGAGCACGCCGGTGGCCCACTGGCGGAACCTCGTCGCCTGGATGCTGTTCACCCGGTATCCGACGGCGATGATCGCATCGAGATTGTAGAACATGAGTTCGCGGTTCACCGACCGCGAGCCTTCCTGTCGAACTATCCGGAATTTCCGGATAGTTGATTCGCGTTGGAGTTCCGCGGTTTCGTATATGTTGCGCAGATGTTCATTGATGGTCCTGACGTCGACGCCGAAGAGCTCGGCCATTTTCTGCTGGGTGAGCCAGAACGTCTCATCCCAATAAGTGACTTCGACGGGCATGTTGACACCGTCCGAACGGTACAACACAACCTGCGCGCTGACGCTCGGGTCGAATTCCTCGTTCATATTATCCCTTCCTTCTTTGTCCGGTTTCCAACGACCGCAACGCCTTACTCGCCGCCAGGAGCGTCCTGTTCCTGTTCCCGTTTCTCGGCGATACGCTGTTTTCTTTTCTTCTGCATGTTGTCCCATTCCCATACAGTCAGGCCGATGAATATCAGTTCCGTGACTACTTCGGCCCATAATGGGTTCGAATGGTCCTGGTCGAAAATCATTGATAGGCCCGTGAGGGCACATAGCAGCAGGAACGCGAATAGTGCGGCGTGCGCCTGCCATGGAATTCCCTTGTTCTTGCGGCGGTGACTTGTCGTGCTTCTCATGGGTTGGAGCATTGCGACATTCCGTACGTTGGCTTGTGTCTTCGGACGCAACTCGGTGGAGGGAATTGCTTTGGTGGCCGCGTCCATCAATCTTCGGGAACCGGCGGTTCGTTTCCCGTCGGCCTTGTTCTGAACCGCAAGCGTCGCTTTGCAGTCCTCCAAGGCGTCGTGCGGATTATACCGGTATCCGCACTCTTTCGCGGCTTGGGTGAGCTTGATGAAATCCCTGCCATGATACTTGCGTGCGTACACGCGCATCGTGTCCACGATTTTCGATGTATCCACACGCAGTCCGATTTCCCCGAGAAATGCCATGTCGTATTCCGCGTTGAACGCGCATATCTGTTCGGCGCGGTTGAGGATGTCCTGAATCTGGACAAGATCATCTTCGATGAAGTCCTTGTTCCGGACATCGGACGGTTTGATATGGTGGATCCTCTGTGCTTCCGGCCATGACGACTTGAACGACGGATGATAAAGCTTGTTCCATAGTATGTTTCCATCGCCGTCGATGATCGATAGCTGCAGAATCTCGTCGAACTGCGGATGCAATCCCGTGGTCTCCGTGTCCAACACAATCCGGGGGATCGATGGTCCGGTGACGGCCTTCGGATCGGAGCCGACCACGGCTCGGCACCTGAGGAACGTGGTCCCGTCCCCTGCATAAGACCGCTCCTCCTCCCATGAGAAGGATTCAAGCGGATCTCCCAGCAACCGGGATAATGCCGAATAGGCGCTCGTCTGCCGCGCACCGACCTCGAACACCGTCACGTCACTGCTGTTCTTGACCGCGAAATGCGGTTTACGCCCTTTCGGCTGCTGTACCTGAACCACGGCGCATCCCGTGAACTGCCTTGATCCACGCACGTCGATGTCGCTGATCACGGAACTGGTACTGACGTTGAATTCATGTATTCCGGACAGTTTGTCCCAACCATGACGGAACTCGCTCTTCATCTCAACCTCACTTAATCTCTTGGCGTTTCCGCCTCAAATTCCTTGTTCTGGTCGGTGTTGGCGGCCACGTCGTAATCCTCCGGATGGGCGGCGATGCGGTCAGCCAGATCATCAGCGGCCCGAACCCCGCGCTCGCGGTATTCATCTGGTGTACCAAGTTCATCGAGCAGCCTTTTATACGAGGCGTCAATAACCGCTTTAGGGTCTGCCTCAATCAACTCGCACGTATTCAAGAACGCCTCAAGTGGCATAGACGGCTTCGCGTTGATCCATTTGGAATACCCACCCTTGGAATGCCCAAGAATTTCGGCGACTTTCGTCTGTGAAATGGAATGTTTTGCGAATTCACCTTTTAGCTCGAGCCCTACTAGCTGCGCAAAACGTTGGCTCCGATATTCCCTGTTATCACTCATGCAAGCATTATATTACTCGATTTGAGTAACGGCAATTCCATATATAGTTATTTGTTATCCAAATGAGAAACGCCGAAGTTGACGGACTCTTATCCATGCACTAATGTTACTCACATGAGAAACGTTAGTCTACAAACGTGGTTTGGTCACAACGCCGAAAAAATCATTAAAAACAAGGGCATGACAAAACGAGCCGTGTCGGAAAAATGCGGGATTCCATACAGCACACTCAACAGCATGCTGAAGGGATACCGAGCCGTGACGCTCGATACAGTCATCGCCCTGTCTGAAGCAACAGGAGAAGCGCCAAGCGCCTTCCTTCCACCCCAATTCAAAGAACAGAATCAGGCGCTCGCCGATGCGCTGGAAAACGCGACAGCCAACAATGCCAACAGCAAGGAGGAGAACTGAAATGAACACGTCGTTCGATATCACCGACATCGACTGCGCGCCCAAAGAACTCGAGGACGCTCTGGGCGTGAGCGGGAGAACGCTTTTCGACCCCAGTGAGCATCCGATCCATGTGGACATATGGGACGGCAAGGCATACGTGACCTTGGCTGAAATGATCGAGCTCGAAGGCGACGCACTGTGCCACTTCCTGGCTATCGTCTTTCCGGCATCGCCATCGGCAGGCCCATACGTTCCGTCGCCTGCGGGGAATCGAGCCAACTGATGATGACATTATCCGCTCGCCCAAGAACGGCGGCGACGAACTCGAACTTGCGCGACGACCCCTTTGCCATGTCGCCCAACACAACCGGTTCGCGCCCATCGGCCTCCAAGCGCACGTCATACGCGTCGAACGTGTTGCGGTTCCTGATCACGAACATGACGTTGTTCGGGCTCGGACTTGGATGCTCGATGACCCAGTCCGGAACGGACACCTTGCGTTCCAATAGATTGACCTGCCTATGCAGCGAATCCGAAGAGTCCCGCATGGCGTCCAGTTGCTCCGAGAACAGCGAGAGACGTCTTTCGAACCTTTCCGTATCGGTCCTCCCACTATTCGCGGCCCTTCTCCCGGTGATGACCCAACCGGCGACGGATACGCCGATAGTCACCACCCATCCAGCGATGGTCACCCATAACCCATTCATCGATTCTTCTCCTAACTGTTCGGCCCGCACGTCGCAAATGCGGGATGACACCGATTTTAGGAGAGGGCCGGGCGGTTCTCCTAACGCCGCCCGGCATCACACACGCAAAGGAGGCGCGTGATGGATGACAAAGAGGTGTTCGCCGCATTGGCGGCGGCGTTGAAGCCGATGAACACGACGAAGGACATCGCGGACAACTGCGGCATCAAGGAAGGCACCCTGGCGTACTGGCGTAGCGCGGGCATCGGCCCGAAGTTCGTGAAGGTAGGACGAATCGTCATGTATCCGAAGGAGCAGATGATCGCCTATTTCGCGCAACACCTGTACCAGTGCACGGCCGAATACGAGGAAGAGGTGGGCGCGTGATGACCGACAACGACTGGCGTACCGATACCCCGTGGCCTGACCCATGTGAAGAAAAGGAGGACAAATGAACGCCATCCGCAAAACCTGCGTCGAAGCGATATTCAGGGAATTTGAGGACCATGGCGACGCCATCAGTCCGGCCTGCGGCGACTTATGGGACGAAATCGAAGCAAGGCGTTCGCTCGGTCACATCGTCGGATACGTCGACCTCGACGTGGCCGACCTCGTGGACATCGTTATCGACACCATCAACAAGGAGCTGATGTGATGAAGGCCCTTGCCCACGTCATCCTGCACCAGCTGCTGTTCGCGGTGTGGCTACTGGCCATGTGGGTGCTGTATTGCACGCCGGCGTGCATGCACCCGATCGAACATCTCATCGCCGCGCCGTTCGCGGTGCTCATTCCGACGGCCGCCATCATGCGCCGCCTGTGCTCCGACCCCCGCTTCGCGCGCTGGCTGGACGAGCAACGGCAGTGAAGGACTTGGACGGTTCCGCACACATTGCGGCATGGACGTGGTTCGTCATGCGCGGCCATGCCGGAACCGCCCGCGCGTCAAGGAAAAGACGTTAAAACCAGCCGGACGGGTCATCTTCTCTCTTCTCCTCCCGTCCGGCCTTCGCCGGGGCCCGCGACAGGATGCGGGCGCCATGGATCGGCGTGTTGAGGTCACGTCGGCGGATGGATGCGCGGTTCGAATCCGCGCCCCGGCACGACATCAATCCAAAGGAGGCAAACGTTGCCAAGCAAAACACCAATCAGGCCGGAAGGCGAGAAGTGGTTCGAATGGCCGCTCACGACCGCCAGCGTCGGCATGACGTCCGCCGAGCTGATCGGCGAACTGTACGAGACCATCAGCGCGCTCAACCGCGACCGTGGCTGGAACCTCACCATGGTCGCGCCGGCGCGCTTCGGCGAGATCGTCATCGACCGCGAGGCCGGATGCCTGCGCGCGAAATGCGCGTGGAAGGCCAAGGATCCAAGCCAGCTCGGCCCGGAACCGGCTGGATATGTGAAGGGAGCCTGACATGGCCATAGGGGAGACCGTCATCACCATCGTCGGCAACCTCACCGCGGATCCGGAACTGAGGACCACCGGCCAGGGCGCGCAGGTCGCCAGCTTCACCATCGCCAACACGCCACGCCAGTACAACCGGCAGACCGGACAGTACGAGGACGGAGACGCTCTCTTCCTCCGCTGTTCGGCATGGAACGACCTCGCGCAGCATTGCATCCAATCTTTGTCCAAGGGTATGCGGGTCATCGCCCAAGGCAGGCTCAAGCAGCACTCGTATCAGGCGCAGGACGGCGCCAATCGGACCGTCGTGGAGCTGCAGGTCGACGAAATCGGGCCATCGCTGCGGTACGCGACGGCGCAGGTCGCCCGCATCAGCCGCCAGGGCGGTCCCGTCTACGGCAACCCCGCATCGCCGCAGCCGCCCGTCAACACCGGCGTCGGTGGCTGGAGCCAACGGCCGCAACAGTCGGCGCAGACACAGCAACCCGCCGCGCCGCCGGCCGATGATCCGTGGGGCGCGCCGGCGGCCGACCAATCGTCATTTGGGGACTTCGGCAAACCGGATCCGGAACCGGAATTCTAAAGGAGGAAGCAATGAAAGCCAGCGAACAGCAGGTGCTCATCCCGCAGGAAGCGACACCGGACACGCTCATCGACCTCATCGGCAAGACGCAGCAGGTCACCAAGGCCGCGGCCGTCGTGCTCAAGGCATGCCGCAACGTCATGGACACCAAAAACAAGCAGGAGCACATCGACAAGTGGGGCGGCATCCACGCCATCACCGAAGCCGTGTACGACTGCGCGGACCTCGCTCAGCGCATCCTCGACGCCGGCCTGGCCATGGAGAACATGTGCGCCAAGCCCGCCACGTCACGGCAGATGATCCTCATCGACGACCTGCGCCGCAGCCTCGACATGGAGGATGGCGACGTGGAGGCGTCCATCGACCCGGACACCGGCGAGATCGGCTAAGCCTCCAAGGAACCCGAACCACGGAAGGAGAAGAAGAATGTGGTTCATCATCGACGACCAGATGGCCGACGACAGGCGCATCCGACGCCTACCGCTCGCCACCGTGGGCCTGTGGGTCAAACTCTGCGTCATCCACTCCAAAGGCGTCTCGATGCAATCGAAGGACCCGTCGGCGTATCCCGGCCACTTCGACCAGCTCGACCTCAAGGACGCCGGAGGCACCATGCGCCAGCTCCAGCAGCTCATCGATGCGGGACTCATGGAGGAGCACGACGGCGGATGGCGTCCCGTCTACGCCGAAGGCATCTGCAGGGAGCCACGAGTGCTGACCGAAGAGCAACGCGAGGCGCGCCGAAAAGCCGGAAGCAAGGGAGGCCGCCGTAAGGCCGCCAACCAAAAGGCCAAGCAAACGTCGGGCGACTTGCCGGAAAACAGCCAAGCAAACGGAGAGCAAAACGGTAGCAAACCTTCTAGCAAGTTGCTAGGGGACAGCCAAGCAAAAACATGGCATAAAACCGATACCGATACCGATATACCCTCTCCGACCCCTCCCGCCGGCAAACCGAAGCAACCCGCCACGCCGGAATCCGGCTTCGACCATTTCGCCGAAGCCTATCCCGGATCCGTCGGCGCGAAAGGCCGCAAGACCGCAGCCGAAGCCAGAGCCCTGTACGCGGCCATCGCCGGAAACCCAGTCGAACTCACCCGCCTCCAAACCGCGCTCCGCCGCTACAAGCACGCCGTCAACGACGGCCAGATCCGCAGCGGCCACATCCCACGGCTCAACACATGGCTCCGCGACCAGTGGAAGACCTGGGCGCCCGAACCAGTCCCGTCAACACCAATCCACAAGCACAACTGGAACTGCGAACACGTCCACCAGCTCATGGATCCGCACGAGGACGAATACGACCACACCGGAAGCCTCCGCAACGGCAACCCAAGCGAATGGTGGAAGGCATGCCAGGCGTGCGCAGACGAACTCAACAACCAAGAAACCAGCAAGGAGAAGCAATGAGCAGCTACCAAAGCAACCAGATCAAGCTCATCAACACAAGCCTGATCGATCCCCACCCCGACAATCCACGCAAAAACATCGGCGACGTGAACGACCTCGCCGCCAGCATCAAAACCAACGGCCTCCTCACGCCCCTCAGCGTCGTACCCAACGGCGAGCGCTACAGGGTCATCGCCGGCCACCGCAGGCTCGCCGCATGCAAACAGGCCGGAATTAGAGCCGTCCCATGCTTCGTACTCCAGCTCGACCCATTGCAGCAGTTGGAGGCCATGGTCACCGAGAACTGCCAGCGCGAACAGCTCACCGTGTTGGAGGAGGCCGACGCCATCCAGGGCATGCTCGACCTCGGAGCCACCACCGCCAGCGTCGCCCACCGGCTCGGCCGAAGCGGCAACTATGTGCGTGACCGCGCCAAGGCCGCCAGCATCAAGACCGAAGTCAGAGCATCCCGCGACGATTTCGGCCAGATCTCCATCGGTCAGCTCGTGGCCATAGCGCGATACGACGGCCAGCCGGACAGGCAGAAGAAGCTCGCGCAGGCGGCCGGCACCTCGAACTTCGACTACATCCTCCGCCGCATCGAACGCGACGACAGCGACCGGCAATGGATCGAATCGGTTGCCGCGCTCCTCGTGGAGTCCGACAGCGGCATCAACCTCATCCCCGACCCCGAAAAGCCCTACAGCGACCCGGAATGGCGCTACATCGGCTGCATGTTCCCATCCACCGGCACCCCCGAAGAAGCCATCGAGAAGATCCGCGAACTGAACCCAGCCGCCGTATCCATCCACACGGTCTCGCAGCAGGTCTACCTCTGGACCCGCCGCGACAAGACCGCCGACGCCGAAAAGGAAGCCCGACGAGCCGCCGAACAGGCCGAACGCGACGCCCGCAGGCACGCGCTCGAGGAATACGCCGCCGCATCCGCGGACAAGCGCATGACATGGCTCCACGGCCATCTCCACGGCATCAAACGCGACAAGCTCATCGAAACCACGGCCCGGCTCGGACTCCTGCAGATCATCGACCCGGACCCGCAGGGCTACACACAGGCGCTGAGCACATGGAACGACGCCGCATGCGGTGGCGAACAATTCACCACCATCAGCGGCATCGAACCGGAACGGGCGCTCGCCGAACTCCGCTACCACCTCGACGAACCCGACTGGGCGGTCTGGGCGGTGCAAATCCTCGCCGCACGCATCGAATGGTTCATCGACCCGACCGACTGGACCACCGTCAACGACACCAGCAGACGCATCCCCGGCTACTACCAAATCCTCCAAGACCTCGGCTACACGCCCACCGACGACGAAACCAGCCACCTCGACCAGCTCATCGCCGCCATCAGCGAAGCCGACTCCGACGAAAACGAAGAAGACGAGGAGAACAACCAATGACCAGGGAACAACTCGACAAACTCGCCCAACTCCTCACCGACACCGCCCAGACCGCCAGCACAATCGAACTGCGAGCGCTCGCCGGTGGCAGGGCGGATGACGGCATCGTGGCGATGGCGGCCGGGTTGAGGGCCAATTGCACTTCGTGTTTGGTGTTGGTTGACGGTCTGATGCAGGAGGGGGTGCGTTGTGAGTGAGTTTGCTGATTCGAAGCGTGCTGCCTTGGAGCGTCAGGGTTGGCATTGCCTGCGCTGCGGGACGAACATCCATGATCCGTCATGCTGGCCTGGACGCTCCGGCCATCACCGTCAACTGCGGCGGGCGGCGGATCCGGATGTGCGGCATAGTCCCGTCAACATCGTCGAGTTGTGCGGCTCGGGGACGACCGGCTGCCATGGGTGGGTCCACCAGCATGTGAAGGAGGCCGAACGCCTCGGGCTGATAGTCCCGCTCGGCATAGATCCTCTCTCCACCCCAGTGCGCGACTGGCAGGGGAGATGGCTCTGGCTCAACCAGGACGGCACGGCCACGCCATTGACCATGCGCGAAACATTGACAATTCAAACGGAAGGAATGACAAATGCACGAGAATAACGGCAAACCGGAGGCGCTGCTGTGGATCGACTTTGAGACCACAGGCGTGGACAGGCGCAAAAGCCTGCCATTGGAGATCGGTATGGAATGTACCGACATGCTGGGCGAACAAAAGTTCGGATCATTGTCCCGCATCATCCGCCCGGACAGACTCGACCTCCTGTCCATGAGCCCCGTCGACTTCTCCATGCACACCGACAACGGCCTGCTGTTCGAACTCATGGGAGGCTCCGTGCGCAATGACAGCATGGTCGTCGTGGCCAACGCCGTGGAGGAATTCCTTGACTCGCTCTCCCAGCGCTTCTCCCTCGTCCCCGCGGGGACCAACGTGGACTTCGACCTTGACTTCCTCCGCCGACTCAACCTCAACCCTGACGCGTGGCTCACCTACCGCAAATACGACATGGCCACCATCCGCCGACTCGTCACCGTGCTCGGCGCCCCGGATCCATACCAGGGCGACAGCGGCCCGCACCGGGTGAAATCCTGCATCGCACGCGACATCAAAGACTACAAGGCCATGCTCGAGACACTCGCCGTCAAGACGGGAGACCACAAGTGAGAAAGACCATCAGCCACCTCGCCGACCGGCTCGGAGACGCCATGGCCACGCTGTTCGCCCTCCTCGCGCTGCTGCTCATCCCGCACGCCGTCATCAGGGCGATCATCGGACAGGCGCTCCACCAGTGGACACCAATCACGTGGCTCGCCATCCACACCGCACTGACCATCGCGGCGCTCGCCACCAGCCTCGCCAGCTATGCGATCGCCGCACTGCTCGCACCGCCAAGACCGGAGACCTACCAATGACCGAAGACCAGCAAGACCAGCTCGTCATCAGCCTCGACACGCAATACGCCGTCGCGCACGCCATCTACAACCGATTCCACGCCAACGGCCACCGCAAACACCTCACGTGGGAAAACCTCGACTATGCCGGCCGCGAACCATGGCGCCTGATAGCTAAGGACGCGATCACCGAGATGCTGGCCAGCCCGGAGATCGGAGGAACGGCATGAGCCACACCGCGATAATCCTCCTGGAGCTCGCCTTCCTGATCGGCTGGATGGGTGGCCGGGAATGAGCATCATCGTCCCATTGCACAAGTGGCGGTCGGCCGACCCGGCCATCCTGATCGGCCGCCGCTGCATCGCCCGCACCGACCAGGACGTCGTCATCGACGGACGGCTCGAACTCATCCGCCGGCCGGACGGCATCGCCAGCCTCCGCTTCCAGGGCATCGGAAACGACATCATCGACCATGATCCGAACACATGTTTCAACAGCATGAGCGACGGCATACGAAGCCTCGCCATCTACGGAAAGGAATGAAATGCACACCGTCAGAATCGCCACCAACCCACGCAAATGGCGCAGACCTGCACCCTGCCCGGCATGCCGCAAGTCACAGCCGCTCATCCTGACCCTCGGCACCATCTACAACCTCCGAACCCGCAAACCGGTCAACACTATCTACGGCTGCATCTGCCCCAACTGCCGGCACAAATGCATCCTCCACGTCGACGGCAAAAACCTCAAAAAAGCCATCCGCCTCTGGAACCACCACGCCAGCCATCAAAGGAACGAACAATGAGAAACACCATCTGCGCCACACTCACCGCCATCACCCTCACCCTCTGCACCGCGCTCGCAGGATGCGGAAGCGCGTCGGAGCCTTCCACGCCAGCGCATGCGGGCAGGTCCGTCGACTCGCAGTGCTCCGCCGGGGCCGACGTATTCACGGAATGCGTCATCACCCTGACCGACACGAGGAAAGTGGACTGCATCGTCTACTCGACGAACGGCAAGCAGGCCGGCCTGTCATGCGACTGGAGCCTTGTGAGCGTAGTGGGCAAGGAGCCGGCAAGATGAGCTACAACGTCGTCACCCAGGAAGGCGTCAGAACGTTCGAGAACATCGACGATGCCGGCGACTACGCGCAGGCCATGTCCTTGAGGACTGGCGAGCCGGCCAAGGTGTTCCATGCCGAGACCGGACGCGTCGCATTCACCGTCCGCCCAACCACGAAGGACACGAAATGAGAATCAATTTCAACAGCAAGGATGGCGTTTTCGCCATCAAAGCCGAAAACGAAGAGGAAAAAACCCAGCTCAAAACGTCGGCGGTCGCCATCTGCAATCTCATCATCGATTTTTTCGACGGTGAAATCCAAGAAATGAAGGCGGCGAAGGAATGAAACGCATCACACTCAAGGACACAAAATGAGCAATCGAAGTTATTTGGTGCCAAGGCCGCCAGCGTTCGACCATGAGCATCCCAGACCGAAGGAGGAAGGCGAGGTGCTGTACTGCGGAAATTGCCAAAAATGGTACGTATCATGGTTTCCCCTCACCGAAGTCAAAACCATATGGGGCCGCCGCCCCGAATGGTGGATACGCATCTTCCACCGCAAACCATACGAGACGATCATCCAGCAAATACGAAGGGAAACGAAATGAAAATGAAGAAAACCCTCATGGACATGATCATCAAATGGCATCAGGCCGGATACAGCCTCGACGAAATCACGCCACTGGTTCCACAAGTACCCAAAGAGGAAATCAAAGCAATCATCCAACAACACCACGAATAACAAAAACCTGACCTTCCGGCCGGGCTCCTGACACCACCAGAAGACTACCACGCCAGAGGGAATCGAACAAATGAACGAACAAAACAACGAATCCCAACCAACACCAAACCAGACACAACCAGCACAAACCAAACAAAACAAGCCAGCGCTCGCCGGCATGTGCCGAGTGTGCGGCGGGGAGTGCCGTATCCAGGCCACGATGTGCGACAAGTGCGAGACCGCTTTGAGGGGATGGATCCACGACTATCCGTCATGGATCCAAGCCCTGCGCGAGTTCCTGGATTCGACGGCGCATTACGGAGGCCACCAGCCTGGACGTGTCAACCTGCAGTCCGCGCCCACGCCGATCAGACTCTCGGTCGTTGACCATCTGCAGGAGATCGAGGATGCGGTGACGGCGTTGTGGTGTCGATTGTATGCGCCGCCGGCCATGCCATGGGCCACAAGCATCGCGGTCCCGTCCATCGTCGACATGCTCAAGGCATGCTGGTCATGCCAGCGGTTGAACCGACTGCCGGACATCGGTTTGATCTGGCATGACTGGGAGCGGTTGGTGCGCAAGACGCTGGCCATCATCGACGTGCCACCATCCAGGCACGGCATCGGCAGGTGCCTGAATCCTCTGTGTGGAGTGGAGCTGAGTGCGGAGGTCGGCGCGGTGAGCGTTGATTGTCCGGTGTGCGGCAACGCTTATCGCGTGGTCGATGTGCGATTGGGTTTCCTGCGGGAGTGCATCGAATCGGGCAGGGCGTTCACGGCGGGGGAGTGTGCGGAACTGCTGCGCGAATGCGGATTCCAGTGCAACGCGAACACGATTCGCTCATGGCGCAAGCGCGGCAGGCTCCAACCGGTTGGTGAAAACGTGAAGGGGCAGCCGTTGTACAGGCTTTCCGACGTGCATGGACAGGTCATGCGACGCGACTCGATTTGACAAAATCGAAAGTGCAACGCAAAATTGTCAGTGGATTAGAGGGTCCAAACCGATACACACGGTTTGGACCCTCACTTATATCCTCCAATGGATTCTCCTGATTCACTTGGGTTGCAGTCCCGTCCTGTCCGAACGGCATATCGGACACGCTCCGCCCACTCCCGTCAGAGTGGACATACCCCAATGTGGCAGGCAAGCCAATCCCGTGCTTCCGTGATGCGGTGAAGCTTAAAAAATCGCCTGCCCGTATGCCTTCGTAGGAATCAGTGGTAGATCGTACCGGCCGCGAGTCTTTATTGGATTCTCTTCCTTGTGGCCGCGTGTGGACGCGGGTTCGAATCCCGCCGAAGGCACCCATGAAACAAACCCGGGGTAGGGGTATTGACAATCCGGGAGGGGCATTCGCAGATGATGGGGAGCCCCTACAAGACACGGGAGAGGCCTTATACGGGAGCCCCTATACCGGCATTCCAGCAAGCCAACGGCGAAGATAGTCGTTGACAAATCCATAACACCCTGGGCCCCATACACGTGGGAGGCCACATGAGCAAGCGGCGCAACGAGCGCGTCAGCAACGGCTGGCGGCGCAGACAACTCAGGGCAAGAGTGCTGGCCGCATACGACGTGTGCGCCATCTGCGGCAAGCCAGTCGACAAGACATTGAAGACACCACATCCGATGAGCGCCGAAGTCGACGAACTCATACCAGTCTCACGAGGCGGCGATCCATACAGCTTCACTAACTGCAGGCTCACGCACCGCAGATGCAACAGGATGAAGAGCGACAAGACAGACGAACACGCACGAGCGCTGCTGGCTGGCAGACAGGAAGTGAAATCAAGTTCGATGCCGTTCAAAACGTTCGGTATCTGACCTCCGATGACCAGGGCGGGAACCCCGGGTATACCCCCTTCCGGTCGCCTCGGGTGCAGTGCCGATATCCCTCCCGGAATGCAAACGTCGGAAACAGGGGGAAACAACGAAAGGTCGGAAAGCGAGGGAAGCGCCGATGAAGTGCGAACTCTGCGGCAAGGAATTCCAACCGTCCGGCCACGGGCGGCCGCAACGCTACTGCTCCAAATCCTGCCGCCAGAAAGCCGACTATCGTCGGAAAAAGAACCGGGCTACGCAAACGGAAGCGGATAGGCCCGTATCCAAGCCGACGAAAACGAAACGGAAGCCTGAACCGGAACTCGACAAACAGAACTTCGAACGGATGATGGACGGCTCCCACGAGGACACGCTCCGCGAAATCGTCGGCAGACTGCGCGAGGCTCTGCATGACCCGTCCACGCCGGCCAACGCGTTGCCGTCGATCAGCAGCAAGCTCGCCGAATTCGACGAACGGATGCGCATGGCCGAGGAATCCGGCAGCCTGTTCGATGTGAACGATGACGTGACGGAGGTGGCGGAGGATGTCGGAGCGTCGATTGTCTGAGATCGCCCAACGGCTCGTGAAGCCGGAAGACGTCACGTCAAGCGATTTCAAACTGATCAACAATGCGGCGGTCAAGACCGGAATCCACTACGACCTCTGGCAGAAAGGTTTCCTATACCTCCTGTTCGCCAAACGCGCCGACGGCAAGTACGCATGCGGATCCGGAGGAGCGGTCCTGTCCAGCTGCAGGCAGATCGGCAAGACGTTCACGGTCGGCACGGCGATATTCATCCTGTGCGCCGGACGTGCCGGAACACTGGTCATCTGGACCGCGCACCACACGCGCACCTCCGACGAGACGTTCGCCGACATGTGCGACCTGACGCATAATCCGAAACTGTCCAGGTACGTGCGGAACGTGCGTCGAGCGAACGGCCAGCAGGAGATCCGTTTCACCAATGGGAGCCGCATCATGTTCGGCGCGCGTGAGAACGGTTTCGGCCGTGGCCTGCATTCGGCGGACATCGAGGTGTTCGACGAGGCTCAGATACTCACCATCAAGGCGTTGGACAATCTGATTCCGATCGTGAACACGAGCCCGAACCCGTTGATCGTGTTCATGGGCAACCCGCCGAAGCCGGGAGACCAGTGCGAGGCGTTCGAGGAGAAACGTTCGACCGCGTTGGCGGGCAATTCGGACGACATGCTCTACGTGGAGCTCGGGGCAGACCGCGACTGCGATCTGGACGACCGGACCGCGTGGGCGAAAGCGAACCCGTCTTATCCTCGCCGCACCAGCGAACAGGCGATATTGCGCATGCGCAATCTCCTCGCCGAGGATTCGTTCCGCCGTGAGGCACTCGGCATCTGGGACGAGACCGCCACCGCGTACGCCATCAGCCCCGACCTGTGGAAGGCCGCCGAAACCGACGACGTGCCCGACGGCGGCACGGTGAGCTTCGGCATCGACATGCCGCCCGACAGGAGCGTGCTGACCATCGGCGCCGCATTGCGGTACGAGGACGGGTCGGCCGTCATCCAGATGGCGAACATCAAGGACGCGCGGCAGGCTGGCACCATGTGGGCCGTGGACTGGCTCGCCGAACGTTGGCCGAAGACCGCCAGCGTGGTCATCGACGCGCAGTCCCCGGCAATGAGCCTGCTGCCCGAACTGAAGGCCGCGCACGTGAAGGTCACCGTGACGAACATGCAGGAGATGGGCCGCGCATGCGGCCGATTCCTCGACATGCTCAAAGCCGGAACGCTCAAGCACCCGCCGGACGAATACCAGCCGCAGCTGGCCGCAGCCGTCAAGGGCGCGACCACGCGTCCATTGGGACAGTCCGGCGCGATCGCATGGAACAAGCTCGGCTCGGATATCGACATAACGCCGCTCGTATCAACCACGATCGCCCTGTACGGGGCGTGCACGACAAAACGACATCCCGGAAGACGACAGACCATCGGAGGAATCTAAATGGGCGACATCCAGATGACAAACGTTCCGGATAGCTGGCGGCCGTCCGGAGGATCGGTGGCGCTGACGAAACTGGTTGTGCCCACCAGCATCGACGGGCTTACAAACCAAGAGAACGAACTGCTCGCAGAGCTCGCCGAAGTGTGGACACGTCATGCGAGCCGCAATCGGAAACTCACCGCATACTACGAATCGAAAGAGCCGCTGGTCGACTTCGGTCTCACGGTTCCACAGTCCATCAAGGACCACTACACGCCATTGGGATGGGCACGCAAGGCGGTGGACATGCTCGCCGAGCTTTGCGTATTCGAGGGATTCGTCTCGCCTGGTGTCGATGATCCGTTCCAACTACAGGACTTCATGAGCAGAATCGGCTTCACCAGCGTCCTTCAGCAGGCCATACAGACGGCACTCATTCACGGCTGCTCGTTCCTCAGCGTCATCCAAGACGCGGAGAACAGGCCTCTCATCCGCACCCACACCGCGGAAAGCTCGGCAGCGATCTGGGACTACCCGAACCGACGCGTCAAGGCATGCATGGCCATAACCGACGTGAACAACGACAACGAGGCCATCGGACTCGTGCTCTACATGCCGACGCGCAACATCAGCGTGTCCCGCAGTCTCGGCACATGGTACGTGCAAGGATCACAACCCACCGTGAACGGCGAATGCAGCGTGTTCCGCCTCGCCTACAAAGCCACCGAAGTCAAACCATTCGGACGCTCCCGCATCAGCCATGACGCGATGAACATCATCGACGGCGCGAACCGCACCATCGTGCGTGCCGAGGCGAACGCCGAATTCTACGCATTCCCGAAAATCCTGCTCATGGGCACCAGCGACGAGCTCGCGTCCTTGAGCGCGGACGCCGCGCTCAAACTCTACATGGGCCGCTACAACATGATCAGCAAGGACGCGGACGGTGATTCGCCGACAGTGACCCAACTGGCCGCATCCAGCATGGATCCGCACCTGACGATGCTGAAAAGCTGGGCCGCCATGTTCGCCAGCGCGATGAACATTCCCGCCAGCTCGCTCGGCATCGTATCGGACGCGAATCCGACGTCAGCGGACGCGACCGAGGCACAACGCGAGGACCTGATTATCGAGGCTCGCCACTGCGACCGTGATTTCGGCGAATCGATCCTGCAGGCGGCACGCCTCGTGGCGCGCATACAGGATCCATCGGTGTCAGACGATGATCTGATGAAACTGCAGGTCGACTGGAAGAACCCCAACACTCCGTCAAGCTCCATGAGCGCCGACGCGTTCAGCAAACTCGCCGGCAGCATCGACTCGTTCGCCAACAGCGAGGTCGGCATGACCCGCGCCGGATTGAGCAGAAGCGAGATCGTCCGCTTGAAGGCCGACCAGCGCAAGGCTCAAGCCGGACAGGTCCTCGACCAGATTCGCGGCATGCGCCAACAGACTGAGCAGACGCAGGACGACGGGGAACGCCAGATCGACGCTTCCACGCAATCAACTGTTGCGGGGGGGGGGCTGAAGGACAGCTTCGACGCACTGGGAGTAGCGATCAGAGCCGGGGTGACACCGGAATCCGCGGCATCGATGCTTGGACTGAAAGGCATTGAATTCACCGGCATGACGCCGGTCAGCCTCAAACTACCGGAAGGCGGCGGAAATGAGCCTGAACAGTCTGAACCTGCCTCCGGAACAACACAGAAGGCTTGAACTCGACCTCAACGACCTGTACGAGGATTACACGGACACCATGAGCCGCCTGCAGAAGGAGGCAGGCAACAGTGTCTCGGGCCTCGTCTGGGACGGTGAAAGCCAGGAACTCATCAAAGCGGAGATCAACCGGTACGCCGACGCCGCCAGCAGGCTCGCATCCGACTACTACGGCCACGTACGCGACCTGTGGGCGCAGTACGGCGGAATCGATATGCCGGAATACGAGCCGCCTTCCATCACCGCCGACCGCGCGGTCTGGCAGATGGAAGGCGGTTTCAACAACACTGACTTCATGGGATTGCACTACAAGGATGTCATTCCAGATGAAAACGGAGCCGTTCACAACAACGCCGGAAGAACCATCGACGACCTGTGGCCCACGTTCGCTGACGAGGAGCAGGCGCTGGAATACGTGCAGAATCTGATTCAGACCGTCGGCCGGATGACCATGCAGAGGGCCGTGGCCAACGACCCAACCAAGCCTCGCTGGGCTCGCGTCCCACGAGGGGCTAAGACATGCGCGTTCTGCCTTATGCTCGCCTCGCGTGGCTTCGCCTACCTGAGCGAGGACACCGCCGGACGGCAGATGCAATACCATACGGACTGCGACTGCGACATCGTGCCAAGCTGGGGCAGCAGCAAACTCAAAGGATACGATCCGGACAAGTATCGTGAAATGTACCAGGCAGCCAAGGCTGCGGCCGGCGATGACGGCGACTGGCGTGACACGCTAGCCCAATTGAGACGCATCTATCACGATGAGGTCAATGATGGTGTGACTGCCCAACCGACGATTCGATGGAGCGGCAAATCGATTCCAATCAGCGCTTCCGAACTATCGAGATTGTCGGATTATAGCGTCAGGATGCCTGGAGATAGATTCTCCAACGACGAGAAGATCGCGGCTTTGATGGATTGGACCGGAGACAGCTACAAAAGTATCAACGGCTACCTGTTCGGCGGACGAAACCCGTCGAAAGACGTCATCCATCAGGTCGAATGCATCGACGAAGCGATATCCGACCATATCACCCGAGAACGTTTCACGGTCGACAGGCAGATGCGGTTGTCGACGTTCCGCGTCAACGACATGGAGTCGCTTTTCGATTTGAATACCGGTCGCACCTTCGAACACATCGGCTACATGGCCACCAGCATCAAGGAGGGAGGCATTGACGTTGATGGGGAAGACCGCATCGCCACAAGAATCCTGGTACCGCCGGGAAGCGCCGGCGTGTATGTGGAGCCGATCACTCAGCATCCGGGAGAATACGAAATTCTTCTGCCGAGAGGAAGGGCTCTTCGTTTCGAAGGGCTTGGAGCATCCGACGGCAGACCGATCGTTTATCTGAGACTGCTATGATTGAGCCTATGGATCGTTCCGACCGTTTCACGTTTATGCCCGGTGATTTGAAGGAAGTCACCGATGAGCGCCATCTTGCGGAAATCAAACGCAAGTATGGCGATATCTCCATGCCGCCGTCCGAATATGAATGGGTCAGGAACGAAGGAAAGAAGCGCTGGTCCGTCGGCGACTATGTGTCGACCGACGAGCTGCGGTCCGAATACGCGCGAAGAAAAGCGCTGGGAAATCTCTGAATCCCAGAAAGCCATCACGTCGAAACGTGATGGCTTTTCTTTTACCTTTCACACCCCAGCGATGGGGCGGGGCGCAGCCATGCGCGAAACCAACAAGAATGGCCGTCAACTCGCCGGCGTCAGGCGTGGAAACCAAGAACAAGCAAAGGAGCCACCAACCATGGCAGAAGAAAACCAGACCGGCGCGGACGGCCAACAGGAGCCGGAACAGCGCACTCCGGCCCCAAAGGACGTGAACAACGCGAAGCCGAGGACCTTCACCCAGGAGGAAGTCGACCGCATAATCAACGAGCGTCTCGGCAGGGAACGCGGCAGGAAAAGCGACTACGAGGAGCTCAAGGAGAAGGCCGGACAGACAGCCGACCTCGAATCGAAACTCTCCAAGGCGCTCGAGGAGAACGAGAAGCTCAAAAGCGAAGCCAAACAGGCCGAACACGAGAAGGAGCTCTCCACGATACGCGCCAACGTCGCGGCCAAACACGGCATCACCGACCCGAGCGTCCTCGCGGGCGACGACGAGAAGCAGATCGGCGAATACGCCGAGAAACTCATGAAGGTGTTCGCCGACATGCGTTCCCGAGGAACGGTCGCGGACCAGAGCGCCCGCACCGGACAGGCCAAGACTAAACATTCCAGCCGCGAGGACTTCGTCAACGCCATGAGCAACACGCTCCTGTGAGCCAACCAGCAAACAACATTCATTTGAAAGGACAAACCATGACAGATCCGTCCATGACCCGAAAAAGCAACGGTCTAGACCTCACCCCTGAAACCCAGGCGGAGATCTGGCAGACCGCAAAATACCAGAGCGCGTTCATGCAGCTCGTGCCGGAGATGAAACTGCCCGGCAACGGTGCTCGCGTGCCGATCATCATCGGCGACCCGGAGGCCGCATGGGTCAATGAGGGTGAGGAGAAGCCGAAGAGCGGCGTCACCTTCGGCAAGAAGGACATGCTGCCGTACACCATCGCGGTCATCATGCCGTTCTCCAACCAGTTCCGCCGAGACTTCGGCGCTCTCTACGACCAAGTGGTCGCGAAGGGTCCGGGAGCCATCGCCCGCACGTTTGACAAGACCATCATGGGTCTCGTCGACGCTCCGGGAGCGGACTTCGACACCCTGACGAGCGCGCAGACCGTCAGCATCGGCGAGGACGTGTGGAAGAACCTGAACAAAGCCGACGACCTCGTGTCCGAAGCGGATGGAACCGTGGACGGTTGGGCGTTGAGCACCCAGGGTCGCAGTGTGCTCCGGCAGGCGACCGACAACAACGGACGCCCCCTGTTCCTCAACGGCACCGCCGCCTCCGACGTGAGCACCGTGCTCGGCAACCGCACCTACATCAGCAAGGGCGTTCACGTGCCCGCCGTATCCGAGACACCGGGACCGGCCAAGGCAGAGATCCTCGGCGTGTGCGGCGAATTCTCCTCCGCCGCATGGGGCTCCGTCGAAGGAATGCAGACCAGCATCTCCGACCAGGCGTCCATCACCATCGACGGCAAGCAGGTCAACCTGTGGGAGCACAACATGTTCGCCGTGCGAATCGAAATCGAGGTCGGCTTCCGTATCCGCGACATCAACCGCTTCGTCCTGCTCACCGCCTGACGGAGTCCGACATGACTGTCGAACCAGACGTGTTCGCCACCTCCGACGATCTCGAACGGAGGTGGCACAAGCTCACCGACGAGGAACGTGAGAAGGCCGACACGCATCTCGCGGACGTGACCGACTACATCAAGGAACGCTCCCCGAACTGGCAACGTCTCCAAAAAGAACGGCCACGCCTGCTGACGAAGATCACATGCGACATCGTCCGCAGAATCATGCAGGCCGACCCGTACGACATTCCCGGCGGCATCACGCAGATGAACCAGACCACCGGCAGCTTCAGCGAACAATACAGTTTCGGAGCGCCCACCGGCGATCTCTGGCTGCGCGACGACGAGAAACGCATCCTTGGCATCAACGCTCAGCGCGCGTTCAGCGTCGACATGGCAACGGGGGAGACGTCCTAGTGGAAACCATCGAAGTGTGGCGCGGCCAGTCCACCACCGACACGGACGGCAACCCCATCCAGGGCAAACCCGTCCGCGTCGGCACGTTCCAGGCGCTGGTCGCGCCAACCTCCACCACCGACCAGACCGAGGAGAACGCCAGCCCGCAGACCACCGAATACACGATCCACATCCGCGGAAACCAACCGACCGGCATCCAGGCCACCGACCTGATCAAAGTCAGAGGCATCCTCCTGCCCGTCAAAGGAAAGCCGCAAGTGTGGAACAACCTCCACGGACGCCACATCGGCGACGTCATCACCGTGGGCGAACGGGAAGGATAAACCATGGCCAAACGATGCAGATTCGTATTCAACCGCAAGGCGTTCAGCCAACAGGTCCTCAAAAACGAGACATTGCGCTCGCGCATGAGGGACGCGGCCGAAGCCGCCGTAGAGGATGACCGTTGCATGGTCCGCGACCATGACGGCAAGAACCGCAGCGGCGTGGCGATCATCTGCCCGGCACCGGTGGAGAAGGCGCACGGCACGCTAGAGGACACGCTCGGAAGGATGCGCGTATGAGCATCCCGGTCACTCCCCGGCGCACGGAACCCCTGCTCCTGCCCAAACTGAGGACACTGTTCCCGGACGTGACGTTCGACACCATCGAACGAGCCGACCTCGAACCGCCCTTCACCGAAGCCACTCTGGCCGACTCCATGCAAGGCATGAGCACCCCAATCTCGCAGTACGTGCGGCTGCGGCTGAGCGTGCGATGCATGAGAGAGGACCATACGGGCGACTGGGACAAGGCCGCACGCCTGTGGGCCGACATCGCGAGGGAGATCATCGGGCTCGGAAACGTCGCGCCGCTCATCGACGCGTCACTCGAATCCGGGCCGGTACGCATGACTGACGAGGACAAGAGGCTGGTGTGCGCGTACGGCGTGCTCCTGCTCGAGGTCACCGTCAACTGAAACACAACAAAAGACAACGTGCCGCCACACGCGAAGAACGGAAAGGTGCAGACGAATGTCTGACAACAACGAAAAAACCACCGTCGCCGCGCAGGGCGCGACCGACTACGGGTACGTGTCCAGCGGCAACACCGCAGGCAACGTGCGCCTGATCAAGAACTACGCGCTGTTCCTGTTCCCCAAGGGCGACAGCACGTTCGTGGCTCCGACCGGAGTGGCCTGGACCCCGCCGGCAAGCAAGAAGCCGATCGGCTACTCCACGGAGGACGGCGCCGTACTGCATCCGGAACCGGGCGACAGCACCGACTACAAGGCCCACAACGGCGACATCGTCCTGTCCGACACGGATCCGGGCTACTGGACGCTCCAGCTCGCCGCGATGGAAGGCCGCAAGGACGTGGTATCCGCCTACTTCGACGTGGACGTGGAATCCGACGGCGGCATCAGCATCAAGGGCGCCGGATTGAAGAAGGAATGGATCCTCGTCCTGGTCGCGCTCGACCAGCAGGACCGCCCCTTCCTCCTGTACGGCACCAACGCGAAGGTGAGCGACCGCGACGACGTGAGCCTGAAATCCAGCGAGATCATGAACTTCAGCATGACGTTCAAGATGCTCAAGGGCACCAACGGCGAACAGTTCCACGCATGGGGCCTCGTCACCGAAGACGCCAAGTAGCCCATTGATTCTTCCCGTGCGGCCGATGGCGGTCGGCCGCACGGGACCACCACATCAAACCGCCAACCATTAGAACGGAGCCAACATGAGCGACAAAGAATACCATGTCGTGGACGTGGACCTGACCGAAGCGGAAGAGCTCAAACCCGACGTGCACCTCGAGGTCGCCGGAGCGAAACTCGACCTGCCGAACCTCAACAACGCGGAACTGCCCATCGAACTCGTCCAGGCCATCCTCCTGGTCAAAAGCAAGCCCGCATTGTCCGACGAGGAAACCACGGCCTGCGTGAGCACGTTCCTCGCCTACTTCCAGACGATGCAGCCGAACTTCTGGAACGTGCTGCGCAAGACCAAACGTCCGATGGCCTACCTCACCGCGACCATCAAGGCGTGGGCCGAGGAATCCGGACTGGACCCAAAAGCGTTTACCTCGCCCACCTCTGGAACAACAATCGCGCGGCACTAGCCTACGACTGGATCCGAGCGTACGGGCAGATCTACAGGCCCGTACGCTTCCGGGAATGGGTTGAAGGCCAACGTCCACGAGTCGATTGGGGACTCGCCTGGGCGTTGACCCGCGAAATCCTCAAAGACCATACGAGCCACTCGTGGATGGCGTTGCAGAACGCCGTCTACGCGCCCGACGGAGCCGAACAGGCGGTCTGGACGCTGTCCGGACAACGCAAACGCCCATGGTTCGACCACGAGCACGACCCGCTCCGCCCGCCAACCCCGACGCACAACCTCACCCGCCGTCAACGCGAGGACAGGGAACGGCTCAAAGCCTACTTCCACATCAACGACGACCTCTGACTCCGACCGCCATCGGAATCCCAACCTACGAATAAGGAAACACGATGGCAGCACAGGACATAGGCGTCGCATACGTCCACGTCGAACCATCCGGCAAAGGATTCGGCAAAAACATCGAAGGCGACATCGGCGACGCCGTCAACAAAGCCTCCAAGAAAAGCTCCAGCACCCTCATCTCGAAGATCGGCGGAGCATTCGGCAAAATCGGCAAGGTCGGCACAGGCGCGATCGCCACCCTCGCCGGCGGCATCACCGCACTGGCCGCCAAAGGCGGCTTCACCCGCGCCCTCAACATCGAGAACGCGCAAGCCAAACTCAAAGGCCTCGGCCACGACAGCGCCAGCGTCACCGAAATCATGAACGACGCGCTCGCATCCGTCAAGGGCACCGCGTTCGGACTGGGCGACGCCGCGACCGTCGCGGCCAGCCTGTCCGCCTCCGGCATCAAGGAAGGCGACCAGCTCACCAAGGTCCTCAAGACCGTGGCCGACACCGCGCAGATCAGCGGCAGAAGCCTCACTGACATCGGCATGATCTTCGGTTCCGTCGCCGCCCGAGGCAAACTCCAGGGCGACGACATGCTCCAGCTCATGTCGAGCGGCATCCCAGTCCTCCAAATGCTCGGCAAGCATCTGAACAAGACCAGCGCCGAAGTGTCCGACATGGTCTCGGACGGCAAAATCGACTTCCAAACCTTCGCCGACGCCATGCAGGAAGGCCTAGGCGGCGCCGCACTATCCGCAGGCACCACATTCACCGGCACCCTGGCCAACGTGAAAGCCGCGTTGAGCCGACTCGGAGAAACAGCCGCCACACCAGTCCTCGACGGCTTACGCGGCCTGTTCAACCAAGCCATCCCACTCATCGATACATTCACCGCAGCCGTCACACCAACCCTGCAAAAAGTCGGAGCGGCACTCCAACAAGGTCTCGAGAACGCGATACCCGCCACACAGGCGAAACTCAAAAACCTTGGCGACACGATCTCCAACATCCCCGGCTTCCAGATGCTCGCCTCGGCGACGGCCAGCCTCAAAAGCCAACTCACTGGCCTCTGGAACGCAATCACATCACTCATAGGCGGACTCAACAATGGCGGCGAAGCCGCCACAATGTTCTCCACAACCGCCGGCGCGCTCGCGGGAGTGGTCGCTTCGGTCGCGCAGGCGTTGTCGAACGCGGCGGGATGGGCGAAGACGTTCGTCAACACGTTCATCGAGACGGGCGCGTTGCAGCCGTTCCTTGAAAGCCTGACCGGCGTCATCTCCGGATTGGGCTCGCTGGTTTCCGTATTGGCGGCCGCGGTCTCGCAGGCCTTCGGCTTCAACGACAGCGCGCGCACCGCCAGTTCCGCGGCGCAGAGCTTCGCCGGACTGTTGAACACTTTGACCGGCGTGCTCATGACGGTGGGAGGCTGGCTGCAGTCGGTCGGACAGTGGGCGCAGCAGAACGGCGCACTGGTATCCGGCGCGTTGAAAGCCATCACCATTGCATTGCTCGCGGTCAAAGGCTGGGATATCGTCTCGGCCGGGCTGAAGACAGTTTCCGGTGGACTGAAGGCCATTTCCGCGACTGCCTCCGGTGTGGAGAAGACCGCTACGGCCACGTTCGATTTGATTGGCAAGATCTCCGACGCGGGAAGCGCGGCTGGAGCACTGAAGCAACTCGCCGGCTCGTTCAATATTGTCAAGGCAGCTCAATCGGCGTGGAGCGCGGTGACCAAGGCTGCTACCGCCGTGCAGCTGGCATTCAGCGCTGCCTTGGATGCGAATCCGATCGGCATGCTTGTCGTGGCCATCGGCGCGGTCGTGGCCGCGCTGACATGGTTCTTCACCCAAACCGAAACGGGCAAACGACTCTGGAACAGCTTCGCCACATGGTTCATGGGAATCTGGAACCAGATCAGCACCGCATGCCAGCCAATCCTGCAAGCCATCGCCATATTCATCACCCAGACCATGAGCCAAATCCAACAAATCTGGCAAACCGGATGGACACTCATCACCACCGTCCTCCAAAACGTCTGGAACACGATCGGCCCCATCATCATGACCGCGCTCACCGCGATCATCACCGGCATCCAAACATTCATCACCACCATCACACCACTCCTGCAAGCAGGAATACAGAACATCCAAACCATCTTCCAAACCGCCGTCACAATCATCAGCACGGTCTGGAACGGACTCTGGAACACCATATCCACCGTCGTACAAGGCGCATGGACCATCATCGCCACAGTCATCAGCACCGCACTCGCCGTCATCCAAGGCATCATCCAACTGGCGCTCGCGGTCGTCAACGGGAACTGGAGCGCCGCGTGGTCGGCCATCCAGGGCATCGTGTCGGCAGTGTGGGGCGGCATCCAAGGCGTCGTCTCCGCCGGCATCGGCATGGTCAGCGGAGTGGTATCCGCCGCATGCTCGACAATCCGGAGCGTGTGGGCCGCGTTGTGGAATGGCGTCGGAAGCATTGTGTCGAGCGTCTGGGGCGGCATCGTCGGCACCGTAAGCAACATGGTTGGCCGTGTCGGGAGCGTCGTGAGCGGGATCGGCGGAACCGTCCGGAGCGCGGTGTCCGGCGCGGGAAGCTGGCTCGTCAGCGCGGGACGCAACATCATCCAGGGATTGATCAACGGCATCACAGGAATGGTCGGCTCGTTGTATTCCAGCATCACCAACGCGTTGTCGGGCTTGGTGGACAAGGCCAAGAACGCTTTGGGCATCCACTCGCCGTCGCGTGTGTTCCGCGACGAGGTCGGCGTGATGGTCGGACGTGGCATGGCATTGGGCATCGACGATTCCGCGCATGTGGTCAGCCGTTCCATGGATTCGCTCGTCTCCACGATGAGCCTCTCCGACGCGGACTGGTCGAAGACCGGCAGGCTGAACGTCACGGCCGGCACCGGCGCCAATGCCGGCGACGGCGATCTGCGGGAACTCATCGCGGCCGTCGAATCGCTGCACGACGACCTCGGATCGATCATCGCCCGATACACGCCGACGATAGGGGACCGCGACTTCGCAAGGAAGGTGAGAAGTGCAATCGCTTGAATACGTGTGCGCCGCCACAGGTGAGCGCATCGGCTTCGAGGGGCCGCTGTACGGCGAGACGCTCACGGGACTGCGAGCCCGCGTCTGGGACTACAGCCTCGCCTCACGTGGCATGACGGGCATCACCCGCAAGGCACGCGAGGCGACAGTCACCGTGAAGATCCACGATTCTCCGGCCACGCTCGACCTACTGCGCCGCCTCGCGGACGCCGACATGGCATCCGGGAACCCGGGCACGCTCGTGGCCGACGGCGAATGGGAAGCCAAAGCGTGGATCACGAAAAGCGAACCGCAATCCATCACGCCCACGATGGTCGAGACGCAGTTGACCATCGTGCTGGCCGATGGCGTGTGGCGCCGTCCGACCATGACGCATTTCACGCCGCGATACGATTCCGGAACCGCCGACCTTGACTATCCATATGATTATCCGCATGATTTCGCCGGCATGGCATTGGGTGCCGAGATCGTCAACGACACGTCCATCCCGCAGCCGGTCAAGCTCACGATATTCGGACCATGCGCGCAACCGTACGTCATCATCGGAAACAACCGGTACGAGGTCGACGTGACCGTGCCATCCGGCTCGCGTCTGGAAATCGACGGCACCGGCGATGTCAGGACCGTCACCATGGTCAGCGGCACAGGTCTCGTCACAAACTGCTTCGCGCAGGCCGTGCGAGGGTCGGGCAAGGATTCCGGCCGGTACGTGTTCCAACCGCTCGCGCCCGGAACACAGCCGATCAGCTGGCCGGGAGGATTCCAATTCGACTTGACGGTCTGCGAGGAAAGGAGCGAACCGCCATGGACCTGATCGTCACCGACGCCACAGGCAAACCCGTGGCGAGCCACGCCTCATACACGCTCGACCTCGCGTTCGGTAGCGGGGAGAACGACTTCGACCTGCAGGTCGAAGACGCCGCGCTCAAGGCGGGGAGCCGCATCATGATCGACGGCACCGAGTACGGCGGCATCATCGACGACACGGATGTCGACGTGGACGGAGGCCTGTCCACCGTCACATGGCATGGCCGCGACTGGCATGGAGTGCTCGCCTCGAAGATCATCGAACCGGACAGGAACAACGATTACCTCACCCTGTCCGGCACGATTCCCGTCATTATGCGCACGCTCGTCAGCCGTGCGGGATTGCAAGGCCTGTTCACCGTCACCGACGAAAGCGCCGACCACAAGACCACCTGCCAGTTCGACCGGTACGTGGACCTGTACAGCGGTCTGGTCAAGATGCTCAGGGCAAGCGGACTCAAACTCCGGTTGCGTAATGACGGCGACAAGGTATCCATGAGCGCCATGCCCGTCCGCACGATCGGCGACAGCATCGACTCGGACCTCATCGACTTCACCGCCAAACAGGCGGCGCACCCGATCAACCATCTCATCTGCCTGGGCAAGGGCGAACTCAAGGACCGTACCGTCATCCACTGGTACGCCGACGCGAACGGCACGTTCAGCCACACGCAGACCCTCAAAGGCCTTGACGAACGCACCGCCACATACGAGTTGTCCAACGCCGAAGCCGACGAGCTCGAGGACAAGGGCAGGCAGAAATTCCAGGAGCTTCGGAACACCAGCACCATCGACGTGGACATTCCCGACGGCATCGACGCGGACGTTGGCGACCTGGTCACGGGTCGTGACAACAACACGGGCCTCGTCGTCACTGCCGAGATCTCCAAGAAGATCGTCAAGGTTTCGGGAGGCGTGCTCACCGTCACCTACGAATCCGGAGGTGCCAGCGCCGGCGGCAACAGCGGAGAATCCTCCATCGGGGATGGTGGCCACGCCTACTACGCTGGAGCCGGCCTCAAACTCGACGCCTGGACGTTCAGCGCCGACGTGACCAGAAACGACATCGACTCGCTCAACAACGCATTGTCGGGTAAACAGCCGAAAGGCGACTACATCACCGGCCTGAAAATCGGTTCGGTGGACACGCTCGCCCCCGGTGCACAGGCAAGCGCGTCGCTTACGGGCGCCGGCAGCGACAAAACCTTGAATTTGGGGCTTCCGAAAGGCGACCAGGGTCCGCAAGGGGAGAAGGGCGACAAGGGCGACGCAGGACCACAGGGGGCCACCGGAGCGACCGGACCCACCGGTCCTCGGGGAGAGAAAGGAGCGATCGGGGAGCGAGGGCCGCAAGGCGTCGCCGGTCCCGAAGGCCCGCAGGGACTGCAGGGGATACGCGGCGAGAAAGGCGATAAGGGTGATGCCGGCGCGATCGGCGCGGCGGGACCGCAAGGCCCGACGGGTTCCACAGGTCCGCAGGGTCCCACGGGTCCACAGGGAGCGACCGGCCCCCAGGGCAGACAAGGCATCCAAGGTTCCCAAGGCATCCAGGGCCCGCAAGGGGAGAAGGGTGACAAGGGCGACAGCGGCGTATCCGCCCCCTCGAACGGCTTCTTCACGCTCAGCATGGAAGGCGACGGCGACCTGTACGTGAACTATCCGGACAACACGAACCCACCCTCGTTCGTCTGGGACTCCGAGAGCGGGAACCTGTACGTGGACATCCCGGAAAGGTGACACATGGCGCGACTATTGATCGGCAACATCAAAGGCCCCAAAGGTGACAAGGGCGATACCGGGGCCACCGGCCCGCAAGGCAAGCAAGGAGCGCAGGGCGTTCAGGGAGCTAAAGGCGACGTCGGCCTTCCGGCGCTCGTGATGAAGAAATCCCTCGTCGGCGAATATCCGGTGGGATCCACTTTCACGGGGAACGTGAGCGAATGGTTGAACCGAACACCACTCGCCAACGAATATTCGACCGCATTGTCAGGTGGCGGAAAATACAGCATCGTCTGGCAGTGCGTTTCACAGTCCGGCAGCCTATTCACGGGAAAGACGATTTCCCGTCAATCCATCATCGGAACGCAAGGCCCTGCCGGACCGCAAGGTCCAAAAGGTGACGTCGGCCCACAAGGCGTGAAGGGCGATACCGGCGAGACCGGGCCTAAAGGAGCCACTGGAGCTGCCGGCCCTACCGGCCCGCAAGGTCCTGAAGGGCTGAAAGGTGACAAGGGTGATAAAGGCGATGTCGGACCCGCCGGAGAAGGAGGCCCTACCGGCCCGCAAGGTCCGAAAGGCGACACCGGCCCTGCCGGACCTACCGGAGCAACAGGCCCCACCGGGCCGCAAGGCAAGCAGGGAATACAAGGTGCGCAGGGACTGCAGGGCCCACAGGGACCGACAGGACCGCAGGGTGCCAGCGGCGTGACGGCGCCAACTTCCGGATTCTTCACACTGCAGGTCGACCCGAACGGAGACCTGTACGCCGTGTACGCGGATACGACCACCGCGTCGGCGGTTCCCGTCTCCTACGATCCGGCGACGGGCGACCTGTACTACATGATCAATGACGGAAAGTAAGGAGCGCATATGACGAAGATTCTGCTCGGCAACGTCAAAGGCCCCAAAGGCGACACCGGACCGCAAGGCAAGCAGGGAGTGCAAGGACCGCAGGGCCCTGCCGGCGCCACTGGCGCGACCGGGGCCACCGGAGCGAAAGGAGAGGCCGGCCAACGCGGCGAGACCGGGTTGCCTGCCTTGATCATCACACGCATACTATCCGGATACTGGACGTCCGCATGCTCGGATTTTGACTGGCGGGCACTCAGTTTCAACCGTGCCCCGGTCGTAGGCGAATACTTCTTCGCCATGACCAATGGCGGCAAGAACCTGATGTACGCGCAGATCACAGCCACCGGGAAAAACGTGACGTTCAAACCGGTTTCCAACACAAGCCTCGTCGGACCGAAGGGCGACAAGGGCGAGACGGGCATGAGCGCAAGCCAGGCGTTCATCGCCGCCCACCCGGTCGGCTCCCTCTACTGGACCACCGCCACAACAAATCCGGGAACCACCTACGGCGGCACTTGGAAGGAATGCAACACCATCCTTCCAGGACACATCTACCAGCGCACAGCCTGAAAGAGAAAGGAACATCAATGGCACGAACCACGAACATCACCAGATACACCTGCGACCGATGCCACGCCTCCGCATACCTCGCCGACGGTGACCCACGCACCTCCAGCGACTGGCACGACATCACACACACCACCGTCGACGGAGTCGCACAGGGCGCGCTCGTCTGTACCGCATGCTGGCAGACGTTCAAAGCGCTGGCAGCCACGCAGGACGCCGCCTACGCCGCATACCTCAACAACACAACAGATAGGAAGGAATGACCATGACCATGAATCTCATCACCGGCAAGGCCGGCGCTCCGCACATCACATCCAGCGACCAAGGAGCCATGCAGGCCGGACTGGTCGGAAACGGCAACTACCTGCTGCAAGGCAGCGACGGCAAATTCCCCGCCGTGACCATGCAGTCAGCAAACAAAGCGCTCATCCCGGTCCTCAACCTTGTGATCGAAGGACGATACGCACGCGTCACCGCGGCGGAGACCGTCACGATCGAAAGCGGAGTCACGGGACAGAACCGCAACGACCTGATCTGCGTGAAATACACGCGAGGTTCGAACAACATCGAAACGATCGCGCTCGCTGTGTTGAAGGGCACCGCCACCAGTGGCACGGCGGCTGATCCCACGGTTCCGTCGGGTAGTATCCTGAACAATTCCGGCACCGTATGGATTCCGATCGCCCGTATCCCGATCAGTGGCATCACCGCTGGAACTCCTGTCATGCTTGTCAAGCAGTTGCCTCCGATGAGCCAACTGTGGGATTCCGTAACCCAGACTTTGATTAAATCACAGTATGGCACCGTGACCGGCGTGAAGTCTGGCAAGATCGCGCAGATTAGCATCAACTGGAAAAGCGCGAGCACTGACTCGTGGGGCAGTGGACAGTTCGGTACAATTCCGGAGGGTTGGAGGCCTGCGGTCGTCACGCATGGCACGTGGTCGGGGCGTGATGGTGGCAGCCAGCGTGATTTCATTCTGGAAACGAATGGCAATTTCCGTTATGTCAATTGTGGCGCGGGGCAGAACAGCGGCACGTTCTCCGGGACGATGACCTACATTCTCGCCTGAATAGCTTTCCGTAACCCAGCCATGGAAACCTCCATACACGAACAGCAGACTCACTCTATGTCGCGTCGGACGCATCGTCACGATCAACGGCAACGTCAAGTTCGACGGCAGTGGACAGCAGAACTACTCGACGGCGAATGAGACCATCCCAGAAGCGTTCCGTCCGCTCGCCGACCAGAGCATCATATCGTTCCCGTCCTGCGGTTTCAGCCTGCTTGTCATGCGTGATGGGAAGGTGCAGATGCTTGGCGACCCGAAATCCGCTTACTCCACGGCGCACGGCTGTTGGATGGCACTGCAATAGCTTTCCGTAGCCCTCACTGCTACCTTTAAGTTTCAGGACACAGGATCGTTTGTTGGCGCCCTATATGGTGGATCCAACACGATTACCGTCAAGGGCAACATGCTGTATGTCGATTTGAGCTCTTTCAAATCAACCGTCGAAGTCTCGAACTATAGGGTCTGGTTATATCAGTCAGGGATACGTCCATCGGCCACAATTGGACTGGGATGTGTTGGATCAAGTCTTGCGGATCCGCACTACAACAAGCAAGCGAATTGGAATCCAGATGGCAGTATTACGTTACTTGGCGGGGTTGGCAGGGATAACATCCTGATACAGCGTTTTTCCATGCCGATTCCTAGTGGAGTGACGTTCTCCTAGACAAGTGGCACCGTGATACAGCCTTCGACCCATCCCCCGTTTGCGCTTACTGTCATCTTTCCCGAGGAACGCAAGGCGATGGTGTGCTGCGCCACCTGCACTTCGACGCCATGCAATCCGATGCTCGAATTGGATACTGCGGCGCAATGCACCTCGAAAGCCGTCTCCAAACCGGCTGGGAGTGTGAAAAGCGGGGATGCCTCCCATTCTTTCGCCGCATTCCAGTCGCTACCGACTCGGATTGCGTGGAATGCGACGATCAACAGCTTGCCTACCAGCGCGGTACGGTAATTCACGTTCCAATTCTGGTTCGATCTGGTGAGGGTTACGGAAAGCTATTAAAAGTGGATTTCCACGATTCCGCCTGTGACAGCCACCTCGGGACCAACGAGCAGGTTGACGGTCCCGTCCGGCGCGATCGATACTTGGACTGACCGCTGCAGATATGACGGGTGAATGAATGGAATCGCCACTGTCGTCCCAGACGATAGTATGGCTCTGCCATTCAAAGCCTTAATCGCATTCGGATTGGGTATTTTCCCGATTGGATAGATTCCTCCGTTGCCATTGCTTTTCCCAAACGGCAGGGTTACGGAAAGCTAGAAATCATGGGATTGGGAAACAAAGCGTGCCGACGCAATCCTGATTGCTGCCAACGTTTCCCATGTTCGCCACTCGGATAGTTCCATCAGCTCTGGCCGTGAGGCTTCGCGCCGTTTGCCCATTTGATACAAGGCAGACAGTCGACAAGTCAACGATGGGACGATACCAGGACGCGAGCTTTACCGGACATTCAACAGCATCCCAACTGCCCGAACCGATTTTCCCACTGAACTTGATCAAAATCATCCTGCCGTTACGCATGATGATCCAATTGGAATCCTGGTACAGGGTTACGGAAAGCTACGCGGCTCCGATGATGAGTCTTTCCCATGCCCGCTGCAGACTTCTCAGCACGGACAAATCGGGGCGGAGATAGTAGCGGGCGGTTGTCTTGATGTCGCTGTGACCGAGTTGTCGTGCGACCACTGAGATATCGGCTCCCGCAGCGATTGCCAGAGTGCCGAAGGTGTGCCTGAGGTTCCTTGACGGCACGCAGGGGAGTTTCATGCGTTGGCACCATGACGTGTAATGAGCTGCCACCTGGTTGGCGTTCAGATCGCCGACCAGCCTGCCGGTTCTGCCGTGGCGCAATTGCGCGAGCCGTTTGACTGCGAACCGTGGTAGTGCGACCGTCCGTCGGCTCTGGTCGGTCTTCGGGTCGGTGACCGTTTCATGTCCAGCGACCCATTGCACTGACCTTTTGACGGTCACGGTTCCCCGGCGTAAATCCAAGTCGGCCCATTCAATGCCGACGGACTCGCATCGGCGCAGTCCCGCGCAGACGGAGACCAATAACCAGGCTTCCAACGCGTGGCCATAGAAGCCTTTGAGCAGCCGTCTGACCTGTCTGGCGTCGAGCACGCGCGGCTCATACCGCCGCAGGTGCGGCAGTCTGATTTCACGACGTGTCACGTCATTGTCGGTGACTCCCCTGCGATAGGCGAGTCGGAGTATCGCCCGCAGCACGGCCCACGCCTTGCGCGCGGCGCCGGCCTGATTGAACGAGCCGAGCCACTCCTCGATGTCGTTCGCGGTGATCGACTCCATGTCGACGTCAGCCCATTTCGGCTGGATGTGGCAGCGGTAGGCCGACTCGTAGCCCACCCTCGTGCACTCGCGGAGCTTCCCGCAGGAGGGCCACCAGACCTCATTCACAAACGTTCCCAACAACATTTCAACCTCCAAAATCCCACACGTGGTTATCGCGGCTTCCAACGGTAGCCACGTGTGGGATTTTCCTTTCGGAAGGATTCCCAATGAGCCAGGAAACCATCGTCGCAATCGTTATCGCCATCATCGGCAGCGGAGGCAGCGGCGTGTTCGTCACCTGGATTCTGAGCAAGGTCGACCAACGTCACGATCCACTGCATGAGGGCGTCAGGGAACTGTTGTTCTGCAAACTCGAGGCTCTGCACCGTCAGATGGTCGATGCAGGTGGTGTTGCGAGCATTCCGTTGAAGCAAAGCGCGGAACGAATATATGCCGCTTACCACGGTCTGGGCGGCAATGGAACCGGAACCTCGATGGTCCAAGACATACGTGACGCGCATATCGCGAACACAGATTGAAAGATTCAAAAGATTTCCACACCGTCCGTACAAGGCGGACGGTACGGACAAAGGAAAGGAGAGGAATTGAACATCCTCAACAAAGGCAAGCCGAAACACAAGCGCATGAATCCACGCCGACAATGGCGCAAGCTACTGACCGCGCTCGCGGTCGCCATATCCATGGCGGTCGCGCCGGCCGCGATGGCCGACATGAACGGATACGACATCTCGAACTGGCAGTGCGGCATCGACACCGCGACCGTGCCGGCAGATTTCGTCATCGTCGGCACCACATGGGGATCCGGCGGCGTGTACGGTGGTTGCCTGTCCAACGGCGTCAACACCGACGCTAACCGTCAGCTCGCCGGCGCCATCGACAGCGGCAAGGAGACCGGCATCTACCATTACGCGCGCGGCGGCAACCCCGAGACCGAAGCCCGGTTCTTCGTCGACAACGTGCGCGGATACGTGCACAAGAGCGTGCTGATCCTCGACTGGGAGGCGCAGGACAACACGGCATGGGGCGACAAGCAGTGGCCACGCAGGTGGGCCCGCGAGGTCAAGCGTCTGACGGGCGTCAACCCCATCATCTACACGATGGACTCCGGCTACTGGCAGGTCGCCGGCATGGAGACCGAACTGAACTGCGGCATCTGGATCGCACAGTACGCGACGAACCTCGTCACCGGCTACCAGACCGCCCCGTGGAACATCGGAGCGCGCGGCGAGGTGATGAGGCAGTACACGTCCAACGGCAGTCTCAGCGGCTGGTCAGGACGCCTCGACCTGAACAAGTTCCGCGGCGACCGCACGGCATGGCGCAAGTACGCGAACCCTGACGACAAGGGCGCGGCGGATCTGCCGAGTGTCAAGCCGAAACCTCAGCCCACGACCGCTCCGGCGGTCGACCTGAACGCTTTGGCCACGCGCACCATCCGCGGCGATTTCGGCAATGATCCGGCCCGCAGGCAGGCGTTGGGTGGCAATTACGCGGCGGTCATGCAGATCGTCAACAGTCGCCTCGGCGGAGGTTCCGGCGGAACGGCCGCCACGGGTTCGCGTAGCGTCGTGGTCCGTTCCGGTGACATCATGAGTGCTATCGCCGCGAGGACCGGACTCCAGCCGGTGTCCGCCTGGCGTGTGCCGAGCGGTGACATCAACAGGATTTATCCGGGACAGATCGTCACCTATGGCGGCACGTCCGTGTCCACCGCTTCGAGCGGGGTCGGAGGCCATGTGGTCCGTTCCGGCGAAAGCCTTTGGAGCATCTACGGCTCCGGCTGGCAGTCGGCTGCCGCACGCAATGGCATCCGCAGCCCATACGTTATCTATCCCGGACAGTACCTGCGCTGAAACTCCCGTCTCCACGACTTTAAGCGTTGTGGAGACGGTTGCCGCAATGTTTAAAGAGGTGAAAAATGGATGAATCCAATAGCCCGCAATCCGATTACCTGCTGCCGGGCAGGGTATACGACATACTCAAGTGGCTCGCGTTGATCGCTTTGCCGGCCGTCGCATGGCTCGTCGGAGCGGTCGGCCCGCAATGGGGACTGCCGCACTGCGGCGAACTCGTTACGACCATCAACGCGATCGGTTTGTTCGTCGGCGCGCTCATCGGCGTGAGCCAGCTCACGTCTGTCAAGGCCGACGAGGACGGCCAGTGATTAATTTTCTGACGTGAGACTCGCACTCGCCCCTCTCTCAGCTTCTATGCTGGGGGAGGGGCCTTTTTCATTTTCCGATGGAAGGCTGCGCGGTTCGACCACATCGACACGATATCGACACGATGACAGTTGCGAACAGTTAATTTCAACAAAGCGAACCACTGCGTATCGTATTGTTAAGAACGTTGGAATTTCAACGTTCTTGACAATGCTCACACCAGGCTACGCTCAGTCATGCCATGCCCGAATATAGCAGAATGTCGCAGGTTCAAATCCTGTCAGCCCGACCAAAACCGTTGGAAACAAAGGTGTTTCAGACGGTTTGAAAAATCCTTTCTCCGGTTTCCGGTACAAACACGACGATCGCGGGAATTCCTCGTGGCATTTTGTGATATTCGCATAGTTCTGTCCGCCTGGGTTTTCAAACGGAAATGGTATGGATGGCATTTGATTGTCGAGTTCGAGCAAGATACGGGTGCTGTATGGCGAGATTGAAGCGTTGTTTTCCTCGGGTTTTGGATACGATAAGCCCTATGAACGCATCTCAAGAGAATCTTTGGCCGGCGCCGTTTGCCAGCAAATCGCTTGACGCCACCGTTGTGGTGCCGGGCAGCAAATCCCTGTCGAACCGTTATCTCATTCTTGCGGCTCTCGGGCATCGTCCTGTGCGATTGGTCGGTCTGTTGCGCTCGCGCGATACCGAGCTGATGATGGACGCGCTGCGTTCGTTGGGAGTGCGCTGCGAAATCGATGAGCAGGTCGACACCACGGTTACGGTGGTGCCGCCGTCCGACGGCCGGTTCCACGGTGGTACGAAGGTGTTCTGCGGTCTTGCGGGAACAGTGATGCGCTTTGTGCCCGGTCTTGCCATGTTCGCGGACGGTCCTGTGGATTTCGACGGTGACGAGCAGGCGTACGCGCGTCCGATGAAGCCGGTGTTGGACGGTCTTGAACAGTTGGGGGCATGCATCGAATACCACGGCGAGGAAGGGCGCCTGCCATTTACAATCATTCCACCTCAAACGGTGAGCCAGTGCGCCGAGCCGAGCGTAGTCAGCATTGATTCTTCGGGATCCTCGCAGTTTATTTCGGGACTATTGCTCGTCGGCTCTCGAGTGCCAGGCGGTTTGGAACTGCATCACACGGGGGAGAAGACACCGAGTTTACCGCATATTCGCATGACCGTGGCCGATCTGCAAGGTTCCGGCGTGCGCGCCAACGCCGACGAACACGCCCGCGTGTGGACCGTGCAGCCGGGAGCCGTGCAGTTGCCCGAAACGGTGACGGTAGAACCTGACCTGTCGAATGCCGCCCCGTTCCTTGGCGCAGCGCTCATCGCCGGCGGAACCGTTCGCGTGCCTCACTGGCCGGAATCCACCACCCAGCCGGGCGGCCTGCTTCCCGGATACTTGGAACATATGGGCGCTGAAATCAGCTTCCCCGTGATCGACGGCGTCCGGTACTGCGAAGTGACCGGCAGCAGCCATATCAACGGCTTTTGGGGGTTTCTGCCCCGGGGCGCGTCGCCATGCG
>OAVH01000306.1_pt1 | contig 37502 bp, 49 predicted proteins | sample 1495281 | NCBI WGS metagenome assembly OAVH01 (sample SAMEA2580082, study PRJEB22360) | human gut metagenome | biome: human gut; feature: human-associated habitat; material: faeces | place: Denmark | collected 2008/2010
AATAGGGTATAGACAAGGTACATTTTCTCTGATATATCCACTATTTTCTGTCCGTTCACAACATATGTGCAGGGATTATGCAGAATGTTATACTTTATTAAATAGTGGTAGAAAATAGAAAAAATGCAGGAAAAAGGAAAAAAAGAATAAAAAAAAGACAATATCGCTATAAAACGAAATGTCTCTAAATGTATAATTTTATGTACAATCAACTACATTTATATATTACCAAATTTTACCAATTATAGCAATGCTTTTTTAATTCTTCTGCAAAATAATAACGTTTTGCATACTCCACATATAAATTCATTTATTTTAAATGAAAGGTTTTCGGTGCCAGACGATATACCAAAACAAGTGCGAATGCGATATACACTATGGTAGCGGCCAGGACACCGCTGACAAACATCAGGCTGCCCTCTATCTGCATACACAAATAGCACAGCAGATACACCAAACCGTTCAGTATAGACATAAACGGATTCTTCATATCAAACTGCTCGTTATACGGCTGAAAGATATAATAGACAAACAGATAATGAATACTGAAAAATACAGCCAGACACAGTACTGCAAAATCAAACAACAGCAGGGTTGGCAGCGTATAGGATATTCCGCACAGGATAACAGTTATATTTACATACAGGCACAAAACCATAAGCAGCATCATATTGTAAAAGCAAAGCCTTTTCAGCCGAAGCCGAAAGTTTTCCAGCACCGCCTCTTTCCTTCGATAATAGCTGTAATGCAGCAGGGATACATCGCAATTCATGAACATTGCCTTGCAGACGCGCTGGGAAATGCTGAGAATATAGGAAAGAAATACAAACGGTGGAAGCAGCTCCAGAATATCCTTTGTGATTTTCATATCCTCTTGAAAAACGATTATTGCTATGGTACCAGCTCCCCAGAGAATCGTCATGATTGCCAGGCGAAATCGTACCGGCTTATAAATCAGATGCTTGTGACGACGGAAAAACAGTTCATTTAAAAAGGCATAGCCGCTTTTATCTGTTTGAAGGTGAAGCTCCTCACTGGTGAAGCTTTTTTCATCCACGGCAACCTCCATCTGCTTCATTTCCATGTCGTTTAGCTTTAAAATCTCGTGATTCTCCACAAGCAGCCTGGTAAGAAGCTCACTGTAGCAAGAATAGGTATGTGCATAGCGCAGATAGGGAAATATAGCCATTGCGCAAAGCAGAGCGCTCACACAAAACAGAGGCCGGGCAAAGGATATGTCCAGCTGCAGCCAGTATAGGAGATACAATACAAGCAGGGAACCCAGTGGTATCAGAAGCTGATAGGTGTTCTTTTTGAAATAGAAGCGCCGGTGTACAGCAAAGCGGTGCATCTGTATTGCATCCACAAGCAGATGGGAGCCAAGATATCCGCAGCCCGCCAGAAGTGCATACCAGTAAGGGAATGAAAGCATAAAGGATAAAAGAAATGTACTCAGACTTAATCCAACCATATTCATACCATAGCTGTACCAGCTGCGGGATTGCAGACAGCGCTTTGCCTCCATGCGCATCTGACGGCTGAGAATAAAAGTCTCCTCATCCGCAATTAACAGCTTGGAATTACAAACAGCCCCTGCCACAAGGCTTAACAGGACAAACCCAAACAGGAATCCGTTGGATATTTGTTCATCGGACGCATCCTTTTGCAGATTGATCAGCGGTACAGCAATGATGACAAACAGGTACAGCAGATTTTTCAAAAGGTTCATCAGGATATCCAGCAGAAATGAAAAAACACTCAGTACTGCCTTTAAATGAACAGCGGCATAGCAGCCTTCCTTTAACAGCCTTCCTAAAAAGGGAAGTCTTCTGAAAAAATAGAAAAAACCGTTAACCTTCCGTGTTGTCCGTATACGAAACAGCAGCAATATATCATACAGCATGCACATCATCCTCCTGCAGCAGAGAAACGATTTGTTCCTCAAAATCGTTCTGTTCCAGAAGCTCATGATCCAGCTGCTTTAGGGCTCCGTTATGCAAAAGCACAATTTCATCACAGAGGTCGCTTGCCAGCTGCAGGATATGGGTTGAAAAAATAAGAATATGCTCCTCCTTCATTTCCAGAAGCAAATGCTTCATTTCATTTGCCACAACAACATCAAAGGAAGTCAGCGGCTCATCCAAGAGGATTACCCTGGGGCGGGAGATGAGAAAGCCAAGCATCTGCAGTTTGTTTTTCATCCCGTGACTGTATCCCTTAATCAGCCGGTGACGATCCTGGGGTGCGATCCGCATCAAATCAAAATAGGTATCAATGCTCTTCGTTACATCTATTTCTTTTGCATGAATATCCATATAAAATCGTATATATTCATAACCGGTCATAAATTCAGGCAGAATCGGGCTGGAATATGCATACCCGATATCTTTGTCCTCAACCTTGCGTAAATTTCCCTGCTCTTCAATTAGAAAATCGCCGTCACAGGAAATTTCATGAGCTATACAATTAAATAAGGTTGTCTTTCCGCTGCCGTTTCTTCCAAGCAATCCGTAAATATTCCCCTGTGTAAAGGTGGCATTGCAATTTTCCAACACACTTTTTTCATCATAGCTTTTCTTTACATTCCTGATATGAAGCTTCATGTCAAATACCTCCCATCTTTATAGTAATCTATTTAAAACTACAATGTCCCATGTCTTGGTATCAGCATACCTGTGTGAAAACCATTTGTCAATCAAATTCACATATTTACCAGCCGCCTTGTAATTTACACAGCCTCTTACTATAATGGAGATATAAGGAAAGGAGCTTAGGATATGCGAAACCATGAAATAACAAAGCGGCAGCCGCTGCTGGATGCAGCCGGTACACTGACAGAGCCGGGCTGGTCACGCTCCCTGCTGCAGGAATATGCAAGGAAGGATATTAAGGCACCGCGCTGGCGGATTAAGAAATGGGATTACTATCTGATTCTCAGCAAAAGCTATGGTGTTGCGTTCACCATATCCGATGATGGCTATATCGGTTTACAATCGATATCTCTGCTGGATTTCAAAAATAAGCGGGAGCATACGGAAACGATCCTCACTGCCTTCCCTATGGGCAAGCTGCATATGCCTGCATCATCCACTGCCGGAAGCTGCCGGTATAAGGACAAGCGTCTGGATATCGAATTTCAGGTCACAAAGGGAGCACGTACAATTCGCTGTGATTTTCAAAATTTCTATCACGGTCTGCCGTTACATTGCGAGCTTACGCTGCAGCAGCCGCCCATGGACAGCATGGTAATCGCAACGCCATGGAAAGAAAAGAAAACCGCCTTTTACTATAATCAGAAAATCAACTGTATGAGAGCAAGTGGAGAGGTTCGCTTCGATAACACGATCCTCCATTTTGATCCTAAAAAGGATTTCGCTACTCTGGATTGGGGACGCGGTGTATGGACATATGATAATATCTGGTACTGGGGTAATGGAAACGGCATCATAGAAGGCAAGCCCTTCGGCTTTAATGTCGGTTACGGCTTTGGGGATACCGCAGCGGCAAGTGAAAATCTCTTGCTGTATGACGGTGTTGCGCACAAGCTGGATGATGTAGTTTTCCACATTCCTGAGGACAGCTATCTGAAGCCATGGCAGATCACCTCCAGCGATGGCCGTTTTGAGATGATATTTCAGCCCATTCTCGATCGCTGTGCCAAAACAAGTGCAGTGGTCATAGTTACGGATCAGCACCAGGTATTCGGTTATCTTAGCGGCTCTGCAGTGCTGGATGATGGAAAAGAGCTGAAGCTGGATCATATGCTCTGCTTCTTTGAAAAGGTGCACAACCGCTACTGATCAGCATCTGGTTTTATGTTGCATAATCATACTGCCTGTAGCTGTGCTATCGAGCAGTTTTGTATGTCCGTATCCTGTAGCTGTGAGCATACAAAGAAAGCACGTAGAAACGTAGCTGAAGAAGCTCTTTCTGCGTGCTTTTTATTTTTTATTATTCGTCGTTCAGACTTGCCCCTCCTTCCTGTCCGGTGCTTACACGAATCACATTTTCCACATCATAAATGAAGATTTTTCCATCACCAGGCTGTCCGGTATACAGAACACGCTTGATCGTATCCACGACTGTCTGAACAGGAATAGCACAGACGACAACCTCAACCTTGATTTTCGGAAGCAGCGTCGCATCCATTTCCACACCGCGATAGTAAGCAGTATGTCCCTTTTGTACGCCATAGCCGAGTACCTGTGAGAATGTCATTCCGTTGATACCAAGGTCATTCAGCGCATTTTTCAAATCATCGAAGCGACGCTGATTTGTAATAACGGTAATTTTCGTCATTTTAGAGGAGGTATCTCCACTTGCGGCAGGCATTTCCTTCAGCTGCACTACTGCCTTGCTTGAAGCATTCTGAGCCATTGCCAGTGTTTTTGTGAATTCTGCACCGCCGGTTGTCGGCATGAAATCCGCATAGGAGCTTGCCAGTCCATGCTCGTGGATATCCAGACCATCCAGTTCCTCTGTCTCACTGACGCGAAGACCGATGGTCTTTTTAATCAAAGTGAAAATAATGAGCATACAGACGCTGACCCAGGCCGCAACACTTACCACACCGATTGCCTGGATAGCGAGAAAGTGAAAGCCTCCCCCGTAAAATAAACCACCATCTGTCGCAAACAAACCAACCAGCAGCGTACCGGCAGCCCCACAGCAGCCATGCACACCAATCGCTCCGACAGGATCATCAATGTGCAGCTTTTTATCCACAAATTCAATACCGAACACCACCACGAAGGCCGCAATCAGACCGATGAAGAAGGCTCCGAAGGGATCTACCATATCACAGCCTGCCGTGATTGCCACAAGTCCTGCCAGAGAGCCGTTTAAGGTCATGGAAACATCCGGCTTCTTATAGCGGATCCAGGTAATAAACATAACAGCAACCGTAGCTGTCGCTGCCGCAAGATTGGTTGTCACAAAGATGTTTGCGGCACTTGTAATCGTATCATCCCCTGTCATAGATACTGTGGAACAACCGTTAAAGCCAAACCAGCAAAACCACAAAATGAAGACACCGAGAGCACCCAGGGTCAGAGAATGCCCAAGTATTGCCTTTGGTTTTCCATCCTTATCGTATTTTCCAATACGCGGTCCCAGAATGGAGGCACCAATCAACGCTGCAATACCGCCAACCATATGCACGGCAGTGGAGCCCGCAAAATCATGAAAGCCAAGCTCTGCCAGCCAACCGCCGCCCCAGATCCAGTGACCGGAAATTGGATATACAAACAGTGAAATCAGAACGGAGTACATACAATAGGCAGAAAATTTCGTACGCTCTGCCATCGCACCGGAGACTATCGTTGCGGCGGTTGCACAGAACACCGTTTGAAAAATAATATAGGCACTGGATGGATAGCTTCCACCGTAATTCCCCTGAATGAAAAAATCCAGTCCACCCACCAGCGGCCCGTCACCGCCAAACATGAGTCCAAAGCCAATCAGCCAGAATACAATCGTTCCCAAAGCGAAATCCATAAGATTCTTCATAATGATATTCCCGGCATTTTTCGCACGGGTGAAGCCTGTCTCCACCATGGCAAAGCCTGCCTGCATGAAGAATACCAGTACGGCTCCTAATAAAACCCATATGGTGTCTACTGATGATAACATAACATTTCCTCCTCTTTCTCGTAAAAAGGGCATACCGTACGATGACGGCACGCCCTTGTGCACACGCTGCTTTCTGCATGCTGAGAAAAGAAAAGACGCCTTTAGACCGAGTGATCTGAAAGCGCCCTTGCTCTTCATGCTCTCTATTTTATGAAAAACAAACATACTTGTCAACAGAATTTACAATTTATTTCAAATAATTTCCATTTTATTTCAAGAATATTCCTTTGAAAGCGATTAAATGAAGCTGCATACTGCATTCTATATCGTCTATCTTTAGTATACCACATAAACTGAATTTATTTTAGTCTTGTAAAATTCACAGCATAAGAGATAATACAGATGAAGGATATACATCCCTACCGTCCTATATCTATATACGCTTTTAAAGTCGATCCTGCAGGAAAGGAATATATCGCATTTTATTGAATCCTATCTCCCTCATACAAGCACCCACTAAAATGCGATGGTACCGTTTATGAAAAAACTATTACGCACAGCTCTTTTATTGCTCTGTCTCCTTCTGTTTTCTGCCTGCGAATACAGCACAGATACCGTTATTCCGGAAGACTATATTCATAATCATTTTAAAAATTATGAGCAGTTAAATGTGGTAGAGGATAAGCAGCTTATGATGTATTTGGTAAAACAGGAACAGGAGTATAATTTGTTGATATTCAAAGAAAAAGGATCTGCCTTCCTATATGAAGGCGGCAGTATATCCGATATCCCTTACGGCCATATGATCGTAGGAACTTCTGATAATACCCGTGTTACTGTCTATCTTGATAACAGTATCGTTAAGGCCGAACGCTATGAATTTGATCTTAGTACCTACAATGACAATGAGGATATGCTTACCATATCGCTGGGTGGATTATCAAATAAGGATACCTATCTCATCAAAAACTACAACTTTCTTCCACCTTATACCAGTATTTCTCAGCTTCGTTTTTATGATAAAAACGGAAAGCGCATAGACGAAACAGCATTTCTTGATTAAAGAATACATGCCCCGGTGCGAGCAGCCGGGGTTTTCTATGCAGGAATGGATTTCTATTCTGTAAGGATAGGTATTTTGCTGATGCACTGTTTCAAGCTGTTTTCAGACCGCATAAGCTCCACAGGCTATCCAAAGGCTTTTTGTAGTAAAAAAGGCGCCACAGCATATCCTGGCGTCCTTTCCTTTTGTATCACTTATGATAATCAGTAAATAACCTTACTGCTCCAGCCCTTATATTCTCCACGATGGAGTTTAGCTTCAGCGGCAACATACAGGATGTTTCCCATCAGCTTGATATCATCAATCGGCGTGATATGCAGCACGATCAATTCCAGATCCTCATCCCCTCTTGTGATGACAAACCCTTTGTTGATCACTTCATTTTTAAAGGCATCCATATCCTCTGCCGTTTTAAACACAACACGGTGCTGAACAGGGCGTTCATTTTCATGTACGTCACCTTCCTGCAGCATATCATCCATCAGCTTTTTTGCCTGCTCCTTCAATGCAGCCACTTCACTCTTTAAAAGAGACGGGAAATCTGTATCGAATTCCTCTGCCGCAGTCTGCACTGTTTCTTTTGCATCCTCTGCTTTATCCCTGAGCGTATCCGCCAGCTCCTCAGCAACTTCTTTTCCTTCTTCTACAGCATCCTTGGCAAGCTCTTTTACATCCTCTGCCGTATCTGCTGCCGCTTCTTTTACAGCCTCCATACAGGATGCAGGATCACTGATCGGCCCTTCTTCAATCTCGTCGTCCATATCCACATCATCCAGATCATCCTCATCCTCCAGAAGTCCCTGATCCAGATCTATGATCTGTTTTTCCTCATCCTTTTTCAGCTTGTAGGCAACCAATGCCGCAGCTCCGGCAAGTACCGCCAGTGCAGGTATTATCTTTTTCATAGTATCACCACTTTCTTGTTTCTATTGTATCACAAAACATGCGAAATGATACAGGAAATACAAAGGTTTTGCGACAAAAACAGAGATATTTTCATCGCAGCCGGGTTAATAAAATATGAATTATGAAAGCTTTTGCTTTCCTCATCCCAAACATAACCGGATGCCTTTCACTCTGCTTTTCCAAACACAGGTGACAGAAAGCCTGCAGAGTTTCACGACGGCGATAACGATACGTTCAGCTCCACGAAGAACGCACCCAGCTGAACGCATAGGAAAGAAACCTTGCATCAGTCACACAGACGCTGTTTCCTTCACTTTTTCCTGCTGATTCCCACACCATCGCCGAAATCATAAAATTGCGTATCATAGTCCTCACGCTGCTTCAGATATTCTACAAAATTTCCGATTTTACGCACCAGACTGCGCAAATTGCGGCTTGTAATCGTTTCCGGATGCTCCACCAGACCATGGAATTTCAGATTATCCGTAATCACATACCCGCCCTGTATCAGCAACGGCTCATAGCGTTCAAAAAATCTTGTATACTGCGCCTTGGCAGCATCGATAAACAGCATATCGTAGCTGCCTTCCACATTAGTTTCCAGCGCATCGCCATACAACAGGGTAATCTGCTCCTGCAAACCGCTGCGTTCTACAAACTCCACTGCTTTGGCATATCGCTCCTCATCACGCTCGATGGTCGTTACATGAATATCCGGATGCAGCATCGCCATGCGGATAGCGGAATAGCCGATTGCACTGCCAATCTCTAAAATCCTTGTTAATTTATGCTCGTTCAGGAATGCACACATAAAATCAATGCCTTCCTTTTGCATGATGGGAACATCATATGCCTTTGCATATGCCTCCATTTCCTCAATCAATGTCATTATTCATCCCCGCTTCCCATAACCGGTATTTCCGTTATAACCTTTTTCGTACGGGCATACAAATCATCCAGACGCACCTTCTGACCATCGACACCGTTTAACCCGTGCTGCTTTGCCAGTGCTTCCGTATAGTCACTCAGCTTATACATGGTGAAATTCTTACGTGAATTCATGATATCGGAAGCATCCCCTGTATAATGAGAAATCATAGGATCCCATTTCACGTTTTCTATGGTAATTTCATTGTTGTCTGCGTGTTTGACAAAATCAAAGCGGATCATGCCACCCAGCACGTTATTTACATCCAGCATGCCGTTCAGAAAGTTTCCAAGAGAATATATAACGAGTGTCTTATTGCCGTCCTTGCCCTTGATCCAGGTAACCGGCTGTATGACATGCGGATGCTCCCCCACAACGACATCCACATCCAGGTCCGCAAACAGCTTGGCATATTTCTTCTGGAATGCAGTCGGTGCGCTCACATTCTCATCCCCCCAGTGAGCGGAAACGATCACCACATCACTGACTTCCTTTGCTTTTTTCACATCCGCACGTATCTGATCCTCGTCAAAATAGGCAACGCTGTATGGATTCGGCGGCTCTATGCCATTGGTTCCATAGGTATACGCTAGAAAGGAGAAGGTAATTCCCTTACGTTTTATGGTACGTATCGTATCACGATCCTTTTGTGAGGTATACGTTCCTGCGGTAATGATTCCCTTTTGCTTTGCCCAGATATCATGGGAAAAATCAATCCCCTCCTGATACTTGTCCAGACAGTGATTATTCGCTGTATTTACGATATCAAAGCCGGTATCTGCCACATTTTTCGCAAGATCGGCAGGTGAATTAAAGGTAGGGTACCCGCTGATTCCCAGATCATCACCGCCAATGATGGATTCCTGATCAATATAAGCCAGATCAGCCCCCTGTATATCCTTTTTCACATGCGAATACATCTCAGAGAAATCATATTTCCCGTCATTCATCTCTCCGGCAGCTCCATCCGCCTGCTTGTAAATCATTTCATGTATCAGATTATCACCAACGCCTATAAAGGATACCGTTGTATTCTCCTTCACCGGCTTTTTGTCTGGTGCTTCCTTCTCTTTCTGATCTGCAGAGCTGCACGCACACAGCAGCAGACTCAGCAGTAACATTGTCAGCTTTTTCATTTCTCCACATCCTTTCTCGCAATATACTCATCAAGGGTCAACCCCTGCTTTACGATATCTTTTGCGGCAGCCTTTCCCACATATCGCAGATGCCAGGACTCATACTGATACCCGGTCACATCCACCTTATCCTCTGGATAACGCAGAATAAATCCGTAATCCGCAATATGCTGTAAAAGCCAGTCATAATGAACGGATTTTTCTATTTCATTGAAATTCTCATCATTTATGGTCACATCCACAGCCAGTGCACTGTTATGCTCACTCTGCCCGGGTCTGGCATAATACTTATCCGCATATGCTTTTCCTTCACTTTGCGCATAATAATCATACAGATTTTTCTGATATGCATAGCTGCGATAGCTGGCGATTGCCTTGATATTGATATGTTCCACCTTCCCCGCCTGTACCAGCTTTGAGAATGCATCCGCTACCTCCTTACGCAAATACTGTGGCTCACTCTGACAGGAATAATCCTCACCAATCACACAGGCATTCGGTGTTTTTACCAGATTTTTAGGCTCATAATTATCGGGAAGGCGATGATACTTATTTACCAGCATCAGCACATCCTCCGTATCTTTGATAACATCCACATTCGTAAAATATGGCTGATCCAGTCCGATATTCACATAGGTGACAATATCTTCCACTGCTTTCTTTCCATCATCATAAGCAATGTAACGCTCTGTCAGCTCCTTGCGATAATACGGAAGCTTTAAAAAGCTTGTAATGCGATCAGCATTGTATTCCTTTTTCACAAAGGCAGTTGCCTGATTCAGGTTTTTATCTGTATCAATACTACAGTATACACTTCCCTTATCCTTAACCACAGCATCCCCGGCAGCCTTCACAGCCTCTATATTTTTACAGGATTTTATGTCTTCTATACCGTGCTTCTTCAATGTATCCTCTGTTTCATTCTTACTGCAGCCTGTAACCAGAAGGCCGGCCGCAAGCAGTATTACCATTTGTTTTCTCATTATGTATTACCTCGCTCCTCAATATTATAACAGGTTCCTCTCATTCGTACAGGGTCTTCCATAAAAAGCAGGGAAATCTTCATTGTTTATTAAGACATCCTTACAGTCATTCTCCATAAGGTACATAAGTTCATGTAATCATTCACTCATTTTCCAGGTTGTTCTTCAAATATAATATCTGTATCCATTGCTATGGAAAGAAACTTACCTAAGAGTCATGATTCATCAGATGCTTTGCAATAAAATAAACATCGCTAATTATATAAAAAAGCCACATACTGCTTAATGAATAATTACACAGGTATTGCCTCTGTCCCCTAATCGTTTTGTTATTCCTTTTCCCGCATCCCTTCCTGCTTACTTATTTTCGAATAACCGCTTCTTTTCGACAGATATGGAAAATGTGGACAGGTTTGTCAGAAGCTTTTTCATTTCTGACTGACTGTAAAGCTGATATAAGCAGTCTTAAGTAAATAAATATAGATTCATAGCTATACGATCCGTTTACTCGTTAGAAGGAGTTTTACGCTGTAAGATAGCTGGTTAAGGTATTTGGTATAAGCTACATGCCTATCGTTTAGCAGCCCACTCTTTTCTATATCCAAAGAGACTGTATCCCTTTATAACAAACCTTTTACCATGAATTGTTATATCCTGTATTTTATAAATGTCAAAATGCCTTACATTTTCTATTGCTTTGTTAACTATAGCTCAAAAAGCTTATCATAGGAATGTATCATTCTTGTATCAGCGAAACGAAAAAGGGATAAAATATCTAAATTATCATGAAGTACATGATTGTTTTTTTGTTTAAAGTAAAATGACATTGTAGAAAAAAAAAGACCCTGATAGCCAGAGTCTTTCCTTAGTGAATTATTTTACCAATTCAATGATTGCCATAGGTGCTGCGTCTCCGCGACGTACTCTTGTCTTAACAACACGAGTATATCCACCTTTACGGTCTGCATAAGCAGGTCCGATTTCTTCAAACAGCTTCTGCAATGCAGTCTGTCCTGTTTCTTCATTGACAACCACATCACGTACAAAGCTTGCAGCCTGACGACGAGCGTGCAGGTCTCCACGTTTTGCCAGTGTGATCAGTTCATCAACAACGGAACGAAGTTCCTTTGCTTTCATTTCAGTAGTTTCAATCTGACCGTAAGCGATCACAGATGTTGCCATATTGCGTAATAAAGCCTTACGGTGGTCAGCTTTACGTCCTAATTTACGATTCCACATTGGTCCATTAACCTCCCTTGCGAATATTTATTCGTATGATTTGAAACTCAGTCCCAAATCATAGATCTTATCTTTAACTTCCTTCAATGATTTCTTACCAAGGTTTCTTACACGCATCATCTCATCCTCTGTTCTCTGCGTCAGCTCCTCCACAGTCTGGATTCCTGCACGCTTTAAACAGTTATAAGAACGAACGGATAAGTCAAGGTCTTCAATCATCATGACAAGTCCCTTATTCTGTACTTCACCCTGTGCTTCCTTCATCACGGATTCCATATCATTTACTGCCTCGTGAACATTCGTCAGCAGTTCGAGATGGTCGATCAGAATTCTGCTTGCCAGAGCAACAGATTCTGCCGGACTCAGAGAAGAGTCTGTCCAGATTTCCAGAGTAACCTTGTCATAGTGAGCATCCTGTCCAACACGAGTCGGCTCCACATTATAGGATACCTTCTCGATTGGTGTATAAATTGAATCTGTATAAATGATTCCCAGAGGCTGATTTGGTGTCTGGTACAGCTGCTTATTCGTGTCAGCACTTACGTACCCGCGTCCAATACGAGCCTGCAGTTCCATTTCCAGCATTCCGCCCTCTTCCAGTGTACAGATGTGCAAGTCCTTGCTTATTACCTCCACACCTTCCGGGCAAATAATATCAGCACCGGTTACTGCGCCTGGACCCTGTTTTGAGATACGCAGAGTATAGATTTCATCATCCTGAATACTCATCACAAGGGTTTTGATATTTAAAATGATTGCCGTTACGTCCTCTACAATTCCAGGAATTGAAGTGAACTCGTGGTAAACACCATCAACTTTAATTGAAAATACGGCAGCTCCCGGTAAAGAGGAGAGCAAAACACGTCTTAGTGCATTTCCAATGGTTGTACCAAAACCTCTTTCCAAAGGTTCAAACACAAACTTCCCGTAATGTTGAGATTCATCATATTCTTTTACTTCAAAATGTGCACGTTCGAATTTTTGCATAGTTTACCTCCTCAATTACAGTTAATCATTAACCACGTGGTCGTTTAGGTGGACGACAACCGTTGTGCGGGATTGGTGTTACATCGTTGATCAATGTAATTTCCAGTCCTGCTACCTGCAGAGCTCTTACAGCTGCTTCACGTCCTGGTCCCGGACCCTTTACGCTAACTGCAATAACCTTCATACCATTCTCTATTGCTGCTTTACCTGCAGCTTCTCCAGCCATCTGTGCTGCGAAAGGAGTGGATTTACGAGATCCCTTGAATCCTAAAGCACCAGCACTAGACCATGCTACAGCATTTCCGTTTTCATCAGTAATAGTAACGATGGTATTGTTAAATGTTGAGTGGACATGTGCAACTCCACGAGCAATATTCTTGCGTGCCTTACGTTTACCACGTGCGCCCGCTTTTACGTTCTTTGCCATTATTTACTTCCTCCTATCGTCCTATTTCTTTTTGTTTGCTACTGTACGAACTGGACCTTTACGCGTACGAGCATTTGTCTTTGTACGCTGTCCGCGCACTGGCAATCCTCTTCTGTGACGGATTCCACGGTAGCATCCGATTTCCATTAAACGCTTAATGTTTAACTGAACCTCACGGCGAAGGTCACCTTCAACCTTTACACCATCGATTTCGTTACGGATTGCATTTACCTGATCTTCTGTTAAGTCTTTTACACGGATATCTTCGCTGATTCCAGTTTTAGCCAGAATTTTTTCTGATGTGGAGCGACCGATACCGTAAATATACGTTAATGATACTACTACGCGCTTATCGCGTGGTAAGTCTACACCTGCAATACGAGCCATTACATTACACCTCCGTTAGTTTCCCTGTCTCTGTTTGTGTTTTGGATTTTCGCAAATAACCATGACGCGGCCTTTACGTTTGATAATGCGGCACTTATCGCATATTGGTTTGACAGATGGTCTTACTTTCATGCGTTTTCCTCCTTAATTCACGACTTACTTGTGTCGGAATGTTATACGCCCACGTGTTAAATCATACGGTGAAATCTCTACGGTAACACGGTCCCCTGGTAAAATGCGAATGTAGTGCATGCGGATTTTACCAGAAACGTGAGCCAGAATTTCGTGTCCGTTGGCCAGTTTCACCTTAAACATTGCATTTGGCAGAGTGTCTACGACTACTCCGTCAATTTCAATAACATCTTGTTTACCCATTATCTGGACGTTCCTCCTTATTCAGTGTTGTGAGTATTTCATACCCACTGTTTGTAATCACAATCGTGTGCTCAAAATGAACTGCCTTACTGCCGTCTCTTGTGACGACACCCCAGTTATCCTTTAACACGCTTGTCTGTGGTTTGCCCGCGTGAACCATCGGTTCCACTGCCAGCGTCATGCCCTCCTGCAGAAGGATGCCGCGGCCTGCCGGGCCAAAATTTGGAACTGTCGGATCTTCATGGACAGAAGTTCCAATACCATGTCCTGCATAGTCTCTTGGAATCGAATATCCGTGCGTAAACACATACTCTCCGATTGCATGAGAAATATCAGTTAAATGATTCCCCGCTCTGGCCATTTTTAAACCTTCATACAAAGATTCTTCACCGATCTGCATCAGTCTGAGATCATCATCACTGAGCTGACCAACACCATAGGTCCAGGCAGAGTCTCCATGGTACCCCTGATAACAGGCACCGATATCTACTGAAACAATGTCTCCATCGCATAAAACGGTATCGCCTGGGATACCATGTACTACGACAGAATTTATAGAAATACAGGCTGCTGCCGGAAAGCCGTACAGTCCCTTGAATGACGGCGTTGCACCGTTTTCCCGAATCACTTTTTCAATGATTCTGTCCAATTCCTGCGTGGTAATTCCGGGCTGCATTGCTGCACTTGCTGCACGATGTGCAAGCGCAACAATTATACCCGCTTTTCTCATCTTTGTCAACTCCTGATTTGTTTTGGCTTTCACCATCTTATTTCTCCAGAGCTGTCAATGTATCATTCCATACGCCTTCGATTGGCTGACTTGCATCAATTCTTGTCACAATTCCCTTTGCTTCATAGTAATCAAGCACCGGAGCTGTTTGCAAGCTGTACTCCTCCAGACGAACAGTTAAGCTTTCCACTGTATCGTCCTTGCGCTGGAACAACTCTCCACCACACACATCGCAAACATTGTCGATTTTACTCGGCTTGGATTTAATATGGTAGATTTCTCCACATTCTTTACAGATGCGGCGTCCGGTTACACGGTCTGCCAGCTTTTCAAAGTCAATTTCAAGTGCGATAACTTTGTCAATGGCAAGCTCGCTGCCTTGGGCAAGTGCATCGAATGCTTTGGCCTGGTCAAGCGTTCTCGGATAGCCGTCCAGCAAGAAACCGTTTTTCTTGTCTTCCAGCTTTTCCAGATAACTCTTTACCATATTGTTAACAACTTCGTCGGGAACCAGCAGTCCTTTATCCATGAAGCTTTTCGCCTCCATGCCAAGAGCTGTTCCCTTTCCAATTTCACTGCGGAAGATATCTCCGGTGGAAATGTGGTTAACATGAAACTTCTCGACGATTTTGGCGGACATCGTACCTTTTCCGGCACCAGGTCCTCCCATAATCAGGATATTCATAGGTTCACCTTCTTATCGTTTTATCTCTGCAGGAATCCACGGTAGGATTTCTGAGTAAGGCGTCCTTCAATCTGTTTTACCGTTTCCATTGCCACACCGACAACGATGATGATTCCGGTTCCACCAATTCCCATCGACTGTGGAAGATTGATACCTGGAATCAGAGGCAGTGCATGCGGCAGTACAGCGATAAAGGCAAGACCGATAGCCCCCAGAACCGTGATTCTGCATAATACTTTATTAACATATTCTTTTGTTTCCGTACCCGGACGGATTCCCGGAATATAGGTACCGGATTTTCCGAGGTTCTCTGCGATCTTTTCCGGATCCACCTGCAGCTTCGTATAGAAGAAGGTGAACAGAAAAATCAGAATCACATAGATTACCAGACTGATTGGAGTCTGCATTCCCATATAGGTTTCCATCGTTTTGACCCATCCGGCTGCAGGCCACACCATCTTGCAAATCTGCAGCGGTGCCGCTAGAATAGCGGATGCGAAGATAACAGGAATTACACTCGCGGAATTGATTTTCAGCGGTAGGTACGTCATGTCCTTCTTGCGGGTCGTTACGGTACTGGATGTATACTGAATCGGAATCTTACGTTCTGCCGTCTGCATAAAGACGACGAATACGATAATCAGCAGATAAGAGACAATATAAAGTCCGTATGTCAGAATACCATTGAAGGTAGCACTGCTGTTGCTTGGATCAACGAGCGTCTGCCATGCCGTTGTAAACTGATATGGCAGTCTGGCGATGATACCGGCAGCAATGATCATGGAAACACCGTTTCCGATTCCCTTCATACTGATGCGGTCTCCAATCCACAGGATAAACATACTGCCTGCCGTCAACAGAGTCGCAACGTATAAAATAGAAGCCCATCCGCTTCCATTTACCAGCAGTGTTGTATACTGTGTGGAAAAGCTGTAAACCAGTGTAGATGCCTGGAAAAAGCTCAATACGACAGCCAGATAACGTGTATAGCGGTCGATCTGCTTCTTTCCGGTTGCGCCTCCCTTGGCAAGTTCTGTCAGGGCAGGAATCACATCCATAGATAACAGCTGAATAATAATGGAGGCAGTAATGTATGGACCAACACCCATCGCAAAGATGGAAAGCTGCTCCAGACCACCACCGCCCAGCATATTGATCATCGCAAACAGTGAGTTATCCTGTATACCTTTTGTCAATTCGGTTACATCAACGCCTGGTACAGTGATCGCTGAACCAAAACGAAAGACGAACAACATGGCAAGAGTAAAGAATATTCGGTTACGAATATCTTTATTCTTGAACATGTCTGCAAAGGTCCTAAACATGATTAGATAACCTCTGCTTTTCCGCCTGCCTGCTCAATGGTAGCGATTGCTGATTTAGAGAATTTGTTTGCTTTTACGCTCAGCTTCTTCTCTAATTCACCTTCGCCCAGGATTTTAATACCATCCAGTTCTTTCTTAACTAATCCACATTCAATCAGCAGTTCCGGAGTTACTTCCGTACCGTCTTCAAATCCGTTCAGGGATGCAACGTTTACGATAGCATATTCCTTGCGATTGAAGTTTGTAAATCCACGTTTTGGTAAACGTCTAGCAAGTGGTGTCTGACCACCTTCAAAACCTAAACGAACGCCTCCGCCAGATCTTGCTTTCTGTCCTTTATGACCCTTTCCTGCTGTTTTACCATTTCCGGAGCCATGACCGCGACCAACACGGTAGCTTTTCTGTCTAGCTCCTTCAGTATATTTCATTTCATGTAATTTCATGTTCTAATCCTCCTATTAACCGCGAATTTCTTCTGGTTTTTTACCACGGAGACGAGCAACTTCCTCGATCGTTTTCAGATCTTTTAAGGCAGAGATCGTAGCACGAACCATGTTGATTGGTGTACGGCTTCCCAGACATTTGGAAAGGATATCGTTGATACCAGCCAGCTCCAGGACTGCACGAACAGGACCACCGGCGATAACTCCGGTACCTTCAGAAGCAGGGCGCAGGAATACTTCTCCAGCTCCGTATCTTCCAGTGATTGCATGAGGAATTGTAGTTCCTACAACAGGTACTGTGAAGACATTCTTCTTAGCATCTTCGATTGCTTTCTTAATTGCATCAGGTACTTCGTTGGCTTTTCCTGTACCAAAGCCGACGCGGCCCTTCTTGTCACCGATAACAACCAGAGCTGCAAAGCGGAAACGACGTCCACCCTTGACTACCTTTGTTACACGGTTAATGGTAACTACGCGTTCTTCAAATTCTTTTTCAGCATCGCGATTTCTTCTTGGTCTACGTTCCATTCGCATAACCTCCTAAAATTTCAAGCCAGCAACTCTTGCTGCTTCGGCCAACGCCTTTACACGCCCTGTGTAAACATATCCACCACGGTCAAATACGACACCAGTGATGTTCTTTTCAATTGCACGCTTTGCAATTTCTGTTCCAACAGTTTTAGCGGCTTCAACATTTCCACCGTTTTCTAACTTTAATTCTACACTACTTGCAGATGCCAGGGTTACACCGTTGACATCATCGATGATCTGCGCGTGAATGTTGCTGTTTGAACGGAAAACGTTCAGGCGGGGACATTCAGGAGTACCGCTGATTTTGGTACGAACACGCACGTGACGGCGCATACGCTCGTCATTTCTAGAAACTTTCTTAAGCATTGTTCAATTTCTCCTTTCCCACTATTTCTTACCTGCTGTTTTACCTTCCTTACGACGAACATATTCACCTTTATAGCGAATACCTTTTCCTTTGTAAGGTTCTGGTTTTCTCACAGCACGAATGTTTGCAGCGAATTCACCAACGCGTTGTTTGTCAATTCCTGATACTTTGATATCCGTAGCAGAAGAGCATTCTACCTTCAGACCGTCTTCCACAGCGAACTCAACCGGGTGGGAGTACCCAACGTTCAAGGTCAGCTTGCTTCCGCTTACAGCAGCACGGAAACCGATACCTACCAGCTCCAGCTCCTTTGTAAAGCCTTCGGAAACACCTTCGACCATGTTCGCCAGCAGTGCACGGGTTGTACCATGCAGCTGTTTGATATGCTTTTCGTCGTTAGGACGAGTTACTGTCAATACATTTTCTTCTACCTTGATTCCCAAAGCAGGATTAAACTGACGAGTTAAAGTTCCCTTGGAACCTTTAACAGTCACCTCATTCCCGGCAGCGATGCTTACTTCAACACCGGCAGGAATGGTAATCGCTTTATTACCGATACGTGACATTTTCTTACCTCCGTTAAGCTCTTACCAAACGTAAGCGATGACTTCACCGCCAACATGTTTAGCTTTTGCTTCTTTGTCTGTTATCACACCGTGAGATGTAGAGATGATCGCAATACCCAGACCGTTCATTACGCGAGGAATGGAATCCACCTTAGCGTAAACACGTAAACCTGGTTTTGAGATTCTCTTCAGCCCATTGATTACTTTTTCGTTGTTAGGCCCATATTTCAGCGTAACGGTGATGGTTTTCTTAACATCACCAGCTACTGTGTAGTCTGTGATGAACCCTTCATTCTTTAAAATCTTAGCGATTTCAACTTTTTCTTTGTTTGCAGGAATTTCCACTGTTTCGTGACGAGCCTGAAGCGCGTTACGAACTCTAGTAAGCATATCTGCAATCGGATCTGTCATAATCATGACTGTATTCCTCCTATCTGACTACCAACTTGCCTTTTTTACACCCGGGATCTGACCTTTGTAAGCCAGCTCACGGAAGCAAATACGGCAGAGTTTGTATTTACGTAAAACTGAGTGAGGACGTCCACAACGCTCACATCTGGTGTACTCGCGCACTTTGTACTTCTGAGGACGTTTTGATTTGTTAACCATTGCTTTTTTTGCCATATACGTCTAAGTCCTCCTATTTCTTGAAAGGCATGCCCATTTCTTCCAGCAGTGCCTTTGCTTCTTCGTTCGTGTTGGCTGTCGTAACGATAACGATATCCATACCACGAACCTTATTGATTTTATCGTAGTCAATTTCCGGGAAAATCAGCTGTTCCTTTACACCCAAAGTGTAGTTTCCACGTCCGTCAAAGGAAGTGGCACTGACACCGCGGAAGTCACGTACACGAGGCAGTGAGATGTTCATCAGCTTATCCAAGAAATCATACATTTTTTCTTTTCTCAGAGTTACCTTACATCCGATCGGCATTCCTTCACGAAGTTTGAAGTTTGCGATGGACTTCTTAGCTTTTGTGATTACCGGAGCCTGTCCAGTGATCTGTGCCAGCTCTGCAACAGCTTCATCCAGCACTTTTGGGTTCGAAATAGCTTCACCGATACCCATATTGATAACGATTTTATCTACGTGAGGTACTTCCATGACTGATTTGTAGTTGAATTTCTTCATCAGGCTCGGTGTTACGACCTCTTTATATTTCTGTTCTAGGCGATTCATCCTTTAGCCTCCCTACTTAACTTCAGCGCCGGTTTTTTTGTAGACGCGTACCTTTTCTGTGTTACCTTTTTTGTCAGTCTTTGTTTCATAACCGACACGGCTTGCCTTCTTCGCTTTGGAATCGTAAGCCATTACGTTGGATACATGGATCGGAGCTTCCTTTTCGATGATTCCGCCATCCGGATTTGCCTGTGTAGGCTTCAGATGCTTCTTCACCAGGTTGACACCCTCCACGATTACTTTGTCTTCCTTAGGGAAAACTTTGGTTACTTCACCGATCGTGCCCTTGTAAGCACCTGTAATAACCTGAACCTTATCACCTTTTTTGATTTTCACAAAGACACCTCCTTACAGTACTTCTGGTGCCAAGGATACAATTTTCATGAAGTCCTTGTCACGCAGCTCACGTGCAACAGGTCCGAAGATACGAGTTCCACGCGGTGTATTGTCGTCCTTAATCAGGACAACCGCATTGTCATCAAATTTGATGTATGTTCCGTTGTCACGGCGAACGCCACGCTTTGTACGTACGATTACACCCTTGACTACGTCACCCTTTTTTACAGTTCCACCAGGAGCAGCCTGCTTTACAGCACAGACAACGATATCCCCGATGTTTGAAAACTTACGAACGCTTCCGCCTAAGCAGCGGATAACCAGAACTTCCTTGGCTCCCGTGTTGTCAGCGACGCGTAATCTACTTTCATTCTGGATCATGAATGTCTACCTCCTGATTACAGCTGTACAGCTTTTTCGACGATTTTCACCAGACGGAATCTCTTAGTAGCGGATAATGGACGAGTCTCCATGATTTCTACCTTATCTCCCATTCTAGCTTCATTGTTTTCGTCATGCGCTTTGAATTTCTTAGAATATTTTACACGTTTTCCGTATAACGGGTGTGTTTTCTTTGTTTCGACAATAACAGTAATCGTCTTATCCATCTTGTCGGAAACTACAGTCCCGCGATATACTTTACGGTTAGATCTTTCCATAACTTAGTGATCCTCCTTAATCCTGACTACCAAGCTCGCGCTCAGTCATCACAGTTTTGATACGGGCAATTGTCTTTTTCACTGTCTTTAAACGTGCAGTGTTTGTCAACTGACCTGTAGCTTGTTGGAAACGAAGATTAAAAAGTTCATCTTTAAGCGTTTCGATCTCTTGTAATAATTCAGTGTTGCTTTTTTCTCTGATCTCTTTCGCTGTCATAATTACTTCTCTCCTTTTCTAACAACAAATTTTGTCTTCACTGGCAGCTTGTGAGCCGCAAGACGGAATGCCTCACGTGCCACTTCTTCAGGTACACCAGCGATTTCAAACATAACACGGCCCGGTTTTACAACTGCTACCCATCCTTCAGGAGCACCCTTACCAGAACCCATACGTACTTCAAGAGGTTTTTTCGTTCTTGCCATGTGAGGGAAGATACGGATCCAAACCTTACCACCACGCTTCATGTAACGAGTCATGGCAATACGAGCGGCCTCGATCTGACGGTTGCTGACGTAAGCACCAGTGTCAGCCATTAGACCATATTCACCAAAGGATACTTCACGGCCGGCTTTTGCACGTCCCTCGTAGCTTAAACGGTGAGGTCTTCTATATTTAGTTCTCTTAGGCATTAACATAAATTATTTTCCTCCTTCCGCTTTTCTAGGAGCATTTCCACCAGCAGAGTTTCTGTTGTTATTGTTTCTCTGGCTGTTGTTTCTGTTTCCACCACGGTTACCGCGACGGTTACGACGTCTGTCGTTCATGTTGTTCTTCGGAGCTTCCGGTTCCTGAACCATCTGTCCTGGCAGAACCTCACCACGGCAAATCCAAACCTTTACACCTAAACGACCGTAAGTCGTAGATGCTTCTTCCCAAGCGTAATCGATATCCGCACGCAGTGTGTGCAGAGGTACAACACCTTCGCTATAGCCTTCGGTACGAGCCATATCAGCTCCGCCCAAACGACCGGATACGGCAGTTTTGATACCCTTTGCTCCGGCACGCATCGTTCTCTGAATAGCCTTCTTCTGTGCAGTACGGAAGGAAGCACGCTGCTCCAGCTGATCCGCAATGCTGCGGGCAACCAGTTTTGCATCCAGATCAGGGTTTGCAATTTCCAGAACCTTCAGGTAGATGTTCTTTCCACCAGTCAGCTTCTCAACCTTTTTCTTCAGCATTTCTACGTTTTCACCGTTTGTTCCGATGATCACACCAGGGCGAGCTGTACGGATCATGATTTCCACACGGTTTTTAGAACGTTCGATTTCAACTCTGGACACTGATGCATTTTTGCATTCAGCGAACAGGAATTCACGAATTTTTACATCTTCTAATAATAAATCGGCATAATCCTTGTCTGCATACCATCTGGACTCCCAGTCACGGATGACACCGACACGCAATCCGATCGGACTAACTTTCTGTCCCATGAGCTACCTCCTTAATCACGCTCGTCAACCACAACAGTAATGTGGCTGGTGCGTTTGTGGATCGCACTAGCGGATCCTTTTGCACGTGGCATAAAACGTTTCAGAGTGACTCCCTCGTTTGCATAGCATGCCTTTACGTACAGCTTTTCTTCATCCATATCATGGTTATTCACTGCATTTGCTACTGCAGATTTCAATACCTTACCAACTGCTTCTGCTGCAACATTTGGTGTAAACTTCAAGATTGCAGCCGCTTCCGCAGCATCTTTCCCACGAATCAAATCGATAACAATACGAGCTTTTCTAGGTGGGATACGTAATGTTTTCGCTGTTGACTTAACTTCCATTATAACGTTTCCTCCTTATCGTTTAGCTTTCTTGTCATTATCGCCATGCCCACCGTATTTACGGGTTGGCACGAATTCACCAAGCTTGTGTCCTACCATGTCCTCTGTAACGTAAACAGGCAGGTGTTCCTTACCGTTGTAAACGGCAAATGTATGTTCCACAAACTGAGGGAATATAGTTGAACGACGTGACCAGGTTTTAATAACTTGTTTTTTACCGGCTTTGTTCAGCTCTTCCACTTTTTTCATTAAGTGGTCATCACAGAACGGGCCTTTTTTAAGACTACGACTCATTTTTCATTTCCTCCTTTGCCTATTTGCCATTACGACGACGAACGATCAGTTTCGTTGACGCTTTTTTCGCTTTACGTGTTTTCACACCCATAGCTTTCTTGCCCCAAGGTGTCATTGGAGATTTACGTCCTACTGGAGTACGTCCTTCACCACCACCATGAGGGTGATCATTAGGGTTCATAACGGAACCACGAACAGTTGGGCGGACACCCTTCCATCTCATACGTCCGGCTTTACCGTAGTTTACCAGACTGTGGTCTTCATTACCAACCTGACCGATTGTAGCACGGCAATTAGACAGAATTCTACGAACTTCACCAGAAGCTAAACGAACCGTTGTGTATTTTTCTTCAATACCAAGGATCTGAGCAGATGTTCCAGCGGAACGAGCCATCTGGCCACCCTTACCTGGCTTTAATTCAATGTTGTGAATGAAAGTACCTTCTGGGATATCTTTCAGCTCCATTGCGTTACCGACTTTGATATCGGCACCTTCACCTGAAACGACTGTCATACCAACAGTTAATCCCTTAGGAGCGATGATGTAACGCTTTTCACCGTCTGCATAGTTCAGCAGCGCAATGTTAGCGGAACGGTTTGGATCGTATTCAATGGTAGCTACACGAGCAGGCACACCGTCTTTGTTTCTCTTGAAATCGATAACACGGTAAGCCCTCTTATGTCCACCACCCTGATGACGGGTTGTGATACGTCCGTTGTTGTTACGTCCACCTTTGCTTTTTAACGGCTCCAGCAGACTTTTTTCAGGCTTGTCTGTCGTAATTTCTTCATAGGACAGACTAGTCATACCACGACGACCTGGAGTGGTCGGCTTATACTTCTTAATTGGCATAGTGTCAATTTCCTCCTTACGCAATATTTAGTCAGGAAATAGCGTGCTTCTTCCTGATATTATTCAGCTTCTTCGCCGAATAAGTTGATGTCCTGACCTTCCTTGATTTTCACATAGGCTTTGCGGACATTCTTTGTTGTACCAACATATTTACCCATTCTCTTGGTTTTTGGTTTCACATTTACGATGTTCACTTTCTCAACATCGACACCGAAGATAGCTTCCACGGCCTGCTTTACCTGTGTTTTGTTGGTTCCCTTTTTAACTTCAAACGTTACTTTGTTATCTGCGTCCATGTATCTCATCGTTTTTTCAGTGATGATTGGACGGATGATGATATCCTTGTAGTTTTCCATTATGCAAGTGCCTCCTCAACATCTTTCACAGCAGCTTCTGTAAAGACGATTTTGTTAGCATTTACGATATCGTAAACATTTAATCCATCAGCAGTAAGCATCATCATAGTAGGGATGTTTCTCATGCTCAGGAATGCATTTTCAAAATCTTCACCTTCAGATACTACGAATAAGGTTTTCTTTGGTGCGTTGATATCAGCGACAATCTGGTTGAACGCCTTTGTTTTTGGAGCTTCCAGCTCAAACTTGTCAACAACGCCCATTGCGTTTTCCAGCACCTTCTCAGACAGAGCTGATTTCAGAGCCAGACGACGAACTTTTTTGTTCAGCTTGTAGCCATAGTTTCTAGGAGTCGGGCCGAATACGATTCCTCCGCCTCTCCACTGTGTAGCACGAATGGATCCCTGACGAGCACGTCCGGTTCCCTTCTGACGCCAAGGCTTACGTCCGCCACCGCGTACTTCTGTACGGTTTTTGGTATCGTGAGTACCCTGACGCATGGATGCTCTCTGCATAATGACAGCATCGAAGATACATTGCTGATTTGGCTCGATGCCAAATACTGTATCTGCAAGAGTGATTTCTTTCAGCTCTTTACCAGTTTGGCTTAATACGACCATCTTAGGCATCTCTTATTCCTCCTCTTTCGTGTAATCTACTAATGTCACAGGCTCTGTATTGCCCTTGGAACATTTAGCAGTGCGTACCATTACCATTCCACGTTTTGGTCCAGGCACGTTTCCTTTGATCAGTAAGTAGTTGTTTTCAACATCAACCTTGATCACTGTCAGGTTCTGGTTTGTAGTTCTGTAACCACCCTCCTGACCGGCCATGATGGTACCCTTGATAATCTTACCCTGACGGGAGGTTATACCGTTGGTAGCCAATGAACCGATGTGTCTGTGGTGTCCGGAACCATGGCTCTTAGGACCGATTTTCGCATTATTACGAACGATCGTACCATTGAATCCCTTACCCTTTGATGTACCGATAACATCTACTGTTTCTCCAGCGCTGAAGATTCCTACGTTGATTTCAGCACCCAGCTCCAGATCAGCAAATTCGCTGTCGCGAACTTCCTTAACGAATCTTTTCGGAGCCGTATTCGCTTTTGCAGCATGTCCGGCTTCACCCTTTGTGCTGCGTGTTTCCTTAACATCTTCAAAACCTAACTGTACAGCTTCGTATCCATCGTTTTCCACTGTTTTCTTCTGTAATACAACATTTGGACAAGCCTCTACTACAGTTACAGGAATCAGCGTTCCATCCTCTGTGAAGACCTGTGTCATCCCAAGTTTACGTCCTAGAATACCTTTCATGATGTCACCTCCATTACAGCTTAATTTCGATGTCAACACCACTTGGCAGCTCCAGACGACTCAGTGAGTCGATTGTTTCTGCTGTAGGTCCGACAATCTCAATTAAACGTTTGTGAGTTCTGATCTCGAACTGCTCGCGAGAGTCTTTGTATTTGTGTACCGCACGCAGGATTGTTACTACCTGCTTTTCAGTTGGAAGAGGTACTGGTCCAACAATTTTTTTAGCACCGTGAGCTTGTGCTGCCTGCACGATCTTTTCTGCGGATGCATCCAAGATTCTGTGCTCATAAGCTTTTAAGCGAATTCTTACGCTATTTTTTGCCATGAATATATCTCCTTTCGCCTATATGGACTATAGACTCGCTCGATGCGAATTCCCCGGCCTCGCCGTCCATGACAACGTTTCTCAGTGGGTCGGCAACCTCGCATGTCCTCGCGGTCGTGATAATATTCTAACACATCCAAATGTTGATTACAAGCGTTAATTACGGCTTTTTTTTACTTTTTTTCATAATTTTTTCAGAACCTCTGCACTCCACGAAATCCGCTGTTCATGAGAGCGTTTTCATAGCATTTTCGGTGAAAAAAACGAAAAAAAGCTTCTAAATCAATAGAAGCTCTTCACCTTAGCGCAGGGTTGTTTGCAGGAATGCCTCACAGTTTTGCTGCAGCTGCCGCTCTAGCTGCTCATATGGAATATTGCGCATTTCACTGATGCGCAGCATACTGCGCTTTAAGATTGCACCATGCTCATGCGGTGTCACTGCACGGTTCTCACACCATGCACAGGCTGAGATACCATCAGTTTCCACAAGCAGACGCTCCAGGGGGACGGAGGCTGCCACCTGCTGCACGGCTTCATCTGACAATAAGGAAGGCCCGACTGTGAACCAGCAGCCCATATTGATATATTCCCAAAGCCAGTCCGCACAGGAATACCAGTGTACAAGATAGCGGTTTTCATAACGCCGCAACAGCTTTAGCGCCGCTTTCTCTTTTCCCTTCAGATGCAAAATGACCGGCTTTTTCTGCTGCTGTGCAAACGTAAGCTGCTGTTCAAACACGCTATACTGCAGAGCCTCATCCGTTTTACACCAGACGGAATCCAATCCGATCTCTCCAATAATTTTCGTTTCCTTTAGCATTGGCAGCATCTCATCCCATGTGACTGTATCCGCCTGCCATGGATGGATACCGGCACTGATCCATATCGCCGGGTTTTCCGCCTGCAGCTTTTTCAGCTTGCTGTATTCCTTTGGCGTTGCCGCATTCACAATACAGGTGATACCCTGCTGCTTTAAAATTTCCGGTGTGGTTGCAGAGTCCATATGCATATGTGCATCAATGATCATAAACGCCCTCCTTCAGAAGCTGATAAATCTCCTTCTTCAGCTCCCCCTGATCATACAGCCATTCCCGGCTTTTTTCACATCGCTGCAAAGTGATCTCCTTGCAGATGGAAGCGGGTGAGCCCCCCAAAATCAGAATACGGTCTGCCAGATACAGCGCCTCATCAATATCGTGGGTCACCAGCAGCATCGTTCTGTTTAACTCTTTCCTCAGTTTCAGCAGCCAATCCTGCATATCATTGCGTGTAATGACATCCAGCGCACCAAAGGGCTCATCCAGCAGCAGTATATCGGCACTGCATAAGGCTGTGCGAAGAAACGCAGCACGCTGCCGCATCCCCCCGGACAGCTCATTTGGATACGCATATTCATAACCTTTTAAGCCAAAGGTCTCAAACTCCTGCAATGCGCTTTCCTTCGCCTCTTTAACATGTCCGTGTATCCTGCCATACAGACAGACATTATCCAGAATATTCTTCCATGGCAGCAGCAGGTCATCCTGCGGCATATAGGCAAAGTGTGAGGAAACTCCCTGCACACGCACATCATCCACAGAAAAGGTACCCTGCTCACTGTCCAGAAGTCCAGCCAGTATATTCAGCAGCGTTGATTTCCCACAGCCGCTGGGCCCGATCAGTGCCACAAATTCACCTTTCTCCACATGAAAGCTGACATGCTCCAGAATCCTTCTGCTGTTGAAAGAGATTGCCATATCCTCCACTTGTAATTTCATGATGACCTCCTGTAGAAGCAGCTTATTTCACAAACGTATTCGTATACTGCTCATCCGCTTTGATTTTTTCGTTAATCAGCTTATTCTCATACATAAAGGCAGTATAGTTATCCCATACAGAATCCTTCATAACACCCCAGCCTTCTGCGTCCTTTGCATATTCACTGCTTAAAAACTGCTGGCTCTTTTTCAAAAACTTCAGATCATAATCCGGTGCATATTTACTCAGAATCTCTGCGGACGCATCCGGATTTGAAATTGCAAATTCATATCCCTTCTTCACTGCATTCATAAATCTCTGAACTGTTTCCGGATCCTCCTTGATCATTTTCTCACTTGTAATGATAACAGGTGTGTAATAATCCAAACGCTCATCCAGCTCACGCAGCGGTATGTAATTTAAGTCATAGCCTTCCATTCTTCCCTTTGTCACAGCCCAGCCTTCAAACTCCCACTGAATATCCACTGTTTTTCCAAGAGACGCAAAGCCGCTTCCATCTGCACCAACCATTGTCAGCTTAGAGAAATCCGCCTTCGCCGCCTTCATAACCGCCTTGATAACAGCCTCCTCACTCGGTGCCTGCCAGCCTGCATACACCTTGCCTTCAAAATCCTTCGGTGTATTGATATGTTCTTTTTTCAATGACACAAAGCCGCTCGTGTTATGCTGAATGATTGTCGCAATCGCCCGGATCGGCAACGGTTCCTCCGCCGTTCTCGCATAGGTCACATCCTCCTGATAGCTGACACCGAACTCTCCCTTGTTTGCGGCGACCAGTGTTGCACTTGTGGCATCATCCCCAGGCTCGATGATATCCACATCCAGACCTTCCTCCTTGAAATACCCTTTATCCTTAGCAACATAAAATCCGGTATGATTGGTATTCGGTAAATAATCAAGAATCAGCGTTACCTTCTTTGCCGTTTCCTTCTCCTTGGATGCTTCCTTATTATCGGAGCATCCGCTTACTGCACCAGCCATCAATGCAGCCAGCAGCATACAGCTAATTTTCTTCATGCTTTTCTTCCTTTCTTCTTTCCTGCATATGGAAACAATACCGCTTCCAGTAAAACCACTGCCCCGTGCAGTAAAAGGCTCAGTGCGATAATCACAACCACACAGGCAAAAACCTTATCCAGCATATAACCGTTTTTCACACGTATCATATAATATCCAAGACCTGCCGAGGCACTCAGCCACTCTCCGACGATCGCCCCGCCGATGCAATAGGTCGCAGCCACCTTCAAGCCGGAAAATAATGCAGTAGAGGCTGCCGGTATTTTCACATATGCATAAATCTGCCATTTTTTGGCACCAAAGCTTTTCAGCAGACTGATCTGATGCTCATCCACTTTACCCAGCGCATCACAGAAGGCAATTACTACCGGAAAGAAGCACATGAAAATAACCATCAGAATTTTCGGTGCCATGCCAAATCCCAGCCAGATAGAAAACAGCGGTCCAAGTACCATGACCGGAACAGTCTGTGTAACGACCAGATGCGGAAATATGCTGTGTTTAAAGATTTGTGATACATCCATACCGATTGCAATGACAACAGCAAGCAGGGTAGCAATCAGCAGCCCGGCAACTGCTTCCTGCAGCGTTACCAGAGAATGCATCCATAAGACCTCACGATTTGTAAACAGTGCCTGCACAATTTTTGAGGGCGCCGGCAGGATATACAAATCAATAGCAAATATACGGACACAGCCTTCCCACACCGCAAGCACCAGCAACAGCGTAAACAATGGCATCCCAATTTTTTTTAACCGCTGCATCTTTCTTCTCCTTTCCAATAAAAAAACACCTCCATGAGGCGTAAGTGAACCAATCTAAGAAATAAGATAGATATGACTCCCTACGCTAGCATTAACTAGATCAGGTCATAAGGGACTGTCTCAGCCTAACGGCACCCCTGTCATGACAACCATATTATACACGTATCCTGTAAAAAAGAAAAGAAAAAACAGGATGCAGATACTTTTTACTGTCCATAGAAAAAGGATAGAAGCACGCCGAAGCAATCCTTCTATCCCTAACAGGACATCCTCTTTGTTACATAAAGCAAACGGCAGTGCCATAGGCGATAACCTCGGCTGCTCCACCCATGATGGCACTGGAAGCATATCGGATATTGACGATAGCATCCGCACCAAGTGCCTCAGCCTCCTCCACCATGCGCTTTGTCGCCAGTGCTCTCGCCTCGTTCATCATTTCATTGTAAGCCTTCAGCTCACCGCCTACCAGTGTCTTAAAGCCCTGAGAAATATCCTTTCCGATATTCTTTGTCTGAATCGTACTGCCCTTTACCAGTCCCAGCATATTCAGTGTTTTTCCTGTAATATAATCAGTATTTACTAAGATCATCTTCTTCTCCGCTCCTTATCTCGTCAATTCGTTCCTTGACTACATGAATCCACAGAAAAAGCAGTGCAAGCATAGGAACCCCAAATAAGAATATCACAGGCTTTGGTGCATCTAGAAAAAACAAAGAGCTGATCCAAAGCATCATATATAATGCAATAACAATTCCAATGGTTATCGGTGCCATCATTTTCCTATTCATACCGTACTCCCCTTTCTGCTGTTATCTGTATTATACTACAGAAAAGGTAGTATAGGTAGAAAAAAAGGTTCTTTCTCACGGTAAGGTACAAAAGTATATGATATACAAAAGGATTGATAAGCATCTCTCATTTTGTATTTAACTCTTTTCCTATACCCAGAGTCAAGAATGAACCGAAAAAAAGAGCACAAGTGTGCCCTTTTCATTTGTTTTGTTAATTACTCGATGATTTCAGTAACGTTTCCGGAACCTACTGTACGTCCACCTTCACGGATAGAGAATTTTGTATTGTTCTCGATAGCGATTGGAGCGATCAGTTCAACGTTCATTTCAACGTTGTCACCAGGCATAACCATTTCAGTTCCTTCTGGTAATGTAATAACACCAGTTACGTCAGTTGTACGGAAGTAGAACTGAGGACGGTAGTTAGAAACGAATGGAGTGTGACGTCCACCTTCTTCTTTTGTTAATACATAAACCTGAGCCTTGAACTTTGTGTGTGGGTGTACGGATCCTGGTTTAGCAAGAACCTGTCCACGCTGGATCTGGTCACGGTTGATACCACGCAGCAATGCACCGATGTTATCTCCGGATTCTGCGAAGTCCAGCTGTTTACGGAACATTTCCAGTCCGGTAACAACAGTTTTCTGAGTTTCCTTGATACCAACGATTTCAACTTCTTCTCCCAGTTTAACTACACCACGCTCAACACGTCCTGTAGCAACTGTACCACGACCTGTGATAGTCATAACGTCTTCGACAGACATCAGGAATGGCTTGTCAGTTTCACGAGTTGGATCTGGGATGAATTCATCAACAGCGTCCATCAGTTCTTTGATAGCGCCAACGTATTTTTCGTCACCTTCCAGAGCCTTCAGAGCAGAACCACGGATAACTGGAGCATTGTCTCCGTCGAATCCGTACTCGCTTAACAGCTCACGTACTTCCATTTCAACAAGGTCAACCAGTTCTTCATCATCAACCATGTCGCATTTGTTCAGGAATACAACGATGTAAGGAACACCTACCTGACGAGCAAGCAGGATGTGCTCACGAGTCTGAGGCATAGGTCCATCAGATGCAGCAACAACCAGGATAGCACCATCCATCTGTGCAGCACCAGTGATCATGTTCTTAACGTAGTCAGCGTGACCTGGGCAGTCAACGTGTGCGTAGTGACGCTTTTCAGTCTGGTATTCAACGTGTGCAGTGTTGATTGTAATTCCACGTTCTTTTTCTTCAGGTGCACCATCGATCTGGTCGTAAGCCTGTGCCTGTGCCATACCGTCTTTTGCAAGTACGTTTGTAATAGCAGCAGTTAACGTAGTTTTACCGTGGTCAACGTGTCCGATAGTTCCAATGTTAACATGTGTTTTGGAACGGTCAAATTTTTCTTTTGCCATTTTAATTTTCCTCCTAATTTAATAGTTTCCAAGTATATTCTAATTCAAAGTTTTTATAAAAGCAACAGTTAATTTTCAGAACTATTGTTTTTAATGATTTTTTCTGCAATACTCTTTGGTACTTCGGCATAATGGTCGAATTTCATAGAGTAATTTCCACGTCCCTGAGTGAAGGAACGCAGGTCAGTAACGTAACCGAACATCTCTGACAGAGGAATGTGCGCCTTAACGATAATCGCATTACCTCTTTCCTCCTGGTCAACGATTGCACCACGACGGGAGCTAACGTCACCCATAACGGATCCAAGATATTCATTTGGTGCAGTTACTTCCACCATCATAATAGGCTCCAGGATTACCGGGTTACATTTCTTAGCAGCAGCCTTTAACGCCATACTAGCCGCGATCTTGTACGCCATTTCACTGGAATCGACATCATGGTAGGAACCGTCAAACAGAGTCGCTTTGATATCAATAACAGGGTAGCCTGCAACGATACCGTTTCCAAGTGCGTCTCTCAGACCTTCTTCTGTAGGCTTGATATACTCACGAGGTACGCTTCCACCGACAGTAGCATCCACGAATTCAAATCCTTTTCCCTCTTCCTGAGGCTCAAATTTGATCCATACATGACCATACTGTCCGCGTCCACCGGACTGTTTGATGTATTTACCTTCACAATCAGCAGTTCCACGGATTGTTTCACGGTATGCAACCATTGGCTGTCCAACGTTTGCTTCTACCTTAAATTCACGGCGCAGACGGTCAACGATGATGTCCAGGTGAAGCTCACCGACACCGGCGATGATTGTCTGACCTGTTTCCTGATCTGTGTAGGTTTTGAAGGTAGGATCCTCTTCTGCAAGCTTTGCAAGAGCAAGACCCATCTTATCCTGGTCAGCCTTGGTTTTCGGTTCCAGAGACAGCTCGATTACTGGTTCCGGGAATTCCATGGATTCCAGAATGATTGGAGAATCCTCTGCACATAAGCTGTCTCCGGTTGTAGTAACCTTCAGACCTACGGCAGCAGCGATATCTCCGGCATATACCTGGTCGATTTCCTTACGTGCATTTGCATGCATCTGTACAATACGACCGAAACGCTCTCTTTTACCTTTTGTTGAGTTTAATACATAGCTTCCTGCAGTTGCTGTACCGGAGTACACACGGAAGAAGGACAGCTTTCCAACAAACGGGTCAGTTGCGATTTTGAATGCCAGGGCAGCGAATGGTTCTTCATCACTGGAATGACGTTCTGCTTCCGTACCATCTTCCAGCGTTCCCTTAATTGCAGGAACATCCAGCGGAGAAGGCAGATAATCAACAACTGCATCCAGAACCATCTGAACACCCTTATTCTTGTATGCGGAACCGCATAATACTGGGAAGAAATCACCAGCACATACTGCGATACGCAGAACACGTTTGATATCCTCAACGCTTGGTTCTTCACCTTCCAATACCTGCATCATGAAGTCTTCATCATAATCTGCAAGGTAATCGATCAGCTTGGAACGGTATTCCTCACAAAGATCCTTCAGATCTTCAGGAACATCACCTTCTTGAATATCAGTACCTAAGTCATTTGTATAAATTTCAGATTTTCTTTCAATGATATCTACGATACCAGTGAATGTGGACTCTGCACCAATTGGCAGCTGAATCGGACAGGATTTTGCTCCCAGACGATCAACGATTGTTTTGCATGACATCAGGAAGTCAGCTCCTGTTGCATCCATTTTGTTACAGAATACGATACGAGGTACTCCATATGTAGTAGCCTGCCGCCAAACAGTTTCTGTCTGAGGCTCTACACCGGCTTTTGCATCCAGCACCGTTACGGCACCATCAAGTACACGCAGGGAGCGTTCTACCTCAACTGTGAAGTCAACGTGACCTGGAGTATCGATAATGTTGATACGGGTACCCTTCCATGCTGCAGTTGTTGCCGCAGATGTGATGGTAATACCACGTTCCTGCTCCTGTGCCATCCAGTCCATCGTAGAAGCTCCATCATGAGTTTCTCCGATTTTGTGGTTAACACCTGTATAGTACAGAATACGCTCTGTAGTTGTTGTCTTACCAGCATCGATATGAGCCATGATACCAATGTTACGTGTGTTTTCTAATGAATACTGACGTGGCATAATGGATCTCCTTTCTTACCAGCGGTAATGAGCAAATGCTTTGTTTGCCTCTGCCATCTTGTGAGTGTCCTCACGCTTCTTAACAGATGCACCACTTCCGTTTGCTGCATCCATGATTTCAGCAGCAAGTCTTTGCTCCATTGTTTTCTCGTTTCTTAAACGAGCGTAGTTTACGATCCAACGCAGACCAAGAGTCAGACGTCTTTCAGCGGATACTTCCACTGGGACCTGGTAGTTGGCACCACCAACACGGCGAACCTTCAGTTCCAGTAATGGCATTACGTTTTCCAGAGCTTTCTCGAAAACTTCCATTGGTTTTTCGTTAGTTTTTACTTCAATAATATCGAACGCATTGTACAGAATCTTCTGTGCAACCCCTCTTTTACCATCAATCATGATCTTGTTGATTAAACGAGTAACCAGCTTGGAGTTGTAAATTGGATCTACTAATACATCACGTTTTGCTACATGTCCTTTTCTAGGCATTCGAATTTCCTCCTTTCACAATTGATTATTTCTTAGCTTCTTTTGGTTTTTTAGCTCCGTACAGGGAACGGCTCTGGTTACGGTTCGCAACTCCGGCACAGTCCAGTGTACCACGGATGATGTGGTAACGAACACCTGGAAGATCCTTAACACGTCCTCCACGGATCATTACAACACTATGCTCCTGCAGGTTGTGTCCGATACCTGGAATGTAGGCAGTAACCTCCATACCGTTGCTCAGACGAACACGGGCATATTTACGCAGCGCTGAGTTTGGTTTCTTCGGTGTCATTGTTCCGACACGAGTACAAACTCCACGTTTCTGAGGTGCACTTAAGTTTGTAGGACGTTTCTTGATTGAGTTATATCCTCTATTCAGAGCTGGTGACTTGGAAAGCTTCACGCTCTGTTCACGACCTTTACGAATTAATTGGTTAATTGTTGGCATAATATCCTCCTTTCACTAACACACATTTCCGGGTGTGTCATTTTGAAGTGTAAATGTAGTTCCCGCAGAACGGGAACCTCAAAAATCCACTTGCCTAATAATCATAAAGCAACTGGATTTGCTTGTCAACACCTTTTTTTATTTTTCTTTGTAAAACGTACATGATTCTAGTATAATAGGGTTCGGATACGAATATTGGGAAAGTAGAGGTTCAAATATGACTTATAAAATTGTGTTTTTTGATATGGATGGTACCTTGTACCAAACGGAAAACGACATTATACAGGAATCCAGTCTTCAGGCAATCAAAAGACTGAAGGAGGAGGGGTATATCGTATGTGCGGCTACCGGACGGCCGCTGAATCAAATGAATCTGATTCTGGAGCGTGTCCAGTTTGATTATATGGTGATGATCAATGGTGGCTATGTCCTGGATCGTGATCAGAGCCTGCTGTTTGAAAACCCGCTCAGCAGACAGACCACACAGGATATTGTCGACTGGTGCGAAGAGCAGGAAAACGGACTGATGTTTCATTTTGGTGATACCTCTTATATTTATGATAAATTTTATCCGTTCTATTATTTCTGCCGTGATCACCATGTATTAAATTATCTGTTCTATGACGAGCAGCGCTCCTACCATAAGCGCCATAATGCCTACAATGCAGTCCTGATGACAAAGGATCAGCGTTCTTTAGAGGACTTTCTGGCAAAGCATCCTTTGCTGCGCAGCGATCTGATCGAGGTTGCACAGGATCATTTCTGCTTTGATGTTTTCAATGCAAATAATGATAAGTTTGTCGGTATCAATCAGGTTCTCCGAAAGGAAGGCATATCCTGGGAGGAGTGCATCTGCTTCGGTGACAGCACCAATGATATAAAAATGCTGGAAATGGCAGGTATGGGAGTCGCCATGGGAAGTGCTTCCGATTATGTTAAATCCTTCGCCGATATGGTTACCACCTCAGTATATGAAAACGGTGTTGCCAGTGCACTGAATACGATACTGCATCTGGATATTGCATACGAAGGACAAAAATAAAAGCAGGAGCATTTCTATTCAATTTCACATAGGGATAAGTCCTGTTCAATATCTAAACATAAAAGAGATTTCTTAAATGATAGTTAACCTACAGTCATTTTGGAAATCTCTTTTTCATTTGCTTCCTGTATTGCAATGCACAGGGCAGCTATGGTTTGCTATTACAGCACCAGTTCTTCTGCTTTGCGATTAACAGGCCATATGGGAAGCAGGCCAAGCAACGCACCAAGGATAGCAGGTAGAATCCAGCCGATGCTTCGATCATAAAACGGCAGCATACCACACCATTTGCTAAGGATACCTAGCTGCATGCCCGCACTCTCCATCCCATTTACGAAGGACACTGCAAAGGTAAACAGCATGGCAAGGATATATACCATACGGCGTGAGCCTATACGCTTTTTCATAAAAGACAGCAGCATCAGTACAACAGTAACAGGATAAATCATAATCAGAATAGGTAAAGAAACTGTAATCAACTGGCTCAAGCCGATGTTGGATATGACGAAGCTAAACAGACAGACACTCGCTGCAATCCGTTTATATGTCCAGCTCTTTGGTAAAATTGTCTGAAAGTAATCCGCAAATGAAGTAGTAAGCCCGATCGAGGTTGTCAGACAGGCAAATAAGACCGCAATCCCGAGGATAATGCCGCCGATACCGCCAAATAGATGATTGGTAACTGCATGCAGTAATGCACCGCCGTTTGAAAAGGCAGTATTTGTTATAGCACCGACATAGGTAAGCATGAAGTATACAATGGCAAGAAAGCCGGCAGCTCCCAGGCCGCAAAGAATGGTATAGCGGGCGATGGATTTTTTATCCGTTATGCCATAGCCGCGAATTGCTGTAATCACAAGGATTGCAAAGGCAAGTCCGGCAGGCCCGTCCAATGCATTATACCCTTCAATCATCCCCTTAAAGAACGGAATGTCCGCATATGCCGCAGAGGGCTCCAGCATGGTGCCAAAGCTGAATGAACCAGTGGATGGTGAAGCACACAGGGAGGCGATAAAGATAGCAAGGATACTCAGCAGAAGAACAGGTGTCAGATATTTCCCGACAACATCGACAATTTTGCTCGGATTGCTGCTGAGATAATAGGTCACTCCAAAAAATATTGCTGTAAACAGCAGTGACCACAGCGTAGAGCTGCTTTCGCTTATATAGGGAAGCAGTGCTATTTCAAAGGAAACACTGCCAGTTCTTGGCAAAGCAAATAGCGGGCCAATGAGCAGATATACACCAATCGAAAGAAAAAGGGCGAATCTGGGGCCCACCAGCTTTCCAAGATCACTCATTGAGGACCCTGCAAGAACGACAGAAGTGACGCCCAGTATGGCAATTCCAGCATCCGTCAGAATAAAACCTGCAAGTGAGCTGATATAGCTGGTTCCGGCAAGCTGTCCCATGGCTGGTGGAAAGATCATATTTCCAGCACCAAAAAATATAGCAAACAGCATCATGGAAACAGATACAATTTGTAATACAGATAGTTTTTTCATAAAGAACTCCTTATTCAATGCCTATACATCATAGCGGATAATATCTCTTTAAGCAATTATTTTTATATGATTTTTTCCATTCCATTTGTATACAGCATTCTTCATGTTTATACCGATATCTAAGGAGCATAAAAAGAATGAAGCCTGCTTTAAAAACAGATGGGTAACAATGCTAATGTGACCTACTATTATCCTAACATAATCGCAGGAATAATGCTGCTGAGTCCATAGTATCTCAAAACAGGCCTCACACTTTATAAACGGTGTCATATCCTACAATCAACATCATACGCTATCATCAATTTCATGTGCTCCAGAAACTAAAAAAGACCCATCCAAAGATGAGTCACTTTACCTGGCAGCGTGCTATCTTCACTGGAGCTCGTCCAGATATT
>OAVH01000316.1_pt1 | contig 36916 bp, 34 predicted proteins | sample 1495281 | NCBI WGS metagenome assembly OAVH01 (sample SAMEA2580082, study PRJEB22360) | human gut metagenome | biome: human gut; feature: human-associated habitat; material: faeces | place: Denmark | collected 2008/2010
AGACCGCATAAACAAAGTGATTGCAGCATGAAATAATAATTAAACTCCACGGATTAAGGTATTATATATGCAGCAAGTGTATGCAAAATACTTTTCTTCATATTTTCCTTTCAAAGCCGCATAAGAATATACTTAAATTTCTTATGCGGCTACATCTTATACTGCTTCAAGATAATCATCTTTCACATATCCGATACCTGCCCCAAACACAATCTTAGCCCAACCGCCGCTAAATGATTTAACTTTAACAATTGTACCTTTTTTCAAAGTACCAATTGGCTCATAAGCAGTTGATGGTGTACGTCTGACATTAAGCTCAGATGCAGTAACTTTGTACTTTTTTTCAAATATTCTCTCTTCATTGCTTGCCGACGAATTCTTTTCTTCAGTTATATTACTTACCGAAGTATCATTTCCATCATTATATACAGTGTAGCCTCCATCATCAAACAAAGCTACTCCATCGGTATTTTCGGCAGCTGACACACCATATGCAGGAACGACCAGCATAGCCATAGACAACATTGTTGTGCCCAGTTTCATAAGTTTTTTACCTATAACAACACATCCTCCATTTAAATAATATTTTATTTTCAGTTCTGCAGTTCCTGGATACAGTTATATCGTACAGGCAAATTCTTAATTAAAGCCTTATAATCTTCTTAATAATTCTTAATTTCAATCTGCAAAACCACTATAAAATATTCTTCTGGATTCAAATACCTGCCATTTTTTCCAATGCTTTCAAAAAAATTTCAGCTATATCCAGATCCTCTGGAGTTGTGATCTTAAGATTCTTATAAGATCCCTCTACAAGGGCAATTTTCACTCCTGTTTCCTGCTCTACCACCATAGCGTCATCTGTGATTGCAGACATATCCCGGCAGCGGATTTTCTCATGCGCCTCTCGGATCAGCCTGTACTCAAAAATCTGAGGTGTCTGAATGGTCCAGACAGTGCTTCTGTCCGGTGTCTCTGCAACATATCCCTGTATATCTGCTATTTTCACCGTATCTTTAGAAGGCATACCAATCACACAGGCGCCTGTTTTCTCAGCCCCCTGTACACCTCTCTGAATAATTTCTTCAGTAACAAACGGTCTTGCTCCGTCATGGATCAGGACATATTCCGTATCCTGGCAGGAAAGAAGCCCCTGATAGACAGAATCATATCTCTCTTTTCCACCAGATACCACTTCTGTCACCTTAGTGAAACCATATTTTTCTACAATTTCCTTTTTACAAAAGGAAATCGACTCCGTTCCTGTAACCAAAATAATATCGCGAATCAAGCCACTGTCCTGGAAACATTTCAGAGAATAATAAAGCAATGGTTTTCCTCCCAGCTCCAGAAACTGCTTCTGTACTTTACTGTTCATCCGTTTTCCCTGTCCTGCTGCCAGAACAATAGCCGTATTTTTTCCTTCCATAAAACCTCCCCAGCAGTTTTTATCTTTCTCCCAGTTTCAGATTGGGCACTGCATTCAGATCCCAGCCATGGCGAATTCCCTTTTTGTACTCATAATAAGCTGCTGCTCCGATCATGGCAGCATTATCCGTACAGAAAATCGGTGAAGGACGGAAAAACTGATAGCCATTTTCTTCACAGGCTTTTTCCATAGCGGCCCTCAGAGTGCCATTGGAAGCCACGCCTCCTGCAATCGCCACCTTGTCCATGCCATAATCTTTTGCCGCCATCATGGTATGCTCTACCAGAACATCTACCACCGCTTTCTGAAAAGACGCCGCAAGATCTGCACGATTTACCTCTTCCCCCTTCATCTGAGCCTGATTCAGATAATTCAGCACAGCAGATTTTACCCCGCTGAAGCTGAAATCGTAAGGACAGTCTCCTACTTTCGCTCTCGGAAACTGAATCGCATCCGGATTTCCTTCTTTTGAAAGCTTATCGATCTTCGGGCCTCCCGGATATCCCAGACCAATAGCACGGGCAACCTTATCAAAGGCCTCTCCTGCCGCATCGTCTCTGGTTCTTCCCAGAATCTCAAACACACCGTAGTCCTTTACAATTACCAGATGGGTATGTCCCCCTGAAACGATCAGGCAGAGAAACGGCGGTTCCAGATCCGGATGTTCGATATAGTTTGCCGAAACATGACCCTCAATATGATGAACACCCACCAATGGAAGTTTTTTTGCATAGGCAATAGCCTTGGCTTCTGCAACGCCTACAAGCAGCGCGCCTACAAGCCCCGGTCCATAGGTAACGCCAATGGCATCAAGGTCATCCAGTGTCACGCCTGCCTCTTTCAGCGCCTCCTCAATAACCTGATTGATCTTTTCTATATGTTTTCTTGATGCAATTTCCGGCACAACACCGCCGTACAGTTTATGAAGCTCGATCTGTGAAGAGATTACATTAGACAGGATCGTTCTTCCGTTTTTTACAACGGAAGCCGCAGTTTCATCACAGGAGCTCTCTATGGCAAGAATCAGTGTATCTTCCACGTTTATTCCTCCTCAAAATTTAATTCCACGCTTTTTCCATCCTTCCCCGGATAGGACTGTGGAAAAATTGCTCTGACAGTATCCATATAATCATCCGGTCGGATCAGGGACGGGCTGTAATGCGTCAGCCACATTTCTCCCACTCCGGCTTCCTTAGCCAGCTCTGCTGCCTCACGGAACGTCATATGCTTATAGCCTTTCGCCTTATCTGTTTTCTCATCCTCCCCATACATGCCTTCACAGATAAAAAGATTCGAATTTTTTGCATTGCGGAGAATGGAATCAGTTGGTCTGGTATCAGTTGTATAGGTAAGCTTAATTCCCTTCCTGTCAGGTCCCAGAACCATATCCGGTGTATAAGTTTTCCCTTCCAGTTCTATAGACTGTCCCTTTTGAAGAGGATTCCATAATTTCAGGGGAATTTCCTGCTCCTTTGCTCTTTCCGGAGAAAACCTGCCCTGACGGAGAATTTCCAGCGTGTACCCATAGCAGATCACATTATGGTTCACCTTAAAGGCAGTGATCCTGTAGCCATTCAGTTCGATAACTTCCTCCGGCTTCGTGATTTCTATAAAACGGATCTCAAAGGGAAGTTCCGGCGCGATTACACGAAGGGCATTTACCACACGTTCCAGTCCTCTGGGACCGATCAGTGTCAAAGGTTCTGTACGGTCTGCATTACCCATAGTAAGAAGCAGTCCCGGAAGTCCGCTGATATGGTCTCCATGATAATGAGTAAAGCAGATCACATCGATGGGCTTGAAGCTCCAGCCTTTTTCCTTAATGGCAACCTGAGTCCCCTCGCCGCAGTCGATCAGAAGACTGCTGCCATTATATCTTGTCATCAGAGCAGTAAGCCACCTTCTTGGAAGGGGCATCATACCGCCTGTTCCTACTAAACAAACATCTAACATAAAATCCCTCTTTTATTCTGAAAAAGTCTGCCGCAGAATGTATCTGCCGCAGTCTCTGCTATTACTTTACTGGCAAAGTGTAACACAATTAATACTTCAAAACAAGGTCAAAATCCCCCGTCAGTGCAGAGGAATGCTTATTTTTATCTGAAAAATATCCCCCTTCTCCGTCCAGGACATTTCCCCGCCATGAACCTCTGCGATCCTTGCTGCGCTTTTCAGTCCGACTCCGCTTCCCGCCGCCTGACGCTGCACAGCAATCCCGTTTTCCAGAATTACAATTACTTTTGTTTCTTCCATATGAATATCTGCTGTCACCTTATGATCCCGTTTTCCATAATGAAGGATATTGGAGCAGAGATTCGTAAGCAGTCTCTGCATAAGAAAAGGGTTTGCCTTCCATCTCTCATCTCCAACCTCTTTCCGGATATACTCTACAGGAAATCCCTGAAGTTCCAGATACTCCAGCTGTTCCTGCAGTTCTCCGCCAAATTCCCGGAGACTGTAATCCTGCATGGCAGTTTCTCCCGGATTATCAAAGACAAGGGCATATTCAAACATCTTATCCGTCATCCCCCGAAGCTCCTCTGTTTTTATCAGGCATTTCTGTACATACTGCGGATAATTCTCCTGATCCCCTTTTTTTCTTCTGAGAATTTCCAGATATCCGTTTAAAACCGTAAGCGGCGTACGGATATCATGAGAAAGCGCCCGGATCAGTTCCTGATTATCCATATGAGCCTGACGTTCATTTTCCATACTTATTTTCAGGGCCAGGCGAAGATCATCCAGTTCTTTTGCAAGAGCTGCGATCTCGTCTTTTCCTTTCACCGTAACCGGATGTTCCATATCTCCCTGCCCCATGACAGCAGCCTCACAGCGTACCCTTCCGAGATACTTCATTTTTTTGTGTACAAAAATAAGGATCGGTTCCAGAACCAAAAGACTGTCCAAAATCACGACCGACAGATAAAAAACCGGAAAAAATTTCAGAGACTGATAACTCATCAGCTGTACCCTGGCTGTTCCGTCAGAAAACTGCGTTTCAAATTCTACCGGAGGTTCCATAGACTGTGCGGCTATATCCGTATCTGACCACGACCAGCTTCCCCATATCCTGCTGTCAAGAATCTCCGGAAAAAAACCGTCTATGTACTTTCCATTTTCTTCATCATAAATCCCCATCCAGGTATAAGCGTCTGCCCTTTCCGCCAAATAAGACATGTACTCTTCCGGCCTGTTCATATGAAATGCAGGCGTTTCTTTTTTCAGCCATTGTGCATATTCCTTTCTGGAATCTTCTATGACCTCATGATCCAGCACCCAGGCATAAAATCCAAATCTCCGGTTCATCAAAAATATTGTACAAAACAGCGCGCAGAAGAGTCCTGCAAGAAAAATAACCAAAAGCTCCCGGGTCAGTTTGCGCTCTCCGGCGTTTTTTTTCCTAATCACATCGATACCCCCTTCCCCAGACTGTACGAATGATTTTTGGATCATGGGGATCTTCCTCTATTTTGCTTCGCAGATTCCGGATATGTACCATAACAATATTGGATGCCCCGTAATAATAATCCTCTTCCCAGACCGACTCATAAAGACACTCCACAGAAAATATCTGCTTTCTGTGTTTCAAAAGCAGACATAAAATCGAAAATTCTGTATCTGTCAGAGAGATTTCCTGATCATTTCTCCATACGGTTCCCTTTTCCGGGTAAACCTCAAGTCCTCCGCAGCATAATTTCTTTTGATTTTTCCCGGCTCCGCTGCCCTGATATACATGATACCTTCTCACCAGCGCTTTCACTCTGCTGATCAGTTCCGGATAGGAAAACGGCTTTGGAAGATAATCATCTCCACCGCAGGAAAATCCAAAGGTCTTATCCTCCACCTGGGTTCTTGCACTGAGAAAGAGGATCGGAACATTGGAACTTTTCCTGATTTCCACACAGGTCTGATAACCGTCCAGTCCCGGCATCATTACATCCAGAAGAATAAGATCATAGCTGTTCCGTTTTATTTTTTCCAGTGCTTCCCTTCCATCTCCCGCCTCTTCCAGCCAAAAACCTTCTCCTTCCAAAAGTACCGTGACCACCTCACGAATCTCCGGATTATCATCCACGATCAGTATTCTGGACTCTCCCATATTTCTGCCTCCATTTCTTACCTTTCCATATTATAGCATGACTGTGACAGGATTTTGTCATTCTTAAGAATTCTTCAGATTTTTCACGGTATTTTTTTAAGATAAATGGAATATATTTATTACAGATTTTTTCAAAAACAAATTTCCGTTTTCCGAAATAAACTATTAAAAAACATACGAGGAGAATATTTATGAAAAAGGCAGTCAATTACCTGTTTCTTGCCGGAGCAGTTTTTTTGTTCATATGGATCACACTTCCCCAGGGAAAGCTTTTTGGTTCCACCACAGACTGGTATTGTCAGCATGTGACCATTGCAGACACCATGCGTAAGCAATTTCTGGAAACCGGAGATCTGCTGCCTGACTGGTGCGCGCTTGGCAACGGTACAAACTTTTACACGCTTTCCTATTATGGTTTTCTCCGTCCGGACGTACTGATCAGCTTCTTTTTCCCAAATGTCCCCATGGAAGTCTTTATTCAGGGCTATGCCATTCTGGAGATGCTTCTGGGCTCCTGGCTGCTTTACTGGTGGCTGCAGAAAAAAAATATCCCTGAAAATCTGTGCTTTACCGGAGGATTTCTTTATCTGACTTCCAACTGTATGTTTCAGGCACACAGACAGATCATGTTTATCAGCTATCTTCCCTTTATGATTCTGGCTCTGATCTTTACAGACAGTCTTTATCAGGAAAATACTTCCTGTTTTTTCCGTCGTTTTCCTGTACATGCAGGGCTTTCTCTGTCCGTTTGCATGATCATACTTCACAGTTTTTATTTCTTTCCTGCCTGCTTTGTATGCCTTACCCTGTATTTTCTCCAACTGGACAACCGTCCGGAAAAACGTCCCTGGATTCCATTTCTCAGCTCTGTCGCAACAGGTATCAGCCTTTCCATGATATACCTGCTCCCCACCGCACTGGCAATCCTGGAAAACAAAAAAGACGTGAAGTCTGCTTCCATCCGGCAGATTTTCACCGTAAATCCTTCTTTAAACACACTGCTCTACAGCCCCTATGGATGCGGTCTCACTCTGATCTGCCTGTATTGTCTTCTGCTTTGCCTTTTCCGAAAACAAACACAAAAAACAGCAGCGATACTCTGTATTCTCCTGTGCAGTCAGTTCTGCTGCTGGATTTTGAACGGAACGCTCTATCTGCGTCCCAAGGCGCTGATTCCTTTTTTACCACTGATCCTGCTGCTGACCGCAGATACCCTGAAGGAGCTCCATGAAAAAAGTATCCGCCATCGCTTCCCACTGGCACTCTTATGTATGATCCCGGGACTGGTACAGATCCTGTTTCTACATTCCGGAAGGAAAATCCTGATTCTGACCGATATACTTTTTCTTCTGCTGTATGCTGGTTTTCATACCGGACTCTCTGAAAAACTTGCAGGCTTTTTTCTGGTTTTTCTGATTCCACCTCTGATTTTTGTATCTACAGCACGGACAGAATCCTATGCTTCCGCCTCCACTAAAAGCCGGGAAATCTTTTCCCAAAAGGAAATAAAAAATGTTCTGTCCGAAGCAGATAGTACCATGGATATTCTGAGTGCTCCAATGACCAACAGCAACTATCTGCCGCTCGGAAGCCTGAAACGTACAACCATGTACTCGTCTGTCTCTAACAGTACCTATAACCGGCTTTTTTACGATATTCTGAAAATGCCTGTCAGCACCAGAAACCGCGTTTCCATGAATGCCGATGCAAATCCTTTTCAGGAATATCTGATGGGCGTCCGCTATATCCTGACCACAGAGGACAAGCTTCCTGAAGGATATTTACCCCTGCTGCAAAAAGGAGATTCCGTTCTGGCAGAAAACCGGCAGGTGCTGCCCTCTGCCTATGGAACCACAGCGCTTCTTAATGAAAAGGATTTTGATGCGCTCAGCTATCCTCAGACTCTGGACACCCTTGCCAATCGTACGGTTATCCCGGAAAGCTCCGGTGCATCCACTACGCCATACACTTCACTAATGAAAGAATATCCTCTTCCCGTAAATTTTCTGGAAGCGCCGGAAAATGGACAGGCTCTTACCATTACCAGGCAGCTGCCTTCCATTCTGGAGCATCAGATTCTTCTGCTGTCCTGTGATGTTTCCTACAGTGGAAAAAAAGATATTGACGTTACCATAAACGGAATACGGAATCGTCTTTCCGGTTCTGATGCCCCCTACCCGAACCACAACGAAACCTTTACCTGGATCTTATCCGGAAACGAGCCATTAAAATCCCTGAATATTCACTTCTCCCCGGGTAATTACAAACTTTGCAATGTTCAGGCATTTATTCTGCCCTTTTCCGCGCTCCGACATCCGGATATACAACCCTTCCGGTCTTCGGTCACAGAAAAAAAGGAACTTCTTCATGGTTCCATAAGCATGAAAGTAGACGGTTATTTTGTTACTTCCTTTTCCTATTCCAGAGGATATCAGATTCTTGTGGACGGCAAAGAAATAAAACCGCAGCTGGTCAACAAAGGTTTTCTGGGATTTCCTGTAAAAAAAGGAACGCATGAGATCCTGATTCGATTTCATGCGCCCGGTAAGTCTATGGGAATTCTGTTCACTTTTTCTGCCGCAGTCCTTCTTCTGGCAAAGTTATCTACATTGTCTTTGTCATCAGTACTGCGTTTTCCACAGGATTCTCGTAATAATTCTTACGGAGTCCGTCCTCTTTAAAGCCCAGTCTTTCATAAAGCCGTCTGGCGGTTCCGTTTCCCTCACGGACCTCCAGATGGACCAGCTTTATCCCCTGCATCCCCGCTATACGAAGGACACTATCCACAAGGAACTGACCGATTCCTTCTTTCTGGCGGTCTTTTCTGACCGCCACATTCAGGATATCTCCCTCATCCAGCACAATCATCATGCTGCAGTAGCCAAGAATATGGTCTTTTTCCTCCACTACAAAAAACATGGTATCTTTTTTCATCAGATAGGTAAGAAAGCCTTCCCTTGTCCACGGTACCGAAAAAAGAGCTTCTTCGATATCCATAACCTGATCCAGATCCTCCACCAGCATTTCCCGAAAAGTCATTGTACTGCTTCCCCGCTTTCTGCCTGCAGACGGGCTTTTTCTCTTTCTGCCCGCTCTCTTTCCGCCTGAGAAACCCGGAGATAATCCGGCATGTGCTCCCGGGCAGTCTCATATCTACCTTCCTGATAATATACCAGTCCCAGCGCCGCCACAGCAGCCGCTCTCTGTCTGTTTACATGAGCCGGTGCAAAAGAACAGGAGAACTCCGCTTTTTCCAGAATAATTTCACAGAACACCGGAACACCGTCTCCCAGAAAAGTCACCTGCTGCCCGTATCCGTTCAGTTTTTCCAGAAGCTCCCCAACAGGAACTGCCATCTGATCTTCCACCACCTGAAGCTTATGCTCCTCAAAACGATAAATGCCCGTATACACCTGGTTTCTTCTTGCATCCATGATAGGGCAGATCAACCCCTGAACATCATAAAGATTAAAAGCCAGCGCTTCAACAGTAGGAACACTGATCAGCGGTTTTTCCAGAGCCAGCCCCAGCCCCTTGGCAGTTGCTGAACCGATACGAAGCCCGGTAAAAGAGCCGGGGCCGCCTGCCACAGCAATAGCATCAATAGTATTCAGATCCAGTTCTGTCATTTTTACCACCTCGTCCAGCATTGGAAGAAGTGTCTGCGAATGTGTTTTTTTATAATTTACCGAATATTCTGCAATCATGGTATCATCTTCTACAACTGCAACAGACGCTACGATACCGGAACTGTCCAGACCTAATATTTTCATTTTTCTCCCTACCTTTCTTCAATCTCCTCAATGGTGATCCGACGATAATCAAAGCCCTGTGCCAGATCCTTTTCGATGGTAACGGAAATTCTTTTTTCCGGAAGGATCTCACGGATCAGCTCCGCCCATTCGATCAGGCAGATTCCTTCGCCAAAAAAGTAATCGTCATAACCGATTTCTTCCATTTCCTCAATATCTCCGATACGATATACGTCAAAATGATAAAAGGGCAGACGTCCTTCCTCATATACCTGGACAATGGTAAAAGTCGGACTGCTGACTGCCTCTGTAATGCCAAGACCTGCTGCCACCCCCTGAGTGAACACTGTTTTGCCTACGCCAAGATCACCATTCAGAGTATATACCTGTCCCGGCTTCGCTGTCTCCCCGATTTTTTTTCCTAATTCAAATGTCTCCTGCGGACTCCTCGTTTCTATTACCATTTCTGCACCTTTCCATAAATATTCCCGATTATTGTAAACCGTTATGATTTCCGTTCTTTTACTTATTCCTTGCGAAATTCTTCTTTGCATATTATAATAGAGCAAACAGGGAAAAACAATACTTTTCGTAAAAGGAGATAAAACTATGGCAAATCCAGTTGTGACCATCACTATGGAAAATGGTGATGTAATGAAAGCAGAGCTTTATCCGGAGTTCGCTCCGAACACTGTAAACAATTTCATCAGCCTGGTAAAAAAAGGCTTTTATGACGGACTGATCTTCCACCGCGTAATCCAGGGCTTCATGATCCAGGGCGGATGTCCGGACGGAACCGGAATGGGCGGCCCGGGCTACAGCATCAAGGGCGAATTTGCACAGAATGGTGTTGCAAACAATCTTGCACATACACCGGGAGTTCTCTCCATGGCAAGAGCCATGCATCCGAACTCAGGCGGAAGCCAGTTCTTCATCATGCACAAAGCAGCGCCTCACCTTGACGGAAGCTATGCTGCTTTTGGCAAGATCACAGAAGGCATGGATGTGGTAAACCGCATTGCAGAAGAAGATACCGATTACAGCGACAGACCTCTGGACGATCAGGTTATGAAAACTGTGACCGTAGAAACCTTTGGTGTGGATTATCCGGAACCGGAGAAATGCTGATCCGCTGACAGATAAACATCTTATAAGAATATAAGAAAGCCGGTACTTTTCTCCCCTTATATATCGGGAGACTGTACCGGCTTTTTCTGTTCTCATTCTCATTTTTTCATATCAGTCTTCAAAGGTCATAACCTCTCCATCCAGAACGGCAAAATACAATTCTCTGTCTTTTTCCATCCGTGCTCTTCCATTGGTGCCTTCTGTAACGGCCTTCTGCACTGCATCCACATACTCTGACGGGATCAGAAGTTCCAGAACCACCTTATCTGTATACTCACTGTTCAGGATCGGAATGTTTCTTTCTCCTGCAATATACTGGATCTTGCCAATCCCGGTATAATCTGTGGTCACCTTCAGAGCAATCCCCCGGCGTTTTTCAATAATCCGGCTGGCTGCCAGTCCTTCCTGTACCGCCTTGGAATAAGCGCGCACAAGACCTCCAGTGCCCAGAAGAACTCCTCCAAAATACCGTGTGACTACCACTGCCACATTATAAATATCTTCTCCGAGGATCACATCCAGCATAGGACGGCCTGCCGTACCCGACGGTTCTCCATCGTCACTGCACCTGGTATACTCCCTGTTCAGGCCCACTGAATACACAAAACAGTTATGCCTTGCATCCCAGTATTTTTTCTTCATTTCTTCCAGAAATGCCAGCGCCTCCTCCTCGGTCTTTACCGGACGAACCGTTGCGATAAATCTGGATTTCTTTTCTGTGATCTCACCAGTTCCGCCTTCCAGGACGGTCTTGTATGTTTCCAGCATGTTTCTTCTCCTTATAGAAACAAAGCCCCCTGCCTTTTCGGGCAAGAGGCCTGACAACTTTTCTGATATTCATTATACGGAAAGTCCGTAAATATGTCAATCCCTGATGATCTTCCCATTCTCGTCAAACTCCATGACAGATACACCATCAAATCCATCGATCATATTGTGATAATCCGTAATATCCCGGCCCATAGCACTCACTGTATACAATCTTCTCTGAAAAACTGCTTTCTAATGGTTCCATATTTTTAACCAGCCATATCCCCCATGCAGCCAGGCATCCGATTCCCGGATACTTCATATCTATGACTATTCCCAGAATAAACGGCAAGGACATAGCTGCCATTCTCTTTCCATACGCCCTGCACATGGCATCTTCATCGTGTTTCTTTCGGTCACCTTCAGGCTTCCTATTGTAACCGGACAAAAATCTGGCAGCCTTCCCTTTTGAGCTGTAAAAATATACCCCAAACAAAAGCATGAGTACTGCCATCACAAAGTCGAAAACCATATAGAACATCCCATACCTCCTCCTTCCGCCTGATGGATTCTAAGTTATTTTGTTAATTTTTCAGTTTACACAAACAAATTAACAAAAATTCTTTTTTCCGGTCTTAGGCCGTTTCTCGCAATTTTTCTTTCTGGACGTTCCTTCCCTTATACACAATAAATATTGCAGCCACAGCATAACACAATGCAAGCTCAATTCCAAACTCAGAGGTTATATACTGTGTATAGGATTTATTTACTGTCATTTTATCAAAAACAGACTGTACAAACAGATTATGGCTGGAATGAAGCACCACCGCAGGCCACATACTTCCGGCCTTCATACACCCAGCACTTCTGCATCTGCGGTTCCAACCGGTCAAATTCCCATTTTTTCCCGCTGTTGCTCCTGCTGAAGGGATCATTAATGATCATCTGGCTTCCGGTATGTCCCCGCACAACAATAAAATGTCCGTTGTCTGTAAAATCTCCCGGTCCCATGGCACAGATGATCAGCCGCCCTTCATCCAGTTCTCTCTCCATTTCTGACAGTCCCATATAGGCAAACTGTGTGACCTCTACCCCGTATTCTTTCGCCATATCTTCCATGAACAGCCAGGAGGTTCCTTCGCCTTCCACATAATATCCCTCCTCCATGGCACGTCCTGCCAGCAGATCCGGAGTAAGGCTCTTATCCCTGGTGAGACTGTAAAGAACCATAGAAAGACAGGTTGGACCGCAGCCGGAAATCCCGATATTAGACTGTCCATAGGGAACATATCCCCACCGTTTGTCCCACTGTATAAAAAGCGGAACCTCTCTCCTGCTTTCAGACAGCGTGATTCCTCCGGATGGCTCTGCCGATGCCGTCAGACAGGACACTGCAAAATCCAATGCTTCCGGATTTCTTTTTAATGCCTCCAGAAAATCTGCAGGATACTTTTCTCTGTTTTGATCAACCTGTTCCCAGAGCTTTTCCTCTCGTGTTTTTTCTACGGGAGTAACTTCTATAACGACTGCCTTTGGAGGAACGGAGGTCTCCTGAAACTGCCATTGTCCACACTTTTTCTGCAGAAAGATTCCCGCCGCCAAAATAAGAAAAACGGAGACTGTCATAATAACTCTCCGGTTCCTCTCTCTGATCCTGGCCTCCACCGCAGGGCTTTTGGGACGTTTTTTTTCGGATAAATCTGATTTATTCCCTTTTTTCAAAGTATGATCCCCCTTGCCCGTTTCTTATGCTTCGGTCAAAGCTAAATTTCTCTTTTGTGTAACGATTAGTACCATAAAAATACTCCCTGCTGTAGTCTTAATTCTGCAGCGGATATGGAAATTACAATATTTTTGAAATTTTCTGCTATACTAAGTGTGAAGTTTTTATTTTGGGGTTTATTTACGATTTTTTATTTGATATAATAAAACGGATTATAAAGGAGGAAGATCATGAATTACGGTAAAAAATCAGTCTCAAAAAAACGAAATTCTCTGATTTCCCGTACGGCCATGATGGGAAAACGCGCACATGTTTCTTTCATCAGAGTCCTGTTTGTGTCTCTGATTACTTTGTGTGTGATCATAGGCTGCATAGGTATCGGAGCATTTCGAGGGATCATAGACAATGCCCCTGATGTGGATGACGTGGATATCTCCCCTCTGGGATATGCAACTTTTCTGTATGACGGTGACGGAAATCAGCTTCGTAAACTTACTGCCCCGGACTCCAACCGTCTGCCCGTTTCCATTGACAAAATTCCTGTGGACCTGCAGCATGCAGTCGTTGCTATTGAGGATGAACGTTTTTACGAACACAACGGAATCGACGTAAGAGGTATCCTCCGTGCTTTCGTAAAAAATATAACCTCCGGTGGTCTTTCCGAAGGTGCCAGTACCATCACTCAGCAGCTTCTGAAAAACAATGTTTTCACCAACTGGACTAACGAGTCCACCTGGCTGGAGCGATTCACCCGTAAATTCCAGGAACAGTATCTGGCAATTCAGATTGAAGAAAAGATCCAGGACAAAAATATCATTCTGGAGAATTATCTGAACACCATCAACCTTGGAGCAGGAGCCTACGGAGTACAGGCAGCTTCCAAGCAGTATTTCAACAAAGACGTCTGGGACCTGAACCTTTCCGAATGTGCTACCCTGGCCGGTATTACTCAGAATCCGACTCAGTTCAATCCTATCGAACATCCGGAAGCAAATGCCAGAAGACGTAAAGAAGTTCTGAACCATATGCTGGAGCAGCAGTACATCACTCAGGAGCAATATGATCAGGTGATCAATGATAATGTCTATGAGGAGATCCAGGCGGCTCAGGCAGTGCAGGCGGAAACCGCAGATACTATTTACAGCTATTTTGAAGATGAGCTTATCGATCAGGTGATCAGTGACCTGATGAACATTAAAGGCTACACCAGGATTCAGGCTCAGAACCTGGTATACAGCGGAGGTCTGGAGATCCATACGACACAGGATCAGCATATCCAGAGTATCCTTGATGAAGAATATGCCAACCCGGAAAACTATCCTGAGAACACACAGTACGCGCTGGATTATGCGCTGACTGTCAAAAATCCTCAGGGGGAAGAAGTAAACTACAGTAAAGAAATGATGAATCTTTACTTCCAGAATGAAGATCCGGAATTTGATCTTCTGTTTTCCTCTCAGGAAGAAGGTCAGAGCTATGTAGACCGTTATAAGCAGTCTATCCTGGCAGACGGAAGCACAGTTGTCGCAGAACGCGTAAACTTTGCTCCTCAGCCCCAGTCTTCTATGAGCATCATTGACCAGCATACCGGCTATGTCAAAGCCATCGTAGGCGGACGTGGAGAAAAAACAGCCAGCCTTACACTGAACCGTGCAACAGATACCACCAGGCAGCCCGGTTCCACCTTTAAGATCGTATCCACCTACGCCCCCGCCCTGAATGAAAAGGGAATGACACTTGCAACCACCTTTGAGGATGAGCCTTACAATTATCCGGACGGATCTCCTGTGGAAAATGCTTCCAAATCCTACGGAGGAACCACAACCATCCGGAGAGCTATCCAGAGTTCTATCAATGTTGTTGCAGTCAAATGTCTGGAGGAAGTAACTCCTGAGCTGGGACTTCAATATCTGGATAACTTTGGATTTACCACTCTGGCTCATGGAACCGAAGCGGACATAGATGAAAACGGTACCATCTGGTCCGATGCCAATCTTCCTATGGCTCTCGGCGGTCTGACCCATGGTGTTACAAACGTTGAACTGTGCGCTGCTTATGCGGCAATCGCCAACCAGGGAAATTACATTGAGCCTCTGTACTACACCAAGATTCTGGATCACAATGGAAACGTTCTGATTGAAAAAACCTCTGCCGGACGTTCTGTCATCAAAGAAAGCACTGCATGGCTCCTCACCAGTGCCATGGAGGATGTTGTAAAGCATGGAACAGGAACTGCCTGCCAGCTCGATAACATGACAGTTGCCGGAAAAACAGGTACTACGGATGATTACAATGACCTCTGGTTTGTAGGATACAGTCCTTATTATACTTGTGCTGTATGGTCCGGATTTGACAATAATGAAAAGCTTCCGGATGACTACTCCCGTGAGTTCCATAAAAATCTGTGGAAAAAGGTTATGACCCGTGTTCATGACGGACTCCCGGACAAAGACTTTGAAATGCCGTCCACTGTAGAAAAGATCAGTATCTGTGCAGAAACTGGTCTGCTGCCAAGAGCAGGCTGCGATGTAATCACGGAATATTTTGACATCGGAGATGTTCCCACGGATTACTGTGATCAGCATTTCTATGAACCGGAGCCGGAAATCCCGGAATATAACTATGAGGAAACAATAATACCGGAACCTTCTGCTGCACCGGAAGATCCCAATGCGGTTCCTGAAAACCCCAACGCAGGCGGCGAAGATCCCAATGCAGGCGGCGAGGATCCCAACGCAGGCGGTGAGGATCCCAATGCAGGCGGTGAAGACCCCAACGCAGGCGGCGAAGATCCCAATGCAGGCGGCGAAGCCCCCAATGCAGGCGGTGAAGATCCCAATACCGGCACGGAAGGAAACGGCGGCGAAATCATTTATGAATAAGTCCCTATAAAAAAGGTAGTGTGGTAAGCAAAATGCTTATTACACTACCTTTTCTATTAAATCTTTCAATCCATCCAAATTACAGAACCATTTTTGCTGCTCCGTAAATACCTGCATCGTTTCCAAGGCTCGCAATGACGATCGGAACATCCTTACATAAGGAGAATGCATATTTTTTATAATGTTTTACAATACAGTCGATCAATGGCTGGCCTGCTTTTGACACGCCTCCGCCGATAACGATTGCCTCAGGGTCTACCACAGCTGCAAATATTCCAAGTGCACCGCCAAGCTTTTCTCCTACCTCTTCCATCACACGACAGGTCAGAGCATCGCCGGCTTTAAAAGCATCCAGTACATCCTTTGCTTCTATCTGCTCCATATTTCTCAGAACACTTGCCTCCTCAGAAGCCGCAAGTGCTTTCTTTGCAAGACGAACAATTCCTGTGGCAGAAGAATACTGCTCAAGGCAGCCTTTATTTCCGCAGTTACAGCTTTCTTTTTCTTCATGGCATACATTCGCATGTCCGATCTCGCCACCGGCTCCATGATATCCTGCAACAATTTCCCCATCCACAATAATGCCGCCGCCGACACCTGTTCCAAGGGTAACCATGATCACATTCTGAGAGCCTGCTGCCGCACCCTTCCATGCTTCTCCAAGAGCTGCCACATTCGCATCGTTTCCTGCTTTTGCCGGAAGTCCGATCAGGTCGCTGAGCTCTTTGGCTACCGGTTTAAATCCCCAGTGAAGATTTACTGCACAGGCCGCCTCTCCATTGCTGTTGATCGGTCCCGGGATACCGATTCCAACACCGGCCACCTCATTCTTATCAATCCCTTTTTCAGCAATTTTAGACTGGATCGCTTCTGCCACATCGGGAAGGATATGTACTCCCTCCTCTTCTGTCCTTGTAGGAATCTCCCACTTGTCTACCAGAGTTCCATCAACCTGAAAAAGTCCGCATTTTACGGTAGTACCTCCTACATCAATGCCAAAACAATACATGTTATTTCCCCTTTCTCTTATTTATCACGTTTTTTTGCAATATTTGCCTGCACACGTTTATACAGCTCTTCTGCAGCATTATACCCCATCTTTTTCTGTCTGTGATTAACTGCGGCAGATTCTACGATCACTGCCAGATTTCGTCCCGGACGGATCGGCAGAGAATGGCAGACGATCTTATTGCCAAGATACTCTGTATATTCTTCTGTAAGACCAAGGCGGTCATACTCCTTATCTCTGTCCCATTCCTCCAGCTTGATCACAAGGTCAACGGACTGTGTATCTTTTACACTTTCCACACCGAACAGAGTCTTGACATCAATAATACCAATTCCGCGCAGCTCAATAAAATGTCTTGTGATATCAGGCGCAGAACCCACAAGAGTTACATCACTGACCTTACGCAGCTCCACTACGTCATCACTGACAAGACGATGTCCTCGCTTGATCAGCTCCAGAGCAGCCTCGCTTTTACCGATTCCGCTTTCTCCAGTGATCAGGATGCCTTCACCATATACATCTACCAGAACTCCGTGAATGGAAATGCAGGGGGCAAGCTGGACACCCAGCCAGCGGATAATCTCTGCCATAAGGCTGGAAGTTGTTCTTTCTGTTACAAAAGTAGGTACATTATATTTAACAGCAAGATCCAGCATATCCTGTGACGGCTTTGTCATGGTACTGAAAATCACGCAGGGAATCTTGCTGGAGATAAAACGTTCATATTTCATCAGACGCTTTTCATCCGGAAGCTGCATCAGATATGTGTATTCTACATATCCAATGATCTGAACCCGCTCATTGGCAAAATGCTCCAGATACCCGGTAAGCTGCAGTGCAGGACGGTTGATCTCCGCAGTCATGATCCTCTTGTCTGACAGGTCAATTTCCGGAGTCAGATTTGTAAGATTCTGCTCCTGCACCATCTTTGTCATCAATACACCCTTCATATGTGTGTTCTCCTTTTTTCATATATTAGCGGCACAAATTACTTTGTGTTACTGACTTTATTACTGGCTGTCCTGCGTCTGCACAGGCGGATGAAAGAAAAGGTATACCTGCTGCGCGCTTGCCGCATTCATGGACTCTGTTTCCGTCAGCTCCTCCAGAGAAGCATCCCGGATTCCTTCCACAGACCGGAACTTCCGCATCAGCGCTTTTCTCCTTCGTTCACCGATCCCCGGTATATCATCCAGGATCGAATGTACCTGTTCCTTACTGCGCAGAGATTTGTGGTATTCTATCGCAAAACGATGGGCCTCATCCTGTATCCTGGTGATCAGCCGAAATCCCTCGCTGTTTGTCTCTATGGGGATTTCTACATTGTTAAAATACAGCCCGCGGGTACGATGATGGTCATCCTTCACCATGCCGCATACCGGAATCTGTATTCCCAGTTTTTCCAGAACACCCAATGCAATATTTACCTGCCCTCTGCCTCCATCCATCAAAAGCAGATCCGGCATTCTGGCAAAGCTGTCAAATTCTCCATTGCTCTCATGAGTAAAACGTCTGGTAAGCACTTCTTCCATACTGGCGTAATCATTCGGTCCCTGAACAGACTTGATCCGGAATTTTCGGTAATCGCTTTTTTTCGGGCGTCCCTTTTCATATACCACCATAGAGCCCACCGACTCAAAACCACTGATATTGGAAATATCAAATGCTTCCATGCGAACGATGTCCTTCAGCCCCAGCCACTCCTCAACTTCATGAACAGCCCCAATAGTCCGTCCTTCTTCGCGGCGAATCCGCTCTCTGTCTTTATCCAGTACCATCCGGGCATTTTCTCTGGCAAGCTCCACCAGTTTCTCTTTAGTGCCTTTCTTCGGAACCAGGATATGGACTTTCTGTTTTCTCCTGGAACTGAGCCATTCCTCGATCACCTCACGGTCTTCCACATCTGTCTGCAGCATAATTTCTCTGGGGATAAAAGGTGTTCCTGCATAAAACTGCTTCAGGAAGCTGGACAGCACCTGCTCTCTGGTGTCTCCCCTCGCAACGCGCAGATAAAAATGATCTCTTCCAATGATCCTGCCGCTGCGCATAAAAAACACCTGCACTACTGCATCCTGTTCTCTGAGATCCAGACTTTCATCCATGGCTACTGCAATAATATCTCTGTCCTCTTCTCCATAAGCTGTGATCTTCTGACGTTCTCCGATCTTACGGATACTCTGGATCAGATCCCGGCACTCTGCCGCGTCCTCAAAGCGAAGCTCTTCAGAGGCTTTCTGCATTTTGTCCGTCAGCTGGTCAATGGTTTCCTGGAAGTCTCCGTTTAAAAACCGCAGAACCTTCTGGATATTTTCTCTGTATGCCTCCTGTGATACCTGTCCTGTACAGGGACCGGTACACTGCTTCATATGATAATAAAGGCAGGGCCGATCCTTGCCGCAGTCTCTGGGAAGTGTTCTGCTGCAGGAGCGGACCTGATACAGCTTACGGACAAGCTCGATCACATCCTTGACCGCACCACCGCTTGTATAAGGACCAAAATATCTGTTTTTGTCTTTTTTCATTCTTCGTGCAAAAAGCACTCTTGGGTAAGCCTCCTGAACAGTCACCTTGATAAAAGGATAGCTTTTATCATCCTTCAGCATGGTGTTATATTTTGGCCGGTGTTCTTTGATCAGATTGCTTTCCAGTACAAGAGCTTCCAGCTCTGAATCTGTGATGATATATTCAAATCTTGCAATATGAGTGACCATCTGCTCGATTTTCGCACCCTTATAGCGGCTGCTCTGAAAATACTGCCGCACACGGTTTTTAAGGCTGACAGCCTTTCCCACATATATGATCTCATCCCGCTCATCATGCATCAGGTAAACGCCGGGCTTGGCGGGAAGTTTTTTCAGTTCTTCCTCAATCAGAAACATTTTCTGTATCCTGCTTTTCTTCTGATGCGGTCTCTTCGATCGCTTTCACATCTTCCGGAAATACCAGATCATTCAGATCCTCCGGAATGTCCATGCCTCTCTCTACTGCCCGGAATATCTTCATAAATTCTTTTCCGGTGATCGTTTCTTTCCGGATCAGATATTCCGAAATCTTATCAAGAGCTGTCCTGTGTCCTCTTAAGAGGCGCTTGGATTCCTCATAGGATTCGTGGAGCAGCTGCATCACCTCATGATCGATCTCTGTCGCTGTATCGTCTCCGCAGTTTAATACGGCTCTTCCGGAAAGATACTGATTTTCCTGAGATGCCAGTCCCATAAGTCCGAATTTCTGTGACATACCATACTGGGTGATCATAGCTCTCGCAACCTTGGTAGCCTGCTCAATATCGTTGGCAGCGCCTGTCGTAACCGTATCAAAAACGATTTCCTCTGCAGCACGGCCGCCCAGATAACCAACCAGCATTGCCTCCAGCTCTTTCTGTGTGTTAAGGAATTTTTCTTCCTCCGGCACATGCATGACATAACCGAGAGCTCCCATCGTACGGGGAACAATGGTGATCTTCTGCACCGGCTCCGCATCTTTCTGCAGTGCGCTGACAAGAGCATGTCCCACCTCGTGGTAAGAAACGATCCTGCGCTCCTGCGCACTTAAAATACGGTCTTTCTTTTCCTTTCCTACCAGAACCACCTCCACAGACTCCAGAAGATCCTTCTGGGATACTGCTTTACGTCCATTCTTTACTGCAAGGATCGCAGCCTCATTGATCATATTTGCAAGGTCAGAACCTACAGCGCCGGAGGTTGCCAGTGCAATGGCATCAAGATCTACTGTTTCATCCAGAAGCACATCCTTGGCATGTACTTTCAGAACCTCCACACGGCCTTTCAGATCCGGGCGGTCTACGATCACACGACGGTCAAAGCGTCCCGGACGGAGGAGTGCCGGATCCAGTACCTCCGGACGGTTGGTAGCCGCAAGGATCAGAAGTCCCTTCGATGTATCAAATCCGTCCATTTCCGCAAGAAGCTGGTTCAGGGTCTGCTCACGCTCATCATTTCCGCCTCCATAATGAGAATCACGGCTTTTTCCGATCGCATCAATCTCATCAATAAATACAATACAGGGGGCATTCTTCTTCGCTTCCTCAAAAAGGTCACGGACACGGGACGCACCCACACCGACAAACATCTCCACAAATTCCGAACCGGAAAGAGAAAAGAACGGTACCTTTGCCTCTCCGGCCACAGCCTTTGCCAGAAGTGTTTTTCCTGTTCCCGGAGGGCCTACAAGAAGCGCACCTTTGGGAAGCTTGGCTCCGATCGCCGTATATTTCCCCGGATTATGCAGGAAATCCACAACCTCCTGAAGAGATTCTTTTGCCTCATCCTGGCCTGCCACATCCTTAAAGGTAATCCCTGTTTCCTGCTGGATATATGCCTTGGCACGGCTTTTGCCAACACCCATAACACCGCCGCCTTTATTCATACGACGCATAAAGAACATCAACATTCCAAACATAAGGACTGTGGGCAGCAATACACTGAGCAGCATGGAAAGGATCTCCACCATGGCATCCGGCTGTTCGTACTGAAAAATGATACCCTTTCCTTCCAGCCGGGCCGTCAGTGCGTCAATATTCTCCATCTGATTTACGCGGTACTGCTTCTTTTCAAAAGAGTCCCGAAGCTTCGGCTCCACAGTCAGCACACCGGACTGCAGGGTTACCTCTTTTATCTGGTCCTTCTCCACCATTTCGATAAATTTATCATAGGTGATCTCACTGGTACCGCCGTTTCGTATTTCTGTGATAAAGCTCAGACAGATCAGCGTTACCAGAAGACAGAGCAAAAATGCCAGCAATGACTGGCGGTTTTTATTTGGCCCGTGTTTTCCGGGCTCATTACGATCCGGTCGGTTTCCGTCCGGTCGATTATCCATATGATCGTTCATTCTTTTCCTCCTCTACTGTCTTCTTTATTATAAAGAGATTTCCCTCATAAATCAACAGAATTAGTCTGTTTAAAAAAGTTTTGCATCCATCAGTTGTTCGTAGTATACTATCAGCATGAGTATGGCATAATTTCTGCCAACGACATGAATCGGGAAAGGAAAACAATATGAAGACAGGATTTGATAACGAAAAATATCTAACCATGCAGTCAGAACATATCCGCGAAAGGATCAGCAAATTCGGAAATAAACTCTATCTTGAATTTGGCGGCAAACTTTTTGATGATTTTCATGCATCCAGAGTCCTTCCTGGATTTGAACCGGACAGCAAGCTCCGCATGCTGATGCAGCTCAGTGACCAGGCAGAGATCGTCATTGTGATCAGTGCTGCTGATATTGATAAAAATAAAGTTCGTGGGGATCTTGGCATCACCTATGATGAGGATGTCCTTCGTCTGATCGAAGTATTCTCTGAACGCGGACTTTATGTGGGAAGTGTCTGCATTACCCGTTATTCCGGTCAGGAAGGTGCAGATCTCTTTAAAAACAGACTGGAAAAACTGGGCATCCGTGTATTTGTCCACTATAATATCCCGGGATATCCCAGCAACACCTCCCTTATCGTAAGTGATGAGGGCTATGGCAAAAATCAGTACATTGAAACCTCCAGACCTCTGGTTGTGATCACCGCACCGGGACCGGGAAGCGGAAAGATGGCCGTGTGCCTCTCTCAGCTTTATCATGAGCATAAACGCGGCATCTGCGCCGGATACGCGAAATTTGAAACCTTCCCTATCTGGAATATTCCACTGAAGCACCCGGTCAATCTTGCATACGAGGCTGCTACCGCAGATCTCAATGACGTAAATATGATCGACCCCTTCCATCTGGAGGCTTACGGGGAAACCACCGTCAATTATAACCGTGACGTGGAGATTTTCCCGGTTCTTCAGGCTATGTTTGAAAAGATCATGGGGGAATGCCCTTATAAATCACCTACCGATATGGGTGTTAATATGGCCGGAAACTGTATTGTGGATGATGAGGTCTGCAAAGAAGCCTCCCGTCAGGAGATCATCCGCCGCTATTACAAAAGCTGCGATGCGCTTGTATCCGGTACCGGAAAGGAAGAAGAGGTCTGCAAGATCGAACTGCTGCTGAAACAGGCTCACGCATCCCTGGAGGACCGCAGGGTAGTTACCACGGCTCTGGATATCGAGAAACAGACAGGAGCTCCTGCAGCAGCTCTGGAGCTTCCTGACGGGGAGATCATTGACGGCAAAACCTCCGACCTTCTTGGAGCATCTTCCGCACTGCTTCTCAACGTACTGAAAGAACTTGCAGGTATCGATCATGCACATCATGTGATCTCACCGGAGGCCATTCGGCCTATCCAGGAACTTAAAACGAGATACCTCGGAAGCAAAAATCCCCGTCTCCACACAGACGAAACACTCATTGCCCTTTCTGTCAGTGCTGCAAGCAATCCGGAAGCCGGACTTGCACTGGAGCAGCTTCCCAGACTGAAAGGCTGCCAGGCACATACTTCTGTTATGCTTTCTTCCGTAGATATCTGGCAGTTCCGAAAACTTGGCATTGAGCTTACCTGTGAACCCAAGTTTGAGAAAAAGAAAAAAGATGACGATGATGATAAATAAAAGAAAATCCCTTCGGATCTCTCCGAAGGGATTTTCTTTTATTTATTCATCATAGCCATTAGGATTTTTGCTCTGCCAGTTCCAGGAATCTGCACACATTTCCCGGATGCCAAACTCTGCTTTCCATCCAAGCTCTCTCTCTGCCTTGGAAGCATCGGAATAGCAGGTAGCGATATCGCCAGGGCGGCGGGGTTTGATCACATAAGGAACCTTCACGCCTGTTGCCTCTTCAAAATTCTTTACGATATCAAGAACGCTGTAGCCTTTTCCGGTTCCCAGATTATAGATATTCAGTCCTGAGTTATCCTCGATCTTTTTAAGCGCCTTCACATGGCCTTTGGCCAGATCCACTACGTGGATATAATCTCTCACGCCGGTTCCATCCGGAGTATCATAATCGTTTCCGAACACGCCAAGCTCTTTCAGCTTGCCAACTGCAACCTGTGTCACGTAAGGCATCAGATTGTTCGGAATACCGTTTGGATTCTCGCCAATGGTTCCGCTCTTATGAGCACCGATAGGATTGAAGTAACGAAGAAGGACTACATTCCATTCCGGATCTGCCTTCTGGATATCGCTTAAGATCTGTTCCAGCATGGATTTTGTCCATCCATAAGGATTGGTACACTGTCCTTTCGGACATTCTTCCGTGATCGGAATGATCGCAGGATCTCCATATACCGTTGCAGAAGAAGAAAAAATAATATTCTTCACGCCGTGTTTTCTCATTACATCTACAAGAGTCAGTGTTCCGGCAATATTATTCTCATAATATTCCCATGGTTTTACTACAGATTCGCCTACAGCCTTCAGTCCTGCAAAATGAATACAGGAATCAATTTCCTCTTTTTCAAAGATTTCTGTAAGAGCTTCTCTGTCAAGAATATCTGCCTTGTAGAATTTCACCGGTTTTCCTGTGATCTTTTCCACACGCTCCAGGCTCTTTTCACTGGAATTGCTTAAGTTGTCCACAACAACAACCTCATATCCTGCATTCTGAAGCTCAACAACAGTATGGCTTCCGATATAACCGGCACCGCCTGTAACTAAAATTGCCATGATCTTGTCCTCCTCTTCAGGTCTTCTTATGGTTTGTTACCAGTATTCAGTATACCACTACCTGTATTTTTTTACAATAGCTTTCATCTGAGGAAGCTTTTCTTCCATATCTGCCACCAGTTTAAACTGTGTGCGGCAGCGATCCAGATTGTGGCCTTCTCTGTGGATCTTAAAGTAGTGGTCACCTTCCAGATAATCTGTCAGGAAACGCATACCACACTCAAAGGTCATAAGGATTGCGCCCATAGGAAGCATATCCAGCTCGATATCTGTCAGCGCACCGGCGCATCCCTCAATAAAGCCTTTGGTATAAACCTCATAGAGATGAAGGTCGCAGGAAATCTTGCTGAGATCCGGTTCATCCTCTGCTCCTGTACTTGCACCGAAACGGATAGAATCACCAAAATCATTTACAGAAAGTCCCGGCATAACCGTGTCAAGATCGATCACACAGATTGCCCTTCCTGTCTTATCGTCGATCATGATATTGTTCAGCTTGGTATCATTGTGTGTAACACGAAGAGGAATCTCTCCCTTTTCCTGAAGGTCACAGAGCGTATGCGCCAGTTCCTCGCGATCCAGTACAAACCGGATCTCATCCTGTACATCCTTTGCACGGTCCTCGCTGTCTGCTGCTACCGCTTCCTTAAATTTGCGGAAACGGTCAACTGTATTATGGAAATTCACAATCGTCTCATGAAGGGTCTCTGCCGGATAATCTGCCAGCAGTCTCTGGAAATGTCCAAAAGCAACCGCACTCTGGTAAAAATCATTATCATCCTTCACCATATCAAAGCTGGTCGCTTCCTCTATAAAGAGATACACTCTCCAGTACTCCCCTTCTGAGTCTACATAATAGGGATTGTTATCCTTATCATTTACAATATTTAAGGTTTCTCTTTCCACATCTCCGCCGTTTTCCCGGATTTTCTTACGGAGCCATGAAGTAACACCGCTGACGTTTTCCATCAGTTCCACCGGTTTTGTAAAAATGCTCTTGTTCATTCTCTGAAGGATAAAACGCTTATCCTGTCTGCCTGGTGTATGAACTGTCAGACGGTATGTATCATTGATATGTCCGCTTCCATAAGGAATACATTCCACTACTTCTCCCGGAAAATCAAATTTGCTAATTACTTCTTTCTGAATCGCATTCACTGTTATTTGTTCTCCTCCCATAAGTTCTGTGGATAAAGTCCCTGATCTTTCAGATTCTGGATCGCAGCCATAACAACCGGCTTATCGTCTTTGTAGGTAACTCCATACCATTTATCTTCGGATTTCAGCACTTTTACAGTTGCTTTCTTCTCATGAAGAAGCTCATCCACAACAAAAGGCAGGAAATATTCACACTTCAGCGGATTCTTGCTTAAATTCTCATCAAGGAAGGCTGCAAAGCGTGCTTTCAGTTCTGTAAGGATACTTGCAGAAAATCCCCACATATTCATAGAAACTGTACTTCCCTCCGGAAGCATGGTCCATGTTGCACCATCATCCTCTGTATAAGCAGTTCCGCCGTCATGTTTTTCAATATGTGTGCGTTCATTGATCTTCATAAGATGGTCATTTTCATCTGTTACACAAACACCTCTGGCAACATGTCCGTTATCCGTAAGGGTATTTTCCAGCTTATAGCCAACCATCATATATTTATAAAGTTCTTCCTCGTCCTGATTCTCTGTAAGGAAATCATATGCCATCTTAAATGCATGGCTTCCATAATAGTCGTCTGCATTGATCACGGCAAATGGTCCGTCCACCTCTCCGATGCAGCTTAATACCGCATGTCCGGTTCCCCATGGTTTTACACGGTCAGCAGGTACTTCGTAGCCTTCCGGGATATTATGGAGATCCTGGAATACATAAGCCACCTGGATCTGTTTGCTGAGGCGGTCTCCAATGGCTTTTCTGAAGTCCTCTTCATTCTCTTTTTTAATAATGAATACAACCTTCTCAAAACCCGCCTTTACCGCATCATAGATAGAAAAATCCATGATGATATGTCCTTCTTTGTCAATAGGGTCGATCTGCTTCAGACCGCCGTAACGGCTTCCCATACCTGCAGCCATAACTACTAATACTGGTTTCTTCATGATGTTCAATCCTTTCTTTATCAGCCTTTGATTCCTCCGGTAACACCGCCGATGATCTTCTCAGACAGGAAAACGTAGAGAATGAAGGTCGGCAGGAATACGATGATAACAGCTGCAAACATACCAGCCCAGTCACCTGTATACTTCATGGAGTTGATCATTCCGTAAAGTCCCGGAGCTACTGGTTTCAGCTTGTCGGAGCTTGCAAAGATCAATGACAGGAAGTACTCATTCCAGATATTAATAAAGTTAAAAATAGTTACTGTTACAATACCGGACTGTGCCATCGGGAACATGATCTTCCAGAAAGTTTTCATTGGAGGACATCCGTCAATGGCTGCAGCCTCTTCGTAGGTTTTTGAAATGTTGCTGAAAAATGTCAGCAGGAAAATCGTCGTATAAGGTACATTGATTCCCACATACAGAAGGATCAGCGTTCCTTTTGCCAGCGGAATGTTGTTCAGGATTCCCATACCGGAAATAATACTGAACAGCGGAAGAACTACCATGATCGCCGGAACACCCATAGCAGATACGAAGCTTGTCTGGATGAATTTATTTGCAATAAAATCAAATCTGGACAGTACATAGGCTGCCGGAGCGCACACCAGGATCAATGCAACACAGGAAACTACAGAATATAACAGAGAGTTTCCAAAAAATCCTGCAACACCGGATCCATTCCATGCTTTCGCATAGTTTTCAAAATGAAGTCCTGTTTCAAATTTCAGAGCCTTGCCCTGGAAGATCTCTGCCGTTGTTGAAAAGCTGGCACAAAATACCCATCCAAGAAGTACGATCGTAAAGATCACCCAGAGAAGAATAATGATATATCCCGGTGCCAGCTTCAGCTCTTGCTTCAGATTAAACGGGCGACGTGGCTCTTTTTCCTTTGTCTTTGCCATAGCGGACACCTCCTAAAATTCTAAGTCGTCGTCTTTGATCAGTTTGTTACATACTGTAAATACAAGTACCACACATAAGCTCAGAAGCACACCAATGGCGGCTCCAAGGCCGGAGTTACGTTCTGTTACTGTATTACCGCCTCCAAAGATCTGCATGTACATATATACATAAGGCGTGATCGTCTGTGTATCTGCCGTTACATTGGAGAACAGCTGGGACCACACGAAAAATCCTACAGAACTTACAGACCACATGGTGATGTTTGTTTTAAACACACCCTTCAGAAGAGGGAGTGTCATATAACGGAACTGTTCCAGTTTGTTTGCACCGTCAATCGTTGCCGCCTCATAGTATTCCGGACTGATGCGCTCAATTCCGGAAAGCCAGATCAGCATGTGATAGCCCACCATACCAAAACAGTAAGCAATCAGCAGTGCCATGAATTTGTGCTCATTATCCAGCCACTGTACTTTTGCCAGACCCTCCAGATGAAGTGCCTCAAAAAAGCTCTTAAGAAGTCCAAATCTTGGGCTGTATACATACTGAAGCCACATAGTAGCCAGAGCAACTGCACTTACGATATTCGGCATGTAGATAATAGCACGGAAGAATTTTTTGCCGCGGATTCCGCTTGTAAGGATCGCTGCAAAAAGAAGTGACAGGGACATAACGATCAGACCGCCAAAGAACCAGATCCGGAAAAGATTATAACATGCGGTGCGGAAAAGACTGGTATTGATCAGTTTTACATAGTTGTCCAGACCGACAAAGCTCCACAGGTTCATAGCATCCGTAACACCTTCGATTTTGAAGAAGCTCATGAGAATGGTCTTCAGTATCGGATACAGAAAGATTCCCAGGAACAGAAGTACTGCCGGTGTCAGGAATACCACGATCATTGTTTTATTTTTCTTCAATATGGTTTCCTCCTCTTTTATTTCCCTCAAAAGAAAAGACGGCGGCAGCGTAAAAACGATGCCACCATCTCTGCTCTGCTTATTTTATTATTTAGCAGCTTCCTGCATTGCAGCTACAAATTCGTCTGCTGTCAGGGAACCAGCCATCAGTTTGATGAAGTTCTCTTTGATAACAGGAGTCATATCTACGTTTGTCTCAACGCCTGCAGCCCATGTGAAACGGCCTGTGCTCTGCTCGATTACCGGTTTTGCACATTCAACCATTGCCGGCCACTCTGCATTTGTAGTATCTGCCGGGATACCTACAGACATCTCAGCAAGTTTTGCGTCATACTCGCCTGTTGTGATGAATTTAACCAGATCAAATGCTTCTTTCGGCATTTTTGTATCTTTGTTGATACCAAATACCTGTGCACCGAAGTTGTTTGTCTCGATTCCGTTTGCACCGTTCTCAAGTTCCGGATATGCGAAGCATCCCCATTTGAAGTCTTCGCCGGCCATATCCTTAACTTCGTTCGGAAGCCAGGAACCATTCAGGTACATAGCAGCTGTTCCAAGAGCAAGCTCTGTGTTCTGACCTGCCGGCCATACGTTGGAACCAACCATTTCAGAATAGTATCCGTTCTTTGCAAGCTCTTCGATATCCTGTGCCATCTGGAGAACTGCCGGATCATCCCATTTGCCTTCTGTAACGATCTCAACAACTTTTTCTTCGCCTACCAGTCTTGCAAGATGGTATCCGATTACAGATGTAGCATAAGCGTCATCCATTGTCATTGGAGTGATTCCTGCATCTTTCAGTTTCTGGCAAACATCCAGGAACTCTGCCCATGTAGTAGGCTCTTTCTCAACGCCGGCCTGCTCAAACAGGTCTTTGTTATAGAAGAAAGCGAATACGTTCGGCTGGTACGGAATTGTCTTCAGTGTTCCGCCGCCAGCGTCACGGCATGCGGACATAAGTCCCGGAATAGCTGTATCTTCATATCCGGATTCTTTTACAAGGTCTTCCAGGTCAAGAAGATATTTTGCATACATGCTGTTTACACGGTCGATATCCTCATCAAAGATGTCGATCTGTGTGCCGCCGTCAAGTGCCGGCTGAAGAGCCTCACGGTTTCCGGTACGTCCCTTGAACTGAAGGTCTACCTTAACGCCTGTCTCTGCGGTGTAAGCATCAACAGCTTCCTGAATAGCCTGTCCCTGCGGCTCTGTGGACTCCCACATGGACCAGTATACCAGAGTATCATCTGCTGCCTGTACAGTTGCGATCGGAGCCATCATTGTTCCTACCATTGCACCACATAATACAGCACTCAGAAGTTTCTTCTTCATTCCCATTTTGAATTCCTCCTTAAAAAATATGTTGTTTTGTGTTGTTTTTCGCTTCTTCATGTTTTGGTGGTTTTTACTCAAAACATGTTTTACTATCTTTTATTTTATCGTTTTTGCACAAAAAGTATTTGCACAAAAGTATGTTTATTTTGTACAAAAAGCTTGTTTTGTCCATTTTTCCCATACGTTTCTGTTTTTTTGTGGAATTCTGCTTTTTATTGAGTTATAATAGGTTTGCAACAGATGGTTTTTGGCCGGTATCCGAAACTGATACAGGCAGGAGATGTTATATGGCATATGAAAGTGTGTATCTGGAAAAAGAACTTCAGATCGACCGGATCTACACGATCCATTATTTTGAATATAGAAATGATTTTTATTACGCAGGAGAACGTCATAATTTCTGGGAATTCCAATGCGTAGACAAGGGAAAAGCCGAGGTCTGTGCCGAATATGAGCATTATGTTCTGAACCGGGGACAGGTTATTTTTCATAAACCAAATGAATTCCACAATTTAAGTGCTACCGGAACAAATGCTCCTAACATCATTGTCGTTTCTTTTGCCTGCAATTCTCCCTGTATGAGTTTTTTTGAAAACAAACTTCTGGAATTTTCTGATACGGAGCGATCTATTCTGGGTCTGATCATTGCAGAAGCCCGCCATTGTTTTTCGTCTCCTCTTGACAATCCGTATACAGAGAAGATGGAAAAGCGGCCGGATATCCTTTTTGGCTCCCAGCAGCTTCTGATAAGCTATCTGGAACAGCTGCTGATCCATATGCTGCGCAGATATACCACCACTCCCCGCTATCCTTCCAGCAGTCTGGAAGATGCCGGACCGGTCTCCTCCGCATCCCGTAAGATCGTAAGCTATTTTGAGGAACATATTCGGGATTCGATCACCATAGAAGATGTCTGTCATGACAATCTTATCGGCCGTTCTCAGCTTCAGAAACTGTTCCGGGAAGAATATGGCTACGGAGTCATTGAATTTTTCTCTCATATGAAGATCAACTTCGCGAGACAGCTGATCCGTGAAAATGACATGAACTTCACACAGATTTCAGAATTTCTGGGTTATTCTTCCATCCACTATTTTTCCAGACAGTTCAAAAAAATATGCGGGATGACCCCCACAGAATACGCTTCTTCCATCAAGGCCATCTCTGAACGCCCGCAGGATACAGATCCCAGAAATAATAAAGAAGATAAAAACGGAGCTGATGCCTAAAACACCAGCTCCATTTTTGTTCCCTTTCCCGGCTCGCTCTCCAGATTGATCTTTGCCTTATGGAGACTCGCTCCATGCTTTACGATGGACAGCCCCAGCCCGGTCCCTCCCGTCTGACGGGAGTGGCTTTTATCCACCCGGTAAAATCTTTCAAAAATCCGTTTCTGCTCGTTCTTTGGTATACCGATCCCATTATCCTCCACCGAATAACAGGGGTGTCTTTTCTTCTGTCCGGCAAAGACAAGTACCCTTCCTCCGGCATCCGTATACCGGATCGCATTGTCTGCAATATTGTAAAACATTTCGTAGAGCACCTGACGAACTCCCCGGACAACTACCCGTTCCCCCTCCAGCAAAAGCTCGATCTCTTTTTTTTCTGCCGCCATCCTCAGATGCATGACGATATCCTCTGCCAGCTCGTAGATATCCACTGCCTCAAATGGCATATCGCTGTTTTTTTCATCCAGACGTGACAGCTGGATGATATCTGAAACCAGGGAACTTAAACGGCTCGCCTCATGATAGATCCGTCCGGAAAATTCAGGGATTTTATCCTCTCCCACCATTCCGTTCATCATCAGCTCCGCATAACCGGAAATAGACATCAGCGGTGTTTTCAGCTCATGAGATACATTTGCAGAGAATTCCCGCCGCATGGCTTCTGCCTCCTTCAGCTCCTGCATCTGACGGACGATCTGCCGGTTCTGCTGATCCACTCTCCCGAGAAGTGGTCTCAGCTCTTCGTATTTTACATCCTTCAGAGGATTTTCAAGATCCAGTTCATTGATGGGCTTGATCAGATCCTTCGTCTGCCTCTGGACAAGAATCACCTCCAGGACCAGTATCCCCAGGGTGATCAGCCCCAAAAGAGTAAAGCTGGAAAAAAGTGTCATAAATACGCTGTCTGTAGTCCTTGCTACCCGAAGAATATTTCCATCTTCCAGCTTCGTCGCACAGTAAAAGGTCTGCTCTGACAGAGTTTCCGAAAAACGGACCACTTCTCCATAGCCCTCTTCTCTTGCCTGAATCATCTCCGGGCGCTCCCCGTGATTTTCCATTTCATCTGCTTCCGCATTAGACTCATAGATCACGTTTCCCTCACTGTCTGTCACGGTGATCCTTGTTACATTGATATCCTTTACATTTTCCTGAAGATAATCGATTCCCGCCGCATCGATCCCCGCACGGATATATTCCACCTCATCTCTGACGCTCTGCCTCATGGACACACTGAATTTATCGTACATGACGATGCTTGCCGCCAGAAAGGTCAGCACAACTGATAAAATAACAAGAAAGCTTCCATGGTTTAAAAGTCTCTGTCTCATCTTAATCTCCGATCCGGTAGCCTACCCCACGCACAGTCTCTACCATATTTCCCGCGTCTCCCAGCTTCTGTCTGAGTGTCCTTACATGAACATCCACCGTCCTGGTTTCTCCATCAAAATCATATCCCCACACATGACACAGGATCTGATTCCGGCTCATAACAAGCCCCTTGTTTTCCAGAAGATACTGGAGAAGCTCAAATTCCTTCCGGGTAAGCTCCACCTTTTTATCGCCGATCTGCACCTCATGGCGCCCTACCAGAACCTTCAGTTCTCCACAGTACAGCTCCCGGTTTTCTTCTTTTCTGGTACATCTTCTGAGAACTGCCTTTACCCGGGCAACAAATTCCATCATTCCGAAGGGTTTGGTGATATAATCGTCTGCTCCTGTCTCAAGTCCCTTTACCTTGTCAAATTCCGCATCCTTGGCCGTGACCATGATCACAGGAATATTTCTGGTTTCCGGAGCTGCTTTCAGTCTGGAAAGAATGGAATATCCGTCCTCTCCCGGAAGCATGATATCCAGAAGGATCAGAACCGGAAGTTCTTTTTTGAGGGCTGCGTTCAGTTCTCTGCCGTCCGCAAACCCTTTTGCAGAAAATCCGGTGGTCTCCAGCGTATATACCAGAAGCTCCCGGATGTTTTTTTCGTCTTCTACACAATAGATCATGGCCATCCTCCTTATCTTAGCAGCAAAGGCTGCCGGGGGTATTGCCCTCGGCAGCCGTATCCTATTCCTTTTTCTTTTATGGAAGCAGGTACTCCTGACGTACCTTTTCCAGACATCTTTCAAAACCGTCGCTGTCTTCGTTTTTCAGCGCATTCAGGTGGCTGTGTGTATCATAAAGGTTTTCACGGACCTGTGTCACGCAGACACCGATGTTGGAACAGTGGTCTGCAATTCGTTCCATACTGGTGATCAGGTCAGAAAGGATAAATCCCATTTCAATGGTACACTCACCGGAACGAAGGCGATTGATATGACGCCGTTTCATTTCTTTTGTCAGCTCGTCGATCAGTTCCTCCAGCGCTTCGATCTCAGCAGCCTTCGTGGTATCCTGGTCATCAAAAACCTGAAATGCTTTTTCCACAATGTCATTGACTGCCGCAGTCACAACTCTGAGCTCCGCCTTAGCCACAGGAGAAAAGCTCAGGTTCTTTTCATGAAGCTCCTCTGCGGATTCCTTGATGTTGACAGCATGGTCGGAAATTCTCTCGAAATCTCCGATGCAGTGAAGCATGATCGAAACACTGTGGCTGTCGTTTTCGGAAAGATCCTTATTATTCAGCTGTACCAGATAGGTTCCCAGTTCATCCTCATAACGGTCCACCTTGCCTTCCAGCTTATCAATTTTCTTTGCGCCTTCTGCATCATACTGATGAAGCAGGTCAAATGCAGTTCCCAGAGATTTTCTGGAATCTTCCGCCATACGTCTTGCCGCAGTTCTTCCCTGTTCAACAGCAAATGCCGGTTTCTCAAGGAAACGGGATTCCAGGATAAGGAATTCTCTGTCTTCTCCGGCTGCAACCACATCCTCTGCAGAATCGCGGATAGTCAGACATGCCAGCTTCACAAGGATATTAGAAAATGGAATCCAGATCAGAGTTGCCGTCACATTAAAAATACTGTGGGTAACAGCGATCGCTGCCGGTGTTGCCATGGAATCCATAAAGGAAAAGTGTACCACGGAATTCAGAAGATAGAATACACCAAGGAAGATCACGGTTCCAAGCATGTTGAAGTACAGATGGATCATTGCCGCACGTTTGGCATTTTTATTTGCACCGATGGCAGACAGAAGTGCTGTCACACAGGTACCGATATTCTGTCCCATAATAATCGGGAAGGCTGCGCTGTAAGGTACCGCACCGGTGACACAGAGTGCCTGCAGAATACCTACGGAAGCAGAAGAGGACTGAATGATCGCAGTCAGGATGGTTCCTGCCAGCACACCGGCTACCGGGTTGGAAAATGCAAGAAGAAGGTTGGTAAATTCCGGAACATCTGCCAGGGGTTTTACCGCACCGCTCATAGTCTCCATTCCAAACATCAGGACTGCAAAGCCCACAAGGATCACACCAATATCCTTTTTGCGGGAGCTTTTTGTAAACATAAGAAGCACAATACCGATCAGCGCCAGAATCGGAGCAAATGAGCTTGGCTTCAGAAGACTGATAAAAAAGTTGCTGCTCTCAATGCCTGCAAGACTTAAGATCCAGGCAGTCACTGTGGTACCGATGTTGGCACCCATGATGATGCCTACCGCCTGTGTTAATTTCATAATGCCGGAGTTTACAAACCCCACTACCATAACAGTGGTTGCCGAAGAGGACTGGATCACCGCTGTAACCGCAAGTCCCAGAAGAACTGCTTTCCATTTACTGGATGTAAGATTTTCAAGTATTTTTTCCAGCTTTCCTCCGGAAACCTTGGCAAGACCATCGCCCATCACCTGCATGCCATATAAAAACAGGGCAAGTCCGCCTAACAGAGTCAGTATACTAAAAAAATCCATGGTATTTCTCCTTTGCGAATATTTAATATACCTTCATTTTAGGAGGGCTTTGTAAAATTATCCCCAGTGCAATGTAAAATCCGTGTAAATTTTTTTGTTTAAAAGCCCCGAATATTTTCTCCTTCCTCTCCGGTTTTATCAATAGACCGGATGATCAGATAATAACTGATGTCTTCACTGACCTGAACCTTTACCCGATCTCCTGTCTTATGCCCTTTCAGCGCTTTTCCAATAGGAGATTCAATGCTGATCCTGTTTTCCATGGAATTGCCCCGAATGGAGGTGACGAGCTTATATTTCTCAATTTCTCCGTCCTCCTCAAATTCCACTTCAACAATATCATCCATTCCCACCTCATCCTCTTTGGAGGCATCTGTGACAATAACGGCTGTTTTCAGCATTCTTTCCAGATAGCGGATTCTGCTTTCATTCTGGTTCTTATGGCGCTTGGCTGCATAATATTCAAAATTCTCACTGAGATCGCCCTGGGCTCTTGCCTCTTTCACTGCTTCAATAGCCTCTTTACGCACTACCAGCTTTCGGTGCTCGATCTCCTGCTTTATTTTTTCCACATCACGTTTTGTAAGCTTTTCTCCCATCGTTGTTCTCTCCTTCACAAATATGGAATATTTTTCAGTAAATCAAGTATACAGGATGATTTTCAGAAACTCAAGAGACGTTTTCTTTCTGAAGATGACAGTAGAGAAACAGACACACCCCGTCCCCCTCCTGGCGCAGTTCCATGGTACCGCCGTATCTTCCGAGGACAGCCCGGATACTGGGGATCCCGAATCCGTGAGATGCGCGGTCCTTTTTTGTGGTTATCGGAAACTTTTTTGGAATCCTGCTGTCTCTTTCCGGAATCCTTCCCGGATTACGGATACTGACTGCAAGCAGTCCTCTTTTCCACCTTGCCTCCATAGTGATCCGACGTTTTTCTTCCGGAAATCCTTCCACTGCTTCCATGGCATTGTCAAGAGCATTGCCGAAAACAGCGCAGATATCTGTTTTTTCCATCGGAAGCGGCTCCGGAATATCTGCCAGTACATGAAAATCGATTCCTTTCTGCTTCATTGCCGCTTCTTTTGCACTGAGGATGATATTCATCGTATTGTCCATGCAGTATTTTAAAGTACGGGTATTCTCCGCACTTTCCAAAAGCTCCCGAAGATATGCCTTTCCCTGCTCCCCCGGAAGCGCAAGCGCAGTCTGAAGATGATTTGCCATATCATGCTTCAGTCTCCTTATCTCAAAATGCTGCTGCTCCATGGCTTCGTAGTAGCGTACATTCTGAGCGGCCATCACTGCCTCGGCTTCCAGCTTCTGCTGCTTTGCCAGTACTGCCATGGTCCACAGCAGTCCCACAAAAGCAAAAAGAGCCAGAAGCAGAAGGATCAGATACTGTACTGACAGTTTGTAGACCTTCGGATCACTGAGCAGAACCAGACTGAACACGATTCCCACCGGAGGAAGCGTCAGAAGAAACAAAAGCCTCCACATCGCCGGAGAAAGTTCAAAATCCCGTTCCGGGCCGTGTTTCCATATCACCGCACAAAGCCCCAGACAGAAACACAGCTTAAGCAGGATCACCAGAAAACCGCCGAATTCTGTGCCGTTATCCACCAGCGCATTAAAAGAAAAGACAGTGCTTGCCACCATAAGTCCTACTGTCAGTCTTTTGATCCGGCTCCCCTCACAGCCAGCCCATACCGCCGTAAGAAAAATCAGAAAGGTAGGAACAATATTCTGCCAGTCTGATAGAAAGATCACCATTCCGCCCAGCAGATTGCAGGAAAACAAAAGAAACAGCCGCCTCAGTTTCTCCTGACGAAGCCCGGTCAGTCTCCCAATGGAAAAAAGAAGCAGCATTCCCATCGGTGACAGCCATAAAATACTCAGTATAAGTTTGACACTCTCCTTCATGACATCACCCGATTCCTTTCAGCATACATTCCGCCAGCTTTGCCACAGCGGTATCCTTCATCCCTCTGCTGACAGGCAGTTCTTTCCCATGAATCTCTACCTGGTCATGCCCGATATACTCCACCTGATCTGCGTTTACCAGATATCTCTGATGGATCCTTACAAAGCGTCCGTCTGTTTTTTCTTCCACCTCAGAGAGCTTTCCATAAAAAAAATATTCCCTTAATCCGTGGAGTTTAATTATTATTTCATGCTGTAATCACTTTGTTTATGGGGTCTGTCGATACGTTTAAAAAGATTAACAATATCACCCATTTGGTGATGTTTTC
>OAVH01000320.1_pt1 | contig 36805 bp, 33 predicted proteins | sample 1495281 | NCBI WGS metagenome assembly OAVH01 (sample SAMEA2580082, study PRJEB22360) | human gut metagenome | biome: human gut; feature: human-associated habitat; material: faeces | place: Denmark | collected 2008/2010
CAAATACAGATAACAAAAAAAGATCTGATAACTGTTTATGATATTTGTTTTAAAATGATGATTCATCTTATTAGAGATTATGAGATAAAAACTTCGTTCTCAGTACTGGAAGATAAGTATAAAAAATAAAACACCCGGTGCTACCAACACCAGGTGCCATGCGGTACTACCAATACCGCAGTATAGAAAAATTATGTCCTCACAAGACGATACTTTTTCTATACCCTATTCTAACAGAAAATAAATTAAAAGGAAAGAGGGTATAAACATGGCAAGAGGAAGAAAGCCTAAAACAGCAACAACGAGAAGATACAAGAACGCCAATGGTCAAGGAACGGTTTATAAGCTGCCTGGTAATCGTAGAAAACCGTGGACCGCAAAGATTACTGATAAATGGGAATTGATTGAGGGAGAGGATGGAAAGCCACATAAACGCCAGATATTCCGTTATCTTGGATACTGGGAGGAAGAAGAGGATGCTAAGTTAGCATTATATAATTATCTTAAAAATCCTTATGAAGAAGATATGTCTAAGGTTACATTCACACAAGTATATGAAATATTATATAAGCGGAGAGAACTTGTCGTTAGCGAAAGCACTAAAAAAAGATATCGTTCGTGTATGAAACACTTGAAACCTCTTCATGACATTCCTATTATGAATATCAAAACAGTTCACCTACAGCATCATTTCGATTATATGAAAAAGAAAGAAGTTGGTTACCCTACCTTAAAAGCTACAAAAGACCTATGTTCCATGATATTTGAAATAGCTATTCAGAACGACATAGTAGATAAAAATTATGCATCCTATATTGACCTTGGTATTAAAGATGATCCTAAACCAAAAAGCATATTCACGGATAATGAAATTGACCTATTATTCAAAAATAAAGATCGTTATGGGGTTGATGTAATATTGGTTTTATTATATTCGGGTATGAGAATACAAGAATTACTGGATGTTAAAACATCGAATGTTGATATAGTGAATTGGACTATGCGTGGTGGAAACAAGACTAAAGCAGGAAGAAACCGTTTAATACCTATTCATACAAAAATCAAACCTATCATAAAAGAAAGATATGATCACGCCATTAAATGTGAAAATGAATATTTGATTACAAATAAGCAGAATGCTCAAATGGAATATCATAATTATTTGAATCGAATATTTCGTCCAATTATGAAGGAGCTTGGTATGAATCACACAATCCATGAAACACGACATACATTCATAACCAAAATGGATAATGCCGATGCGAATAGTACATCATTAAAAAGAATTGTAGGTCATAGCTCTGGCAGGGATGTAACATCGGATGTATACACACACAAAGATGTTGAGCAGTTAAGGAAAGCAATAGAATTGATTGAATAATTTGTAACTTACTTGTAACTTGTGTGTAATTTACTGCACCGATTAAGGGGTTCTAACAAGAAAAGAAAACGCCTATTTCTGGGCGTTTTCTCTATATTATAAGGCTCTTTATTTTTTACCGAGCAGACGGAACATATTCTTTTTATATACCTCCACGCCTGGCTGATTAAATGGATTGATGTCCAGCATATAGCAGGTAATTGCACATGCCTTAAAGAAGAAATAGCACATATAACCGAAGCTTTCCGCACTCATATCATCCAGTGTCAGAATCAGATTCGGTACGCCTCCTGTTTCCTCATGGGCTTCCAGTGTTCCCTGGCACGCCATCTTATTTACCCAGTCTACAGATTTTCCTGCCAGATAGTTCATACCATCCAGATTATCCGCATCTTCCGGAAATGTCAGATCCAGTGCAGGCTTGTCAATTAACAGCAGTGTTTCATACAGAACCTTTTTACCATCCTGTACGAACTGTCCCAGGGAATGCAGATCCGTAGAGAAGTTAGCACTTGTCGGCAGATTTCCCTTGCCTTCTTTTCCTTCACTCTCACCGAACAGCTGCTTCCACCATTCCGCAACCATCGTCATCTGTGTTTCATAGCTTACCAGCATTTCCACATCTTTTCCCTGGTTTTCCAGAATGCGGCGGCATACTGCATATGCATATGCATCATTCTTGTTCAGATCCGGATCCTTTAAATCCTCATATGCTTTTTTCAGACCGCTCATGATTGCATCCGTATCAATACCGGCTACTGCAATCGGGAACAGACCTACCGGTGTGATTACAGAGAAGCGTCCACCGATATCATCCGGAATGACAAAGGTCTCATAGCCTTCCTTATCGGCAATCGTCTTCAGCGTACCTCTTGCCTTGTCCGTAGTCGCAACAATTCTCTTTGCGGCTCCCTCTTTGCCGTATTTTTCTTCCATAAACTGCTTTAACAGACGGAATGCCAATGCTGTTTCTGTTGTTGTACCGGATTTGGAAATAACATTTACTGCCACTTCCTTATCCTTAATGTAGTCCATGACCTGCGCAATGTAGGTGGATGAGAATGTGTTACCAAAGAAAATGATTTCCGGCTTTTTATTGCTGTACATACCGTTGATCATTTCCACAGCAGCTCTGGCTCCCAGATAAGAACCGCCGATACCACAGACCATCAATACATCACATGTTTCACGGATACCAGCCGCAACGCTTTTCAGTCTTGCATATTCTTCCTTGTCATAAGTATTCGGCCATTCCACCCAGCCGACATAATCATTTCCCTTACCGGTCTTGTTGTGGAGATCTTCATGACATTTGGTAACGATGTCCTGATAACTTGAAATGTCTTCTTTCAAAAATGCATGCTTTGTGTCTAATTTCATCATATGCGTTTTCTCCTTTTACTTTGTTGCCTCTTCAATCCACGTATCGAGATGCTCTGCCAGGGAAGCAAACCCAATATTCATCGGCGGCAGCTCATGGATGAATCTGCGTTTTCGCATGGAACGAGCTTTATTTGCTTCTATAGCCTTCAAGGACAGCTTGAAATGCATGCCGTCTTCATCAACATCCAGAATCTTCACCTTTACCCGTTCATTGACCTTGACATACGTGTGTACGTCGCGCACAAAGCGCTCACTGATTTCTGAAATATGAATCAATCCGTTGTGCTTGCTGTCCAGATAAACAAATGCGCCGTAGGGCTTGATTCCGGTAACGACACCTTCCACGACCTCTCCAACCATATAATGCATCCACTCACCTCATTTCATCATGCTTATTATATCATATCTTTTCTGATTTTGTGTTATAATAATATGGCAGAGAGCGCAAAATGCACTCTGAACTATATGAGGTGATACAGACATGAGTTCGATTTACCCCCTGGTGGCTGCCCTTCTGGCAAATGTCATCGCCCAGGTTTTAAAGCCAATCGTGCTTTATTTCCGTACCAAAGAGCTGGATGTGCATCAGTGCATCGCCTGCGGAGGCTTTCCAAGCTCCCATAGCTCCACGGTAACAGCCCTGACGATTGCGATAGGTATGAATGAAGGATTTGATTCCGCCCTGTTCGCAATTACCTGCGTTTTCAGCTTTATTGTGATCTATGATGCCGCTAATGTACGCTATTATGCAGGCAGAAATATACAGCTTACAAAGCAGCTGATCAGCGATCTGGAAACATTGAAGGGACTGAAGTTCAATGATCCGATCTATCATGAGAAGATCAAAAGTGTTCTCGGTCACAAATTTATCGAAATACTTGGAGGTATCCTGCTGGGCATACTGGTGTCCCTGTCCATGTATCAGCTTATCCATTAGAGAAAGAAGGAATAGGATGCAGACAAAGATAGATGAAATCAAGCAGACCATAGAAAAAATACGTCCATACATACAGCGTGACGGCGGTGACGTGGAATTTGTTTCCTTTGAAGACGGCATCGTTGGCGTACGGCTTCTGGGTGCATGCGTCGGCTGCATGTCCATCGACGATACCATACAGGGCGGTATTGAAGCGATCCTGCTGGATGAGGTAGATGGTGTCAGCGGCGTAAGGCTCGTCGAGTAAGCATGAGAAAATCGAAAAACACGTACATGAGAAATCTGCGTACGTGTTTTTTTCTGTTATTTGCTTGTAATGCGGGTGATATTTTTCAACTGTATGGAAATGGTTCCATCCGGCTGGTTTTTAAATTCGACAAAATCACGGGAATTCATATAATCAACCGGTATGATGATTTCAATTCCCTTATCCGTTTTGATCTTTTGAACCTTATCCGAGCGTGCAGGCTTTACATATTCGACCTCGATCGGCTTTTCAACGCCCTGCTTGCGCAGCTCTTCCTTAAAATCGTCCCGGGCAAGCGGTTTTTCTGCGAATAACAACTCAGCGACCTCCCCAATTTCAATCGGTGTCTGCTGCTCGATGTTTTCCTTGATGATGCTTTTCATTTTCGGAACGACTTCCATCTGATTCATATCATATTTCTCACTGATTTCCTCGGTGATTTTTGCCAGGGAGGATACCGCCTCCTTATAAGAAGGCGCTGTCGTACTTTCCAATATGATATCCGCAAAGAAGTTTACCTTTTCCGCTTCTATTTCCACCTTGCTCTCTACACAATGCAGTGCATAATCGCTTAATTCCACAAGAAAGGCCCTGTCGGATTTGACAAGTGAGGAGGACAGCAGTGTACGATAGGGTATGATTTCATTGCGCATGCCGCTTTCCTCCTGTACCAGTGTGTGGGTGATGCCTTCACTGTAGGCATTGTCAATGACCAGCAGATAGCGGCGGCCCTCCTCCATGACCTGTGCAATCAAAAGATCGCTGGGAGTATACAGCGCACAGCGTACCTTAGCGTCAAAAATGTATTGCGCAAGCCGCTCACTGAGCTGTTCAAAGCTGATTTCCTGCAGCTTATAGCTGTCCAGCCAGTGCTTTACCTGACTGCTTTCCTTAAATTTCCCGCTTTTTTTCGATGCGCTGGAAAAGACCTTTGAGGTCTTTGTCTGCATCATTTTTTCAACCTCCGGCTGCAGCTCCTGCATACAGGAGGTACTCATAATACATGTATTCTGTTCACAGTCCAGAACATGGACAATCACCTTTTCAAATTCCGGCATATGCTCCCTCTTTCCTTATAATAGACACCTGATTGGGTGCCTTTGCCTGTTTATGATACCCTATTTTGAGGTCTTTGCATAGTATGTATTGTTTATGATTTTAAAAATCACAAAATGTTCACATGATTTTTTTACAGAGTTGTGCTAAAGTAATGTGGATGTAATGAAAAAAGGTGGTCATGGAATGCAAAAAGCGATTTTTTCCAGAATTGATTTGAATAATGCCGACAATGATCTGGCAGAGGAATACCTGGGATGTATCTCAGATTTACTGCACCTTGACGGTGTGCAGGATTTGAAAGCATTCACACAGCATATGAACACATCAAGATTTCAGCATTCGCTGAATGTCTCCTACTATACATTTCTGATTGCACGCAGATTCCATCTGGATTCCTGCAGTGCGGCAAGAGCCGGTCTGCTGCATGATCTTTATCACTATGACTGGCGTAACCTGGATAAGGAGGATCGCCCGATTGAAGGCAGGCACTGTGCGGTTCATCCGCAAATTGCCCTGGAGAATGCCCGCAAGGCTACCTCTGTCAATGCCATTATCGAGGATGCCATCGTTCATCATATGTGGCCGATGACGCTGCGTTGTCCAAAAACGAAAGAGGGCTGGATTTTACAGGCCGTTGATAAATACTGTGCTATCAGTGAAATTCTGCTGCAGGGTGGAAGAAGGGTGCGGTATTCCAGACTTGCAATTTCATTAGCTGCTATTTTATCGTTCAGTATCCGCTAGTATAAACAGGGATTCCATGAGGAATCCCTGTCTTTTTATTCCAGCAGGTTCATATCCTGCAATTTTTGTTCCATGAAGCTGCGAAAGGCAAATTCCTCTTCCTCCTGCAGACCGACATGATAAATGCGGTCGATATCCTCTCCCTGAAACATATACAGCTCTGACGCATTCAGTACTCCTTCCGGATACAAAACAGCCGCATACTCATACAAGGTATTGGTGTATTGATCCTCCTGGATACGTCCGATAATCATTAGTTTTTTACGCCCCTTCTGCAGGGTGACAACACTGCCTATGGGCAGAATATTTCGTAATGCTTCCTTTTTCATATGTTATACCTTCCTATCAATAATTGATTTTAACCTTAAAACCCAGACCTGCCAGCAGGGATGCCTTACCGCCAAATTCCACTTCCCCTGTTTTACTGGAAAACTCTGCTCCGATGCCTGCTGCCCCCAGCTCACCGGTACCGGTCAGTGTGACATCCACGCCAAACAGAGACAGCTTGCCCTTTACCTTTCCCTGCACTGCCGCAACACCGACTTCCCCCTTTAGCGTGACCTCATCCTTGGAAATAACAGCTTTTGCCTCTCCCTTTGCAACACCGACCCCCACGGATGCCTCTACATCCCCGCTAATAAAGGAGGTGCCGACATGCAGTCCCGCCTTGAGCTGCGCAGCAACAGCTTCTGCCTCGATTGAAAATTCAAGCCTGGGATTCCATGCTTTATCCTCATACAATACAGTCTTCACATCCCCCGATATGTGAGCACTGCCTACAGCGAGGGAACCATTAAGCTGTGCATATTTACTGTCATACCCAACCTGGTAGCGAACAGCATCAAAGCCGGCGAAGATACCGGCACAGATACCGTTTTTTGCATAATCAATCAGGGTTCTGCCGTTTCCAAAGGTGGTATGCGTGCGATGGGACAGCTTTCCGATATCCGCTTTTGTATACCAGTGGTTTTGCCATTCACTGTCACTGGATGGAGCGATACTGCGCAGCTGGGCTGCCTGCTTCAGTAAGGACTGCTCTGCATGCTCATACTGCCTGATGGAATCATGATAAAAAGCCTGCAGCTGATAAAGCTGCTGTTGAAGCTGCTGCTGTAAGCTTTGCAGACGAAGAATCTCGGGAGTCTTTCCCAGTACTGTCTGCAGCCGGGATAAGGGCGTAATCAGCCTGCTGCTCTGCTTCCATGACGCTGTGCTGCTTTGCTGGAGCTGCTGCAGCTTTCCAGTATGTATGTTTATCATACGGAATGACCCTTATATCAGATCATCCGCAGCCGTTCACATAGTACAATCTGCTCCTGTATATTGTTCAGGACATTACGGTACTGTCGCTGAATATAGGGAAGCTCTGCCGCTTGAGCTGCAGCTGCAAGCATGACATTTTGCTGCTTCAGCTGTGCTTTAAGGGAATATAGCTGCTGCTGATAGCTGCCTGCCGTGGTCTGGATGAATGCTTTAGAAGCCTTCGGCACTGGCATTCAGCTGTGCCTCCATGCTTTGATAGGTAGATACCGTCTGATCAAGGAATTTTGCATAGGATTCGACAATCGACCGATAATTGTCAAAAACCGGCAGCATTCCATGAAAGCGGGATCGTATCTTTTCCGAAGCCGGAGACTGCCAGTAAGCAGCTAGCTGATTCATAGATGTACTGATCTCCTGAAGACAGGCATTCAGCTGTTGATTTTGTGTACGTATACTGGCCGCGGTCTGTGTGACCTGTGCCAGAGTGATTTGCAACTGATCCATACGATACCTCCTAGTTTACCAGACGGCGGGCCATCTGTGCGCGCTCATCCTGTGTCTGACGATAGGTCTTTGCACTCAGCTTTAAAAAGGCTGCGTATTCACGCATGAGTGCAGCCATTTGCTGAAAGTCTTTTTCAAAGCCCTGAATCTGTGATACAAAGGCCTGATTATCCTTTCCCTGCCAGCCGCTGCCCATCGCTGCCACCTCCTGAAAGAGACGGCGATAATTTTTCTCATACGACAGCGTCTGCTGATCAATCTGTCCTGCGGCAGTATCCAGTCTAGCCGGATCCACCTGTATTTTAATACTCATATACCCTCCTTCTGCGCCATGCGCTTGTAAGCAGTTGAAGCAAAATGCTTTTCATCCTGCTATAAAAGAACGATGCGTTCCCCGTTGCGGATGCCTGCTTCCTGTACTGTTAATTGAAAATCCGGCAGGATGTCCTGCAGCTCCAGATACCAGCAGCAGCCCGCAAGACTGTTTTCCTTTAGACCCCAGGTCTGTTCCAGCAGCTGTGCAACATAGATATGCAGGGAGCGCAGCTGTGCCTGAACAGGAAGCAGTATCTCCAGGTATTTCCCTGCCGCTGGTACATACACCTCCACCAGTACTCTTTCATCCATTTTCTTCGACCTCCCATAATTGAAGTATTGTGCATGCATCCTCCTCCCAGTAATAAGCCTCATTGCTTTTCAGAATGCGATCCAGCGGGGCATTCTTTTTCAATGCATAGGAATGCTCCTGAAAACCTTTCCCCATCCATAACACATCTGCTTCCAGCCAGATCGGCGCATACCATTCCCACAGGGGATAGGCACTCAGATGCGGCATGGTTTCCAGAAAAATATGGTGCAGATTGGTACGCTGCAGCAGCTTTTTCATCAAATCTGCTTCAATATCCAGCTCATCGAGCTGATGCCATATCACAAACTGCTCCTGCTCTGTTTCCAGCAGGGATAACAGGGCTTTTAAGGATTCCGGCTTTTGATTGGCAAATTCATGTCTGCTGTAAATATGTACGTTTCCGGATATCATCAGCTGCTTTACAAACAGCTTTATAAAGCTATCACAGAAGCGATAGGCTGCCAGAAGAAACAAAGCGCGTCCCTTCGGATAGCGGTGATAAATCTCCTCCTTGCTTTTGCTGTCAAGTCCCAGAAAGCTTCCCTGCTTCGCCTTTATGCCATGCGCCACATGGGCTGGCAGTAAGGGAATGCAGTACGGTGGAGGAGTCGGTGCTGTAGAAGCCTGCATCCATGCCGCCTCTTGATAGACTGCAACCTGAAACATACAAACCTCTTCCTTGTATTTCAACAATCCGCAGCCAGGCTGTTTAAGAGGCACACAGGACAGCTCATGCTGGAAAATATAGCTGTAATCCTCCTGCTGCAGGCATTGCAACAGATACCAGTCCTCAATACAGGCCTGCACACGCATCGGAAGCTGATGCAGAGCGGAGGTCGTTATACAGAAAATAATTCCGTATTTCTTCCCCTCACGAAGCACATACAATAGCTCCTCCTCATATTCGCCATACAGCTCATGAAACACCTCATAGTTATGTAAAATACAAAGTACACTGCGTGTATCACTATGCCTTGTGCGCTGCCGTATCATCCTTTTCATAAAGCTGAGAAAGCTGATGATACGCTCCGCATCCTCTCTTTGAAATACAGCTGCAACATGCTCATAAGCAGCATACTTTTTAAACAGCGGCTTATCAAAATCAAACAGATACAGCATACAGGCCGCATGAAGCAGGCAGCCCTGCAGCAGTGTTTCCACAAACATTGCCTTTCCACTGCCAACCATTCCGCATAGTGCAAAATTTCGCCCGCTCTTTAATGAAAGATAAAAGGGAAGCTGCTGCTGATGTGCTATATCATCAATCAATCCTATCACCAGTTTTTCTTTATCCGCTTTCAAGGCTTCCTGACGCAAATCCTTGTTCAGCGGCGGCATCCACAAAGCTGCGGCAGGCTCCACCTGCATTCCGCGCAAAGCATCACAAATTGCCTCAAGCTCCGTTTGTTCCACCACCTTCATTGCTGTTTTTGCATGCTGCAGAATACCGTCCTGATCAATATAGGAAAGCTGCTTTATGGATGTATGTCTGTTTTCCGGATCATAGGGAGCCTGCGTCCATGCACTTTGTCCCTGTAAAAACAGCTCGTCCTGCCCCACCTGCAGCAGAAACTGTCCAGGCTGCTGTAAATGAACGGCATCCTCCTTTTTCAGCATATCCATACTGTCATTGCGATCGGCAACCTTCAGGCAGAGATGAAAGCGGGCATTGCTCCAAATCTGCTCATCCACCACACCAAAGGGCTTCTGTGTAGCAAGCAGCAGATGGATTCCCAGACTTCTTCCGATGCGGGCACACTGGCGAAGATGATCAAGGACTGCCGGAAATAGCTGCTTCAGCTCCGCAAATTCATCCACAGCGATAAACAGATGCGGCATTGCCGCTAACGCTGTATCCTGCTTTCGCAGCCGCATATACTTGTCGATATCCATACCGCTGATATGCATACGTTCTCCGGTATCTGCCAAAAGCCGCTGTCTGCGGGTAAGCTCGCCTTCGATCGCACACAGACAGCGCATCAGGATTCCTTTATCCAGATTGGTGATGATCCCAGCAGTATGGGGCAGCGCTGCCAGTGCATTTGCCATGGTCCCTCCTTTGAAATCAATTAACAAAAAGCTCACATCCTCACAGGAATACGTGACAGCCAGAGACAGCAGATAGGTCAAAAGGCATTCACTTTTCCCCGAGCCGGTCATGCCGGCAAGCAGACCATGAGGACCGTGACTATGCTCATGCGCATCCAGGCAAATCTCTTTTCCATCCACTGTACGTCCGATCCGCGTCGATAAGCTTCCTGCAGCATCATGCAGCCTCCAGCGGGATGCGATGGATAGCTCCTCCACACTTCGACAATGGAAAAGCTCCAGAAAGCCAAGTGTTTTTTCTTCCATTGCATATGCCTGTGCAGGAAGCTGTGCACAGCATTGAAGAAAGGCTCTGCGGCGCAGCCTTGCAGGACACACATCCAGTGTAAAGGAAGCAGCCTGCTTCTCCCAGTTCACCCTGTTATCCGCCACCTGCAGCCGGATATCCGCGGCAGTATGCAAGGAGTCGCTCCAACGAAGGATATGCAGCTTTTCATGCGATTTCAGCTTCATGCTGTCTGCAAGTCCGGGCTCCAGCAGGAATACCAGAACAGCCTTAACCGAGGTATCCTCCAATAGCTGCTCTATCAGCAAACCACAGCGTCTTGCACTTTGCACATCCCATGCTAACAGACGCTGTTCCCTGACAAACAAATGCGGCAGACAAAACAGCTTTTCTTTTGACAGCAGTTCCCGCTCAGCCGCAATACAGATACGAAATTCCTGTGCTGTATGGCCAACTACAAGCTGAAATAGAATGCTCAGCAGCCAGTCAATGCTGATTGCCCGCTCTGCCTGTAAGCATAAGGAATGACACCTGCTTATATCCGCAACAACCGGTACCTCCTCCAGCTGATAATCCATATGCTGCAGCGCCTGCAGCTTATCTAACAATACATCCTGCGCCATAGAGGAAACCGGCGGTATTTGCAGTTGAATCTGTGCCTGACGCTGCCCCTGACCGAGAACAATATGCCCCCAGCCCTCCTTATCGCAGGGATACAAACGGTGCGGCTTCCCAGCCAGATAAGTCTCGCATTGTATGGCAGTTAAGGGATACCATTGCCGCAAATATGCCGTTTCCTCTTTCCTAGACTCCTGTATGCGCTGCTTCAGCTCCAGCAGATAACAGGAATATACATAACGGCGCTTTTCTTCCTTTTTGCGTTGCTGCTTACGCTCGTAACGCTTTGACAATACCGGCCACAAAATCGTCCCCAGAGCCATACTGACCGACATCAGAAGCGTGGGAATCACTGATAACAGATCCTGCTTGCGTTCAGCTGCCAGCCAGAAGGAAAATATACCCATAGCAGTCGATGACAAGCCCATCGTTATTGATGGCCCCAGTACAAAAACAGCAGGCAGATTTTCCTGTGAAGCCTTTGCTAAAGGCAGCTCAGCTTCAAGCATCAGTGACGGATACGGTGGCTGTTCAAGATATAACGCCGGGCTTATAACAGGCTCCTCTTGCGTATGCTGTTCAAATCCACACGCAGCAAGCTTTGTTGTTGCCTTACCATAAGGCAGAAACACGCAGTTATTCCCCATGATAAAGGACAAAGTTCCCAGACAGATCACATCCTGTGGCTGAACGAGGGCACTTTGTATGCGGCGCCCGTTTACATAACAGCCGTTGGTACTGTCATGATCCAGCAGCTCCCATCCCTGATCACACTTTCGCAACAAGGCATGCTCCATGGAAACGCCTGCATCACAAAGACAGATATCCTGTGCAGCAGAGCGTCCGATACCAATCTCATCCCGCGTTAGGGCATATCCCTCAAACTGCAAAGCAGCCTTCAAGCACTCCTCCACATGAAACCGCACAGGAGCTTTTTCGATGAAGAATACTGAAGAAATACCCGGCTCTATCGCTTTTTGATGCAGACGATACAGCACAGAGGAAGCATTACTTACAGAAAACCGCCATCCATTCATCTGCCATACCGCCTGTACCTTTATCTCGTTATGCTGGTAAAGAAGCACTGCCTCCTGCTGCCGCGCTGTCAACAGAAACTGCTGAATTCTCTCCTTCTGTAATACGCTGATTCTCACGCTATGCATAATTGTCTCAATTCCTCTACAATTTCCTGCATACTGGAACAACGCTGCTTTTTATCCAGTGCACAGCAGCGCAGAAACAACGCATCCACAGCATCCCCGCAAGCATTATCCTCCGGAAAGCAGCCATGACGCAGGACATAACACGTTCTGCCATAGCTGTAAATATCACTTTGCTCATCACAGCTTTTTGTACCTGCTTCAATCGGAGAATAGCCGGGGAGAAGCCGCAGCCACAGGATCACGTTCCTGCAGAAAGCGGCTAGTCGCAAAATCCAGCAGATAAACACTGCCCTTCCAATACAGCAGATTCGCAGGCTTTATATCCAGATGTATAATCTGCTGTTCATGCAAATCCCGCAAAAGCTTTGCAAGCTGTATACACCAGGATAAACGCTGTGCCTCCTCTGTACAGCCCTGCAGCTTTGACAGAGGGCTTCCGGGAATATATTCCATCAGAATACAGCGCATGGACGCTTCTTCAAACGCAGAAATCAGATGCGGAATCTTGGGATGCTGCAGCCACCCCAGCATACATACCTCACGCTGATAAATCGTATGCAGATAAGCATCCGAAAATCTGGGATGATGAGACAGGATACGCTTCCATGCATACAGCTGCAAGGTCACAATGTCCTGTACAAGAAACACCTCGCTGATAACACCCCGATACAAGCAGGCGCACATTCGATAGCGCAAATTCATGCTGCCTCCTCCTTCTGCCAGCGAAACTGCACATTCGCAAAACGAATTACATCCTGATCCTTCAGCTCACATGCCTCCACACGCTCTCCGTTCAAAAAGGTACCGTTTGCACTTTCGCAATCCTTCAAAATCCCCTGTTCAATAACTGCATGGTGCTGTGAAACCGTCCTGCCGGAAAGCACCAGATCGTTATCCTTCGCGCGTCCGATGGTAAATTGTTCCTTATCCACCCGAATTGTATTCCATGTTTTCAAATCGACTAGACAGCAGCAGTCCTGTGCAAGCAGCTCCTGCGTGGGGCTTGCAATATCCTGCTGTGTTTCATATAAAGCCGTTTCCTCCGCAACTGCACATTCCGGTACACGAAAGCTTCTTGCCGCAGGCAGATCACGTACCTGAAAGGCTTCCTCCCTCGTGATATGAAACAGCTTCTCCAGAAAGCCGGGCGGCTTTGCCTGACGCATCTGCAAATCATGCAGTCCCTGTAAAACAAGAGGCAGCGTCAGCTCCTCATTACGCATACAACAGCTAAGATAGCCCAGCGCCGCATAATCCTGTGTTACGCGAATCTGTTCCTGCAGCTTCTGTAAAAACTGCTTTAGCTCCTCCTTTTGAAACAACCAGTTATCCACGACCAGTGGAAGAACAAGAAAACGCAGCCGTCCGCCGTCATAGCTGAGAAACACATGCTCCAGCTTCATAGATACCGGCTTTCCTGCATTGACCTTTACCATATCCTCTAAAACATAAATCAGAAACGGCACCAGCTCATTCTCCTCAAAGATATGCGATTGCAGATATTCCTGCAGCGTGAGATAGCCCTTGGTATCATAGTATAATCTGGTCTTACTGCGCGGATCACGCACACACAGCAAACAGCGCTCATCCTTATGTATCTGCTGAAAGATATATTCATCAAAATCCTTAGCCCGTTTCAATACCACCTCCAGAAAGCCATCCTCTCTTACTTCCATGTGCTTCAATAAAGCATCCATTCTTATCACCTCATCTGCTATTTACACTAGTAAATACGTAAAAAAAACATGAAACTCCTAAAAATTTCATGATTTCACATTTTTTCACATATTTCGAATGGTATAATAGAGTGCTGTAAAGGAGATGTTTTATGCATCGTTATCAAAAGCTGTCGATTGTCGCGCTATGGCTGATCAACCTCAATACACTATGGTTTGTCCGGCCGTTATCGCAAAACCTGTCACATCTGGGAAATGCCCTGCATATGCGCTGGTATCTGGTCTTATGGGCAGCCAGTGCCGCACTGTATTTTTTTATTTATACCAGACGCTGGATGCATAACATCGGCTATCACAGCGTACCCACAAAGCTGTTACTGACCCTATGCTGTCTGGGAATGGTGATATCCGTGCTGCTTCCCTATGCTCCCTATGAATATGCAGAGCTATCCAAATGGCATACCCGTCTTGCCATGGGCTCCACAATCGTCTATGTGCTTATCATTTGCCATATCCTGACCTACCTGTTTACGATGAACCTAACCGCTTTTCAGAAAGCCGTAAGACCCTATGCCCTGCTCGTTGTTTTTGAATTGCTGCTGTATCTGTTAAACGGAGGTGTATCCACCCTGCTGGAAATTTTCTTTCCAATGGCTATGTCCGTTTATCTATACGCCTGCCTGCACAAGCAACACTAACGTCATAATAGATACATATAAAAAGAACATGCTTGCCGCGTAGCTTCAGGCAATGACATGTTCTTTTTTCGTATGCTTTTTTCTAATCCTGATACAATTCCTTACCGCGAGGATCGCGCAGCACACACCGCCTGCCATCCTGTATCGTTATGTATACATACAGCGGCTGATTGCGATGCTCCTCATCCAGCTCCTTATGAAAAATATATTTCGTTTCTTCATCCTCTTTGAAAAAGAAAGCCAGATCCTGCGCCTGTGCCATACTGAAATCATAAATAAATTCCAGCTGATGCTGATGCGGCGGCACCTTTTTCACCATATACTGCTTTGCACTTCCCGGATATAGAAAGCACAGATCCTTAATCGTATTCGCTGTCTGATTACGGATATAAATGTTCTTCCCCTGCAGCTTCATAGCTACTTCCCTGTAAACTGCGGCAGATATTCCTTGTGTGCCTCAATCAGTTCATCCACTACGATATTTGCCAGCTTATCACTCGGACACAGAGGATTCATATTCAAAGCCGTAACTGCCAAATCACGGTTTCCCGTAACCGCAGCCTCTACAACCATCCGCTCAAATGCCTTGATATTATGAATGGTTCCGGAAATTGTAGGCTTCATCTCTCCGGTAGCCAACGGCTTTGGCCCGTCGGCCGTAATCATGCACGCAACCTCGACGGCACTTTCATCCGGCAGATTGCTGATACAGCCGTTATTCTGCACATCCACGTACTGAATATCGCGTTTATCCGTATAAATAGATGCAATCAGATTGCACGCTGCATCACTGTATTTTGCGCCCCCGCGCATTTCCAGCTGTTTCGGCTTAACATCCAGATGCTCGTCCTTATACAGCTCAAATAATTCTTCTTCCACATGCGAAACGACCTCCGCACGCACCTTACCTTGCGCAAACTGCTCCTGTTCTTCCTCCAGCTGTTCCTTGGTGAAGAAGTAATAATTATGATACGGGCATGGAATAGCATGCAGGCCACGGATAAAGGCAGGAGAATACGGCAGGGATATGAAATTCTTCATCGCCAGCACATCCTCTGGTTTTACATTTGCATAGCGCTCCACAACCTCATCCATGACGCTTATACCGTCCAGGAAAACATCCGTCGCAAAGATATGATGGTTGACGCCCTGCAGCTGCATGGTAACCCGGTTTTCCTCCACTCCGAGAATATTGGCAATACCGGCAACCATATTCACAGGAACATTGCACAGACCAATGACCTTTTTGAAATTTGTATAGCGAAGTACAGCCTCGGTTACCATACCTGCCGGATTTGTGAAGTTGATCATCCATGCATTCGGACAAAGCTGTTGCATATCCTTAACGATATCCAGAATGACAGGAATGGTACGGAATGCCTTAAACATCCCTCCGGCACCATTGGTTTCCTGTCCAATCATCCCATGGGACAACGGAATCCGTTCATCCAGAACACGGGCAGGCAGGCGTCCGATCCGCATCTGTGTCGTTACGAAATCCGCATCCTTCAATGCTTCTTTTCGATCATAGGAAAGAATCACCTTCATCGGTAATCCCGCCTTCTTTACCATGCGCTGAGCAAGAGCACCGACGATTTCCAGCTTTTCTCGTCCTTCTTCGATATCGACCAGCCATAATTCACTGACTGGAAGTTCGTCGTAACGTCGAATAAATCCTTCAACAAGCTCGGGCGTATAAGAGGAGCCGCCTCCTATCGTCACGATTTTTACACGATCTTTTTTCATCTCGTCCTCCTTAGTGGTATATACCACTGCAAAAGCATTATACCATGACTTACTTTATCCGTAAATAAGAAAAGATACCGTTTTCATTTCTATTATAGAAAAGAGAATGTCAGAAGCAACATTCTCCGTAAGCTCATTCTTTTTTCATTATTTCTTAACGAAACGTTTTCTCATAAAGGCACCCACACTAGCAGCAAACAGCATGAACATTGTCCATATACCTTTAGCTGTAGTATCCCCTGTAGGCACCGTTTCCGGATTTGCATTGTTAAGGGTATCCTTTTTATCTGATTCATTTTTTCCTGCTTCTTTTTGTGTATCAGAAGAATCCATCTGCATATCCTTATCTTTTTTTTCATTCGTATATGCTTGAACAACCGTTCCTGTATAGTTGCCCTTAAACGTGATCGTAACGACCACCTTATTTCCATCCTGGATTTGTGTTACGTCATAATCCGTACCCTGTACCAGAACCTTATCGCCGTCTTTGATTACCAAATCATCCAGCCTCGTATCAGTACTCATTTCTGGTACTTTTATCTGATTGTCTGTTTCTGCACTCTTTGGCTCTATCACAAAGGAAACAACTTCACTTTCTGCACCCTCATAATTGTCTGTGCCATCCACAACAGCCTTCACATACCAAGTGCCGGCAGCAGTTGGAACGGTATCTGTGTACGTTCCAGCCATTCTGTCACTGTACAGGAAGCGTGGCTGCCCGAAGCGGAATCCTGCACGGACAGCAGAAGGTGCTGCACCATATATCCAGCCCTCTAATGAAATCGGCGCTGCTTGTTCATTCTTTGCCTTTGTTACGGTTACTGTGACTTTGATATCTGTCACGGGCTTGTAATTATCATTCTCCGGCGTATAAGTCAACGTAAATTCATTTATACCTGCATTGCCAACATCTAGCGTCTGATCCGTCCATGCAAAACCAGTCGGTAGTGTGATATCTTTAAGGCTTTGTCCATAGACAGCCTGCAAATCCTTTGGAGCAGTATAGCTCGTTTCAGCCTGTGAAATGGTAAATTCCTTTGTAGCAGCTGCACTCTTATAATTGTCATCTGCCGCAACAGTTGCTGTGACACGGTAAATTCCCGCATTCATTGGTGCTGCCGTAATGTTTTCCCAATTACCACGATTATTTTTCTTCTCCCAAGCATAGGTTACTGCACCTGTACTTCCTGTTTTGCTGACTGTTGGTGTATCATTAACAGCACTTCCGTCAAAGTCCTTATTTAAACTTTCTGTAACAGAAATCGTGCTGTCTGCCTTGGAAATGGTAAATTCAACCGGAGAGGAATCCGCTGCCTGATAGTTATTATCTGCCGCCAAATGGGCAGTTACCTGATATGTTCCAACTGCGATTGGTGCTGTCGTGAGATCTTCCCATGTTGAAGCATTGAGCTTCTTTTTCCATGTATAGGTCACTGCACCTGTACTTCCTGTTTTGCTGATGCTTGGCGTCACAGCTGCTCCATCATATCCCTTACTTAAATCATCTGATGTAGAAGTAATTGAAATGCTGCTGGGCTCTAACATATTCAGATATAGCTTCGCACTCAAGGTTTTTGCATTCCCATTCTTATCCATTCCACAATCATACGTATATTGAATCGGTGTACCTTTCACATATCCCCCAACGATACCTGTACCATCATCATATGCAGTAGCACCGCTGGTAATGTTTACCTTGGTGGAATCAATTCCCGGAAATGCTTCATTCAGATTAAAGGTATCGCCACTGACATTGATTGTTATTGAAGCTTCCTCAGTAGGAATATCTACTGAGGTAAGTGCTGTATCGGTGGGAAGATTCAGATATGCTAATGGAATATAAACACAATACAATGTAGTTAACTGTTTATTATTGGAAAGATCAAGTCCTGTAAGCTTTGTTTGCTGACAATACAATGATTGTAAAGCGGTATTTTGACTGAGATCCAGTTTTGTAAGAAATGTCTGTTGACAGGACAATGTAATTAAGTTTGTATTCTGACTGAGATCCAGTGTTTCTATCCGCGTACCCTGGAAATCTAAAGATGTCAATAAAGGATTACCGGTCACATCCAGCTCTTTAATACCTGTGCCGAAACAGTCTAAAGTTTCCAGAGCATCCGCTCCATACACATTTAAAGAAGCCAAAGCAGAGTTACCCCCACATGCCAATTCTTTTAACTTTTTGTTCTGACTGACATCTAACGCTTTGATCTTCGTATAAGAACAATTTAAAACTGTCAAGGAAGCCTTGGCACTGATATCCAGTGCTTCAATGCTTGTCTGTTGAAAAGCTAAGGTTTCCAAAGCATTCGCATTCTCGATATTCAAGGTCTGTAATGCTTTATTATTACCGCAATCCAAGGTTTTTAAATTCGGATGCTGACTGACATCCAGTGTAGTGATTGCTGTTTGGGTACATTCTAATGTTTCCAAAGAACTGACTCCCTCAATATTTAAGGCTGTCAAAGATTTACACTTCGTACAATCCAAGGAGGTTAAGGCTGTATGATTACTGACATCAAGCTCTGAGATGGAAGTATAAGAACAGCTCAACATTGTCAATGCAGGATTGTGACTGACATCCAGTGCAGTGATTCCTGTTTGGCTACAATCTAAGATTTCCAGAGCATCTGCCCCCTGTACATTTAAAGCTGTCAAAGCAGAGCTATTTCTGCAGTCCAATTTTTTTAACTGTTTATTCTGACTGACATCCAGACGTTCCAGCCCTGTTGCGTGAATATTTATACTTACCAAATTAGGGAAAAGCTCAATTCCTGTCAAGCTTTTTAAATCTGGATCACTTGAAATAGATACAGATGTTATCCTTGCAATTTCTGTTGCGGATAAGACGTTATCCTTGTTTGTATCAAATTGTTTTGCTACATATGCGCTGAATACATCATCAGGAAAATTCGTCTGATCGATTGCGACATCACCTGTATCCGCATACGTTGTCGGTATTTCATTGGTTTGTATGCTTTGTGCTACAGATTCTATCAATACATCCGGTTTTGCTGTTTCAATGTCCGATAATTCTTGTTCCTTATGCTCTGTTTCTATTGTGATTGGCAATAATACTTCTACATAATGCTCTTCTGCATGATAGCTTTTTACATTAGTATAATCATATGATTCATCGTCTACTGCAAAGCGCGCCGCATAGTCCTTCCTATTTTCTGAAAGGATTGCTGTTTCATCCTCCCATGTCCAGTTTTCCGGCAGTTTTATCTCCTTTAGCGGTGTGCCAGCTTTTGCTTTTAAATCTTGCGGAGGGATGATTTCCGGTGCCTCTTTCCTTTCGTATGATTGGCTGCTTTCCTCATGTACGACATCCTGCGCATTTATAACAATCGGATTCATCATTGTAGAGACACTCAATACCGTAGCCACTGCCACCACGGCAGTTTGTTTTTTCTTATTACTCATCATCCTATTTCCTCTCTTTCCCATATGATGAAATGCTTTTTTCTTTCTTCATATCTCCTTAGGTATACGTTTTGGGATAGCCGTTTTTTATATCAAAATGCTATCTTTTTTTGTGTTTTTACGATATTTTCTTCGATTTCTTCCCTTTTTTTCTCTATCTCTGAACGTATACTTATACATATAAAACCCATCCATATCCCTATCCGATAGAAGCAGGCTCACTCATATAACACCCTTTTCATAAACGGATCAGCATATGCAGATCGGAGACTATGCTCTATAAAGAGTCTATCATTATTATCCGTTGCTCCTCAATTCCGTTATGTCCGCTGACGCTACATTTTCTATTATTAGCAGGTATTTGCTATGTTTAACATAACAAAAAAAGACTATAGATGTTTTCATCCATAATCCTTCTTGAATCTTCTGTTTTTGTGATTCTATTATGACACCCTTACTTTACCATTTTTTCAAAGGCATCCTTGGCTGCCATCTGCTCTGCACGCTTCTTGGAGAAGCCCTTTCCACGTCCCAGATTGATATCATCCAGCATAACGATAACCTCGAACTCCGGCTTATTGCTCGGCCCGGAAACATTGACGGTTTCATAATGTACCGTTTTACGGGAATCCGATTGTATGTATTCCTGCAGCTTTGTCTTATAATCAATCACCTTTTCACTTTTCGGACGGCTGATGGCAGGTGTTACCACAGCTGACAGAATAATGTCGATTGCAGCCATACCCTGATCCAGAAATACAGCACCGAGCAGTGCCTCAAACATATCGGCAAGGATGGAATCCCGCTGTCTTCCGCCGGTTTTTTCTTCACCGACACCAAGCATCAGATATTTTCCCAGTCCAAGCTGACGGTTATACTCCGCCAGTGCCTCCTCACAAACCAGCTGCGCACGCAGTGTCGTCATTTGTCCTTCACTCAGCTCCGGCTCCAGCAGAAACAGCTTCTTTGTCGTCCACAGCTGCAGCACAGCATCTCCCATAAATTCCAGACGCTCATTATCATGCGCATAAGACTTATGTTCATTCACATAAGAGGAATGCACCAGTGCCTGTGTAATCAGTGTTTTATCAGAATAGGCGATATTCCTATCCTTTAACCATTCAAATATTGTATCCATTCCGTATAATCTCCTCTTGTTTTCCTGTATATTATACCACTAATCCAGATATGTGGCACTCCCAACTGTCTGCTCCACATACTTTTTTATTTCTTCATAGCCTGCAGCCTCCAGCTGCGTAAGAATTTCAGCAGCATCCTCACGCGCCACCTCCAGAATATTGGCATCCTGAATCACATCGCCCAGAATAAAGCCGGGAACACCACTCTGTCTGGTACCAAGGATGTCTCCTGGCCCACGTAGCTGCAAATCTGCCCGGGCAATCGCAAAGCCGTCTCTTGTCTGTTCACAGATTTTCAACCGCTGCAGGGAATCCGGATCCTTCGTATTGCTTAACAGATAACAATACCCCGGCCGTGTTCCTCTGCCGACCCGTCCTCGTAGCTGATGAATCTGCGACAGGCCGAAACGATGCGCATCATAAATCACCATGATATTGGCATACTTTACATCCACCCCGACCTCAATCACCGTTGTGGATACGAGAATGTCGATTTCCTTTTGAAGGAAACGTTCCATGACATCATCCTTTTGCTGTGCATTCATTTTCCCGTGTAACAGGGCGATACGGTACCGCCGCCCTAAAGAAGTACGCATTCCTTCATATATATCTGTGGCGTTGCGAATATCTATATCCTCATTTTTTTCGATGGCAGGACAGACCACATAGCACTGATCTCCCTCATCTATTTTTTCCAGTACATCCTCCAGAATCGGCCCCATGGAACGGCTGGAAACCAGCTTTGTCGTTACCTCACAACGCCCCTTAGGGAGCTCCTGTATTGTGGAAACATCCATATCCCCATACAACGAAATCGCCAGTGTCCGGGGAATCGGTGTCGCACTCATCAGTAGGAAATCAACCTTTTCTCCCTTTTCCAGCATTCGCTTACGCTGTGCAACTCCAAAGCGGTGCTGCTCATCCGCTACTACCATTCCTAAATCATAATACTCCACATCATCCTGAAACAGGGCATGCGTACCGACAAGTATATCAATTTCATTATTTTTCAGCCGCTGGAGCACATCCTTTTTCTGTGCCGGCTTTAAACTGGAATACAGCACCTCCACAGTGATATCAAAATCCGCAAACAGCTTTTTTAGATTTTGCATATGCTGCTTTGCCAGAATCTCCGTAGGTGCCAAAAATACCGCTTGCTTATGTGCAAGTACGCAGGCATACAGTCCAAAGGCAGCCACCATTGTTTTTCCGCAGCCGACATCTCCCTGTACCATACGATACATCACCTTATCACTCGCTAAATCATGCAGGATTTCCTCAATCACCTTATTCTGATCATCCGTCAAGGAGAAATTCAGCGAATGCTTCAAATCCATAACATCCTCCATCAGAAACTGCTTGGCACTTCCCTTCACCATGGAGGTATCCCGGGCTTTCATCGCCTGCATGCTCAGCTGGAATTTTAAAAATTCCTCATATTTCAGATGCCGCAGACTCTGCTTCACCGCCTCCATACTGACGGGATGATGAATAAAGTATAATGCCTGTCTGCGGGGAATCAGACGATATTTCTCCAGATATGGACTGGGAATCACATCCGACAGAGCATCCTGCAAAGCCTGCCATGCCTTATCAATATAGCGGACAAGCTCCTTTTGCGTAATACCCTCACGAACATTATATACCGGATGGATTCCCAGTTGCTCCTTCATCGGCTTAAAATTATACTGCAAAGCGGTAACACGGCAGCCCCCATCGTATTTACCAATAATCGTTATCACTTTTCCCACAGTGAAAGCAGAAACCCACGGACGGTTAAATAGAGAAATATCAAATTCCTCATCCTCCATAGTCACCTTGAAGCGGGTTACACTCTGCTTTCCCTTAAAGCGGATTACACGTGCCCTTGTTGTTATGACAGCTTCAAAAATAACCTTATCCTCTTTTTCCCAGGTATCCCGCGGCTTCGCTTCCAGATTCTCATAACGAAACGGATAACAGGTCAACAGATCCTCTGCCTTTTCAATCTGCATGCTATTGAGAACCTCTGCTTTTTTTTCTGATATTCGCAATGCTTTTAATTCCATGATCACGCATCCTTTTCGCAGTTTATTATACCATGAAATACTCCATCTTTTTGCAGGAAAGCAAAAAGGATGCACAAATTCCCTGTCCAAAAGGGAAAAGACATCCCTATAAGAAAGCTAACATAGCAGTTACTGTAAATGAAACGCCTTGATACAGAAGCTGCGAAGAAAAGCATAATCATGAAGCTGCTGTGCATCCTCCTTTGGTTCACTGTTTTCTCGGCTTACATCATCCCCATCCTTTTCCAGATCATGAAAATATTTCATTGACCTTGCGTCAATGGATATGGAATCCAGCGGCCAGCCGGGGGTACGTAATTCATGCGGTTTATCACATAGATAAAATGCAAAGGCTCGTGCGGTTTCCTTGTTATCCATATACGTATATATATGCTTTTCATCATACACCACACAGCAGCCATTGCGGTATGCCGCCAGAAGACGTCCTTCAAACTGTGATGCGAGCTTGCTATAGTAGGCAATCATCTCCTCATCGCTCAGCGTTTTGCCATCTACCCGGCGCACATGTGTTTTCGGCTGGCGTATGTCTTCATCATCCAGATCAAGAAAATACAGACCACTGTCAAAGGCAACTGTTGGTATATGAGAAGCACGATAATAAACAAGCGCCTTAATTTTTGCATTTTCAATCGGTGTCTTTCCATTCTCATTGATCTGCACCTGCAGACCAAGATCACCCGGTGTCAGAATGTTCACAGCATACCCCTTCAGATAGCTTTCCACAGACAGCACCTTATTGCGGTTTGTCGTTCCTACAAGAATATCCATCATGCATCCAGCTTTTTTATCAGCTTGCCACAGCATGCCTTGAATTTCTTTCCACTTCCGCATGGACAGGGCTTATTCGGCTTCGCATCCTGATAAGCCTCCCTTGGCAGCGGCAGGATTGATGCTTGCATACGTTTTAGCGCTGCTCGCTTTTTCCCATATTGCGCCTTCCATTCTCTATAGCTTGCATCATCCTTAGTTAATTGCGCAATCTCCTGTGCTATTTCCAGGAAAAGATCAGTATATTCGATATCTTCCAGCTGCAGTCCCTGTGCAATGATTGTGTTGCAAGTAGCATATTCCTTCCATTCCAGATTTTGCAAGAGCCATCCATAAACCAGATTGGCATCCATAGGAGAGTGCTGTATCATGCTTTCGAAGCAATGGCTGCAAGCTGCTCTGTTTTGGGCTCTGGCGAACATTTCTGCATAAGCACGCTCATAATTTCCTTTTGTCAGCTCATCCAGCTGTACACAGCGTAATACATCAACAAGCAGTGCCTGTGCATGACCATAATCCTTTTCATAGTTTCCTATATGCATATCCAATTCATTAACCATGTTTTCAATCATTATCCGTATCTCATCGGAAGCTGTCAGCTTCTCAACACGATTTGTCTGCTTCTGCTTCAATAGTCTTCTTAGCAAAGAGATAAAATTCTCCACCACCTGCGCAGCTTCTTCTTCGGAAATGTCAGCTTCAAACTCCAGGCGTTTGAGGCAGTCTGTAAGCATGGATACATCCAATACCCCTGCATCAGATGTAGCATCATAAACTGCAGCCCTTAAAATATGCTCAACAACTGCTTCATTTTCAAGAATGTGCAATTCCGGAAGCAGCTCCTCTGTATGCATTAGTTCATCCAGCAACAGCTTTTCAGCGTCTTTTTTGTCCTTGTTTTGTTTCACCAGTATTTGTACATATTTTTGAAAAAGCTCCTGTTCCTTAATCATCGTTTCTTCCATTGTATTCCATTTCCTTTCTATTTTGAAAAACGCAGCCGGTAGCTGCAATGCTGACACAGCTCTTCCACGACCTTGTGACTGTCAAACCCTTTCTGTATCCGCATGGCACGCTCTCCATGCAAAATTGAGGAGAAGGGCTGTGTAAAGATATTTCCCAAAGCAGCAGTACCACCGGAATCCAGACAGCAGGGTACCACGGTGCCATCGCTCAGAATAGCACACATCTGTTTCATTCCAAGACAACGGCCGGTATCGGAAACATACGGATGTGCAAGAGAGGGCCATGTGAATACCGATTCCAGATGCAGGTGCAAATACTCCTGCAAATCCAGGCGCATACGCCGTTCAAATTCCTGCGGGTGTGCAATCTGATACCGCCTAGTAAGTACCTGTAACAGATATGCGCTCTCTTTGGATAAGCGGCCGTTTTGTACGCTCCACAAACGATAGCTGATATGTATCCCCTTTTGTGCCAGCTCCTCACACACAGCAAATACATGCTCCAGATACTGCGGCTGCTCATGCTCGGGAAAGCTGTGTAGGGATACATTGACCTGACGCAGCCTGCTGTTAATCAAAACATCTCTTGCCTGCTTTAAAAGCGTGCCATTGGTTGTCAGATTCACATACAGGTCAAACTCCTCACAAATATTCAGAAATTCCTTCAGATTGGGATGAGACAGTGGCTCTCCCAGCACATGAAGATAAACATACTTTGTAAAGGGTCTGATTTCCTGAATGACATGACGAAATTCCTGGGCATTCATTCTACGGGGTGCTCTTTGATTTTGAATGCAGAAGCTGCAGGACAAATTACAGGTATTCGTTATTTCTATGTAGATTCGTTTCAGTCGCATACATTCTTCCTTTCTAAAAAATTTCATCCCTGATGATTTGATAATCATCGATACTCAGAATTTCACCCGACTCATAAAACCGTTGACAGACCCTGGCTTCCTACCGTTGCGCTTCATTCTCCAGTACAGCACGCTTTCTGCGTTCTTTTTCCGCATGACTCCTTGCCATATTCGCTGCTTTGATCTTTCTTCTCTGTCGTTCTGCATAGGAAAGCTGTTTATTCGTTACGGGAATATCGTACATGCGCAAGGTCTGTATTGCCGTTTGCTTATTCATGGAAAACTTTTTCATAAAGCGAAATAACAGGTCTTCCCGTGATGCATCACTGTAGAATGCTCGAATATCTTGCTCCCTGTGCTTCTGCCGTTTTCTTCTCTGCTTTTCTTTCTTTGCTTCCTTTGGTGTAAGGGATGCACTAGGCTCTTTCTTCATATGTATAAATTATAACAAAGATTAAGCAGTTCCCATACCCTTTTTATAAAAAAAACACTCTCATCCACAGGATGAGAGCTTGTATATCAGGATGCCTTTGGCAGAATCAGATTCAATACGATTCCAACAAGTGCAGATAACGCGGTTCCGGAAAGTGTCATAAAGCCTCCAATCGGCAGGATTGCACCACCCAGACCGATTACCAGCATGGCAGAAGCAATGACCAGATTGCGCTGCTTTCCGAAGTCAATTTTGTTATCTACCAGAACACGCAGTCCGTTGCTGGCGATGACACCATATAATAGAATACTCATACCACCCAGCACACAGGCTGGAATCGTTGAAATAAACGCAGATATTTTTCCAACGCAGGAAAGCAGGATGGCAATCACAGCAGCTCCGCTGGTCACATATACACTGCTGATTTTTGTCATGCCGATGACACCCGTATTCTCACCATAGGTCGTATTGGCAGGCCCTCCGAGAAATGCGGAAACCGCGGTTGCGATACCATCTCCCATCAGCGTACGCTCCAGACCCGGATCCTTTAAGAAATTACGTCCGCAAATTTTCCCAAGCACGGTATGGTCACCGATATGCTCGGAAATCGTAACCAGTGCGACTGGAAGAATGGCCAGTGTTTCCGGGCCAAAATACAGGTTATAGGATTGAAAGCCCGGCACCTTAAACGGCAGGATAAATTCCGGTATGGAAAACCAGTCGGCCTGAATAACTGCCTGAAAATCCACCAGACCAAGACATAATGAGAGAAGATAACCACCGAGTATGGCAATCAGAAACGGTATGATTTTGAAAAAGCCCTTCGCCTTTGTCGAAATCAGCGCCGCAATCAGAAAGGTAACGATGGCAACCAGCATCGCACGCGGATCCCCGTCCTTGATAAATTGTGCGTTGCTGACAGCATTAGCCGCAAGCCCCAGACCAATCACCGCAATCATCGGGCCAATAACGATCGGCGGCAGCAGCTTATCAATCCAGTCCTTACCGACTACACGCACAATCAGTGCCACAGCGATATAAATCAGTCCAACCAGTATCAGTCCTGTCTGCGCAGCATCCACACGGCCCCCCATTGCCTTTATGGCGATTACAACCGCACTGATATACGCAAAAGAGCTTCCCAGATAGACCGGTACCCTGCGTTTGGTCACAAAGGTATAAATCAGTGTCCCAACACCGCTTGCAAATAAGGCTACTGAAACCGAAAGTCCTGTCAGCGTCGGTACGAGAATGGTTGCGCCAAACATCGCAAACACATGCTGAAAGCTTAGAAACAGCCATTGCAAAAGCGGCGGTCTGTCATTTACATCCAGTATCATATCTGTTTGCTTTGTATCCGAGCATTCCTCCTCATCCAAAATGAGTGAAATATCCTCTACATGTTCTTCAAAATGCTTCATACATCTACTCCTTTTCAAACGACCACAGAAAAAGCAGGTACACAGGACCAGAGTCATATGTACCTGCCTATGGTCAACAGGAGTAGTATACCATATCCACAGGCTGCATGCTACCTCTCTTTGGCTATCCACTTACTGATTTCATTGATTAAAATGATACTGAAGGACATTCCAAGAACCATGATCCATGCACGCAGATCCAGAGGAACGGTTTTCAACAGCATATTGAAGATAGGAAGCTGGCATACGGCAATTTGCAGTGTTACACCAAATACGATGGTCAGAATCAGCCATTTGTTGCGCATAATGCCAACCTCAAGTATGGAATGTGTACGGGAACGCAGATTCAGCGCATGGAACAGCTGGGATATTGACAGAACCATAAATGCCATCGTCTGTGCCTTGGCGGGACTGACATCCAGACCGTTGCGGAAGGCAACCAGGGTGATCGTACCGATAAACATACCGTTCATAATGGTAAATATCATTCCCCCGTGTGCAAACAGGCTTTCCCTGCGGTCCCGCGGCTTTTCCTCCATGATAAATTTATCCATTGGATCCACACCCAGCGCCAATGCCGGAAAGGCATCTGTTACCAGATTGACCCACAGAATCTGAATCGCAGACAGCGTGGATACGACATGCGGCATACACACGATAGCGAGAAACAGTGACATGATTTCCCCGAGATTGCAGCTCAGCAGATAGAGAACCGCCTTTTGAATATTGAGATAGATGTTTCTTCCCTGCTCCACTGCCTCAACGATTGTCGCAAAGTTATCATCCGCCAGTATCATATCCGAAGCCTGCTTGCATACATCCGTGCCGCTTTTTCCCATAGCAATACCGATATCGGCATTTTTCAGACTCGGCGCATCATTCACGCCGTCTCCGGACATTGCGACAACCAGCTGATGCTTCTTAAATGCGTTTACGATGCGCACCTTATGCTCTGGTGTTACACGGGCATAGACACAATAGCTTTGCACATGCTGTGCCAGTGTTTCCTCATCCATTTCATCCAGCTCTTTTCCTGTAATCACCTGTTGCTCACTCTTTGCGATGCCCAGATTACGGGCAATGGCAAAGGCAGTCAGCGGATGATCTCCGGTAATCATAACAACCTGAATACCCGCTTTATGACACAGTGCAATGGAATCACGCACTTCCTCCCTTGGCGGATCAATCAGACCTGCAAAGCCGATAAAGGTCATTTTGCTTTCCACGGCACTCTCATGCGGACTTTTCAGGGTACGTACGGCAAGGGCAAGTACACGCTGTGCATCACTGCTTACCTTGCGGCTCGCCTCCAGTATCCGATTCTTCTCATAGCTGCTCATACGCACGGTGGTACCATCTATACGCACCTGGGTACACAGCTCCAATACCTTTTCCAAAGCACCCTTTGTGTAGGCTACATACTCCTTTCCATGCTGATGTATCGTTGTCATCAGCTTCCTTGAGGAATCAAAGCTAATCTCATTCACCCGGACATATGCCAGATCCTGTTCATCCTTATGCATTCCGTTTTCTTCACAAAATGCCATCAAAGCGGCCTCTGTCGGCTCTGCGAGAATTTCATCCTTCTGCACCGTGGCATTGTTGCACAGGCAGAAGCCGCGCAGCAGCTCCTCACTGCGATTTTGCAAAGCACCGTTGGCATAAGAAGAAACGACATGCATTTTATTCTGCGTCAAAGTACCTGTTTTATCGGAACAAATGACACTTACTGAGCCCAGCGTTTCCACTGCATGAAGCTTGCGGATGATTGCATTGTTTCGACTCATCACCTGAACACCAAGTGCCAGTACGATCGTTACTACCGCAGGAAGTCCCTCCGGTATGGCAGCGACCGCAAGCGATATGGATAACAGCAGCATATCAAAAAGGTCTCTGCCCTGCAATACTGCAACAACAAACATGGCAATACAGATGCCAACTGAACCGATTCCCAAAATCTTGGACAGATGCGCAAGACGCACCTGCAGCGGCGTCATATCCTCCTGTGTTTCATCCAGCATCCGGGCAATCTTTCCAACCTCACTGCTCATACCGGTACGTACGACGATTCCCCTGGCTTTTCCATATGTAACATAGGTGGACATAAATACCATGTTTCGCTGATCGGAGATATTGATTTCCTCATCATATACAAGTGCCGCATCCTTCTCCACCGCTTCACTTTCCCCTGTCAGTGTACTCTCCTCCACCTTCAGATTAACAGAAGATACCAGACGCATATCTGCCGGTATGTAACCTCCTACCTCCAGCTCCACCAGATCTCCTACAACCAGCTCCTTGGAATCGACTTCCTTTAAAAAGCCGTCTCTGATGACAAAAGCCTTCGGTGTAGACAGCTTTTCCAGCGCATCAATGGCTTTTTCTGCTTTAAATTCCTGTACGACACCAATGATGGCATTTAACACAATAACCGTCAGAATAATGGAAGCATCAATATATTCCTTTAAAAAGACAGATACGATTGCTCCAATGATTAGAATGATAACCATCGGATCCTGAAACTGTTCCAGAAATATCTGAAAGATTGTTTCCTTTTTCTTTTTTAGTAATTCATTTTTTCCCTGATCCCTGAGTCTGGCGGCAGCTTCCTGTTCACTCAGCCCTTTATCCAGATCACTGTAGGTTTCCTGAACTACTTCCTGTATGTTCATTCGATAAGGCATATACACCCTCCTTCACTACCACAATGTATGTTGTTCAAACGCATATATGTGCACTTCGACAAAACCTCTTTGAATCAGACAGGAAAAAGAAATGTGATCTCTGCGTATTCAGGATTACAGAAGGATAAGTCTGCATATTCCTTCCTGTATGGCGTATATACCGCGATTTCCTGCTTCCTGTGTATAATAAAAAAGGGGCTTTCCTTTCATGTATGCCATGCAATGATAGGAAAACCTCTTTATATTCATATAGCGGGTTATGCGGCTTTAGCTTAAAATCGTTTTCTTTTTCTGCAGCATTAAAAGCTTTTCACTCAGCATTTCCTCCAGCTCCTCTACGAAGCTATCCATATCAGATGTATCATGCTCCATAAACAGCTCCAGATAAATCCGTTCACAAACAGCACGCTCTGTATCATAGGATACAAAGGAGCCGCTGAAGCTCTGCATATCCGTATAGCCCTCTACGCACAGAAATCCATCGCGTAAATCTCCTCGGATTCCCTCAAATTCAAACTGCGCAGGACTGGCAAGGACAACGGTGTGCTGCATGGCTTCCACAAAATGCCGCAGCTGGGGATTATCCTTTCTGGCCGCACTGACCAGAATAAGATCTGCCGGATGATGCTCCAGCCAGCATTCAAAACGATGCAGTACAGAGGTCGCAAATTCGTTTCGTGCCAGCATACTGTCATCAATATAATAAAATTTCATAGTTGTTAACGACGGGAGAAAAAGGATGGAATGCCTTCACGGTCATCTTCTTCCAGCTCCTGATACCGCGGCTTTTCCTCGGTCTGCACTCTGGCACTCGGCCGGGTTACAGGCTGTGTAAACACAGTCGCAGCCGGAATTTCTTCCTCTTCTTCCTCTTCCTTGTCAAAACCGGTCGCAATCACGGTTACGATGATGGAATCTCCAAGCTTTTCATTGATTGCCACACCAAAAATCGCATCAATATCATTGCCTGCAGCTTCACGAACCAGCGCCATCGCATCCTCGGCATCAAACAGCGTAATGGATTCCCCACCGGTAATGTTGACGATGGCATTGCTTGCTCCGGTAATCTGTGCTTCCAGTAAAGGTGACTGAATAGCCTTTTCAGCCGCAGCGCGAGCCTTGTCTTCACCTTCCGCCATACCGATTCCAATCAGGGCAGATCCCTGGTTTTCCATGATGGTTCGCACATCGGCAAAGTCCAGATTGATCAGTGCAGGTACAGCGATGAGATCAGTGATCGTCTGAACACCCTGACGCAGTACATTATCCGCAGCCTGGAAGGCCTCTGTCAACGGACGCCGCCCAATGACCTCAATCAGATTGTTATTGGATACAATAATCAAGGAATCCACATATTGCTTCAGCTCCGCAAGACCGTCCTCGGCTGATTTCATTCTTTTCTTTCCTTCAAAGGTAAACGGCTTGGTCACGATACCTACCGTTAACGCACCCTCCTCCTTTGCAATTTTCGCAAACATCGGAGCAGCACCGGTTCCGGTACCTCCACCCAGTCCGGTAGTGATAAATACCATATCGCTTCCCTTGATAGCTTCCCGGATTTCGTTTTCATTTTCCTGTGCAGCACGTCTGCCCATTTCCGGATTTGCACCGGCACCAAGTCCCTTGGTCACTTCCCGTCCCAGGACAATTTTATTTTCAACTGGAGAAATATTGAGTGCCTGAAGATCGGTGTTCGCTACATAGAATTCCACACCCTTAACGCCTTCGGAAACCATGCGGTTCACGGCGTTGCAGCCTCCCCCGCCAATACCAAACACTTTAATATTTGCTACCTGTTCAAACTGTAAATCGCTCATCGTTATTCCTCGCTCTCTCTTTTTATTTATCGCTTAACAGAATGCTTTTCAGTTTTTTAGTAAATCCGCCTTCTTCATCGACGGAGCTTTTCTTTGTTACCGTTTCCATAGTATCTTCTACTTCCTGCGGATTACAGCAGACGCGATCGTCCCTTCTTATCGCCATCTGTTCCCTCCAGCTATAGAACAATCCAAGGCAGGTGACAAAGGAACAGTCTCTGACACCGATGGTCTGCGGTACATAAATCTGTGCAGGCGCATTCAAATGATGCAGAAGCTGCTGCAGAGATGGAATCTCACAGCCTTCCCCACTTAACAGATAACGGACATCTCCGCTTTCTATAATAGGCGCACAGGTTTCATTGATCATATGCATCCAGTTTTTCACATGCGGAACAACCGCCTCACATGCCTGTTTTTCACTAATCTGCTTTTGTTCTCCGGATTTAGACCAGATATAAATAATCTGATCCTTGGCTGTATCCACATCAAAGGTACAGGTATTCTGCGCCAGGCGATAGCTTACATTACTGCTCAGCTGGTACTGCTCCATTAAATCCTGTAGCCATATACCATAGCCATCCTCTAGAACCTCACAGTTCACAAGCTTACCATGTGTAAACAGAGAAAGCGTTGTATGATCTCTTGCCAGATCAATCTGAATGACATATTTATCAACCGTTTGTTCAAACACAGCCGCTTCATTTGCCATGGCATAGGAATCCAGACACACATCCAGAATTTCCAGACCGGCTTTTTCTATACAGCGTGCGTAGGCGTATACTACCTCTTTATCCGCATACAGCAGATCCACATTCATGATCAGAACCTCTGCTGTTTCATCAATCGGCATTTTTCTAGATGTAATACCGTTTGTTATGTATTTGACACAGCCGATATTCACCAGCTCCAGCTCCGGATCCGGCTTAAAGCTGACTGCCTCGTTCAACCCCTTTTGAATATCGCTTAATCGTATGCGCTTACTGCTTGCCTCCGGTACAACGCTAACTTTTTTGTTATGGCGCTGTACATTTACGGAAGGGATGGCCGCAAGAACGCGTTCGATGTGATAGCCCAGGGCATCCTCAGCCTGTTTCTTAGCCTTGATAATACCGTTTACAACGTTCTGTTCATCCATGATTTTCTGTTTTTCAATTCCCTGTATGGGAGCTTTTTCCACTCTTAGAATATTAAACCGCGTTTCATAAAATTCACCGACAACCAGCCGTACTTCATGATCCGCTATTTCTATAGAGGCATATATTTCCTTTTTGTTCATAAGGTTACCTCCTTACATTCGCTGACTCTTTCAGCTTTCGGGCGTACATTTATACTCATATATGATATCATAATTTAAGCGGTTTAAAAACCATTTCCAAGGATTTCTCATAATTTTTTTCTTTTTTTTCAAAGCAGTGTGTAAAGGTCAAAATAAAGAGAGGTTTTCCCTCTCTTAATCATCAGATATATTCCTTAAAGTATCTGCTTCTGCATCCCTGCCAGAACCGGAAACAGGCCGTTTTTGGTATTTTACTGTCTTTTTCCGTCGAAAGAACAGGAATGCACTCAAGCCGGCAAGCAGCACACAGCCTCCGCCCAGGCCATATATGACCATTTTATGCTTTTTCAATGAAGCGGCCACATCCTTGCGGTACTGATCATAAGCAGTCTGTGAGATCGCTGCTGCTCCAGAATAGATCTGCAGAGTCTTTTCCGTGGCTTCATACTGATAGTAAACCATATTGCCCTTTTCATCCATTACATAAAGCAGAGCATAGTTCTCTAAAGCGGCATCGTTAAATTTCCAGCCGTTTAATTCGTATTTGTCAATCTTCACAGTTGTAAAGGTCATGTCCTCGCGTGTCTGCAGCTCCTTTGGCACATCTACGATAAAGACATTGTTCCCCAACAGCGCCATCGGACGAAGCTGTGTTTCGACTGTGTTTGTTTCCGTATTATAAATATAGTAATTTTTTTCCTTAGTCTTGTCATCCTGCAGATACACAACCGTCTTTTTCAGAAGATTGCTTTTCCATGCCTTGACCTCTTTGCCGTCGACTTTTATTTTCACCTCTTCAAATGATTTTGCAGGCTTGTCCACACCATCAAGACTGCGGACAAACCCGAGCTTTGTGCCGTTATAGGTCACAAAGACAACCGGAGTTTCATCGACATTGACAGTGATTGTGTACTCCTTTGTACTGCCATCCTCTGCCGCTACACTGACCGTGATCGTATTTTTCCCCGGTTTTAGCGATTTGGTTCCTGTACCATATACAACAGCCTTGTCATCAGCAGCCGAAGCCGATACCTTAATACTGGAGACATCACCGTTTAAATTAACGGTATACTGCGTTTTCGATGCGGAAAATTTCGGACTAAGTGTACCCTGAGACAAGCTCAGGCTTGCCAGATTGGCATTGCTGGATAGCTTCTTTTCTTCTTTTTGCGGTTCTTCTGTTTTCGGTGTTTCCGGTTTTTCAGAAGGCTGGTTATTTTGCGTCTGTGACGGTTTTGCTACAACCTGCACAGATGCAGAACCGGATACAGCGACATCCTTCTCTGTATTGTAGTCGCCCAGTGTTCCAGATGCAGATACTGTCAGCGTTCCCTCTGCGGTTGCTGTGACTGTAAACGATTGTGAGCTGTTATCCAGCCAGTAGGTACCGTTTGCAGCACCGCTGACACTGATATTACCGGCACCGCTGGAAGCACTTACCGTAAAGGTGACACTATCACCCACATAGATCGTGCTTGCACTGGCAGTAACACTTAATCCCGCCGCATACAGAAAGCCGGAAACATTCAGGATTCCGACAGCCAGTAGACATACGGCAGCCAATTTACAAAGCCTTGATTTGAATTTCGTCATTGCATTACTCCTTTATTGTACTTTTTCCCATAATATGGTTTTTAATAATAACATAATCCGCAGGAGTGATTTTACCATCCTTATTCACATCTGCCGCTGTCAGCGCTTTTCCTGTCAGTGTTGATTTTTTCATAATGTGATTTTTCACCTTAACGTAATCCGCCGGTGTAATTTTTCCATCGTTATTAACATCCCCCAGCTTATAGGCATCGTTTGCTCCTGTATCACTACCTCCGGAGGAATCACTCGTATAGCCGTTTTCAGAAAGCAGAGAGCTGTGGATATAGCCGTAGCTGCTATTGAAATTATAGCTATTTCCGGAGTAATCAATCGCACTTCTAGCACTGTTCAGCGGTGTATCCAACTGAATTTTATACCAGACATTGCTTCCGCTCACAGTTTCTCCGCTAACCTTGTCAAGAACTATAAACGCCATGTTTCCATTCTTCGGCGTCGTATACAGACTGGCGGAGGAGGTAGAAGCCTCCTTGCGGATATTGATTGCTCCCTGATCCTTAAAGACCAGTTTCTTGGAGCCTGCATCACTTCTGCTGCTGTAGCTGTCAACCTTCCACATCCAGTGTGCGGCAGTTTCCCCCCAGTATGGATCAGATGCATAGGAAACATTCATACCGCTTGCCTTGTCTCCGAGGAATGCCCCGTGATATGTGGAATATTTCGGTGTTGAATACCATAGATTGACGTAATATTTATCATGGTCGAGAATACTGTTTTGCGGTGATGAATAACCGTTTGCCTGTCCCGGATCGGAGTCTACCGCATTATGTCCGAACAGATTGTTTTTACTGGTTGCGATAGAGCTCGTTCCAAAATAACTTTCATTGACTGCAACGCCAAAGGATGCCAGTGCATTGGCGCCATATGTATTTTGATATTGAATAAAGTATTTTCCCATTTCATACATTTTAGTATCCTTTGCAGTATATAGGGAATCCAGGTAGCTCTTTACATACCCGTTTAAATCCTCAGCCGTAAAGCCTGTCTTTGTACGTGAGGATACATACTGATAATAATTATAGTACGGCTGTGATGCATTGATCGAATTCTTTCTCGTATTCGCCCTGTAATCATCGATCATCTGATGAAAGCTGGTATAGAAATAATGCCCATCATAGCTGTAGTATACCGTATTGCTTTTCATATAGCTTTGCTGCTTCCCAACCATTAACGAGCTGGTATAATACGGCTGGCGTATATTTAAGGTAATATTATGTATGATATCACCGTTTTTACATACATAGTAATTAACGGACTGTACAACATCCTCATTGTCATAATCCAGAATTTCCACCTCACTGGCATCTACCAGACCGACAACACCGGACAGCATGAATTTCACCTTGGTACCATTGCTTTCATATCCCAGGAAAGCGCCGTCAGCCGCATAATAGCCATTGGTGTATCCGGAATAGCCGGTACCGACTTCCGTATAGCTGGTATTCTTTCCGGAATCAGACTTTGTTTTGAAATTGACAACGCCGTATTTTATGTCCTTTGCGCCGCCAATGCCCCTGGTTTTCGCCATATTCTCGCGTGCTGCCTGCTCTTTTTTCGTTTGTGCTTCCAGCTTGGCAGTATCTTCGATTACGATTTTTCCATTCTCATCAATACGCTTAAAAACATGATCCTCCGGCAGCCGTGAGGAAACAGACTCCGGCTCTTTTTCTGTTGTATTCTGAGCCCCGACATATCCCTGCTGAAGCAAAACACTTCCGCAAAGCAGAACAGCTAGACCCGCAATAATTTTTTTCTTCATATCATCACATTCCCTTTTCATACAAAGCCCGTCAGCCTAATTATATAAGAAAGTAAAAGAACATGCAAATTTATTTCTATTTGAAATTCTTAATTTTTTGTGGGAATACGGCAATGCAGAATTTTATGGAAGAATTTCCCTTTAAACAGCTATGCATCACATTGTAATCACTAGCTGTTCCATCCTGTATAT